>Ga0315912_10000320_pt1 | contig 97270 bp, 67 predicted proteins | sample VfabasoilMG_FD_204469 | JGI IMG/M metagenome (GOLD analysis project Ga0315912, IMG submission 204469) | Garden soil microbial communities collected in Santa Monica, California, United States - V. faba soil | ecosystem: Environmental > Terrestrial > Soil > Garden | place: USA: California... | reverse complement strand
ATGATCGAAAATTCGCTCGGCCGCAAGGTCGGCGATTGTTTCGCAAGCTTCTCGCGCGAGCCGCTCGCGGCCGCGTCGATCGCGCAGGTGCACGCGGCGAAGCTCGCCGACGGCCGCGAGGTCGTCGTCAAGGTGCTGCGCCCGCGCATCCGCGAGCAGATCGAAGCCGATATCGAGGTGCTCTACGCGATCGCGCGGCTCGCCGAGCGCTACTGGCCGGGGGCAAAGCTGCTCAGGCCCGTCGCGGTCGTCGCCGAGTTCGAGAAAACGCTGACGCACGAGATCGACCTGATGCGCGAGGCCGCGAACGCCTCGCAGCTCAAGCGCAATTTCGCGGGCTCCGATCTGCTCTATGTGCCCGAGGTCCACTGGGATTTCTGCCGCCGCGACGTGCTCGTGCTCGAGCGCATCGGCGGCATCCCGATCAGCGACATGGCGGCGCTCGAGGCGGCCGGCACGGACATCGCGCGGCTCGCGCGGAACGGGGTCGAAATCTTCTTCACGCAAGTGTTCCGGCACAACTTCTTTCACGCCGACATGCACCCCGGCAACATCTTCGTCGACGTCGCGGACCCGAAGCAGCCGAAGTACGTCGCCGTCGATTTCGGCATCATGGGAACGCTGACGCCCGAGGACCAGCGCTACCTCGCAGGCAATTTCCTGGCGTTCTTCCAGCGCGACTACGCGCGCGTAGCGCGATTGCATCTCGACTCCGGCTGGGTGCCTGCGCACATGCGCGTCGACGAGGTCGAAGCGGCGGTACGCGCCGTCTGCGAGCCGATCTTCGACCGGCCGCTCAAGGAGATTTCGTTCGGGCTCGTATTGCTGCGAATGCTGGAGATTGCGCGGCAGTTCCAGATGGAAGTGCAGCCGCAGCTCGTGCTGCTGCAGAAGACCCTGCTCGCCATCGAGGGCCTCGGCCGGCAGCTCTATCCCGATCTCGATCTCTGGACGACGGCGAAGCCGATTCTCGAGAACTGGATGCGCGAGCGCTCGAGCCCGCTCGCACATATCAAAAGACTCATCGCCGATTGGCCCGAGATCAGCGACGACCTCATCGCGCTGCCCGGTCTCGCTCACGGCCTGATTCGCGAGCGCGAGCGATTGCAGCGGCAGCCGCCGCGACCCGATGGGAGGCAGTACTTGCGTCAGGCACGCGCGTGGCGGCGCAGTTTCGCGGGCGCCGCGCTGCTGATCGCCTCCGTACTGTGGCTCGGCACGGCAGTCGAGCCCGCGGCCGTGGGCTGGGTCGGCGCTGCGGTCGGGGCTCTCGCTTTGCTCATTACATTATGGCGCGGCTGATATGGCGCGGCTGAGCCGTCGCGACGCCGGGTTTCAGCGAGGTGACAGAATTCCGTACCGGACCGGCGAAAAAATCATCTAGCCGCCGCGATGGACTGCCGCTAGAATGGCCAACAGCCAACAACAATAAGAAGGTTACACTTCGGCGGCGTTGCCGCGGGAGATCCGTGACGACGACGCCCCCGGGCATGGGCTTTGGTCCTCATCGCCTGGTACGCCGTCCTCATGGCATAGTAGGGTTGATCTTCGGATCGAACGTAGATTTTTGCTTTGGCTGCGGCTTGCGCCGCATGCTGAAATGGATTTCAAATAGAACGCGCCCCTGACCTGAACGGACACGGGGGACAGAGGGGACTAAATAACAATGATTGTCGGAACTATCGGTAAGAGGGCAGTTCCGGGGGCGGCGTTGCTGCTCGCGGGATTCTACGTAACGAACGCCGGCGCTCAGCTCGAGCAGACGATCAGCGCCGATGCCCAGCTCAACGAGGCCGCGGCGCGTTCCCAGGAACAGATCGACGAGCAGCGCGAGGCGGCCGAGGACGCGGGCGTCCAGTACGCGCGCTACGTGCTCGAGGCCGACAGCTACGAGCGCTTCAACACGCGCCTTGCGGAGCGGATCCGGTCGCAGGAAGCGGAGCTCGCCTCGATCGAGGATCAGCTCGGCGGCATCGAGACGACGACGCGCGAGATCGAGCCGCTCATGGAAACGATGGTCCAAAGCCTGCGGCAGTTCGTCAGCCTCGACATACCCTTCTGGATCGAGCGGCGGACGGAGCGCGTCCAGGAGCTCGAGTCGCTGCTCGGTCGATCCGACGTCGCGATCTCCGAAAAATACCGCCGGATTCTCGAGGCCTACCAGATCGAGCTCGATTACGGCCGCACACTCGAGGCGTACGAGGGCAGGCTCGGAACCGGGGATGACACGCAGACCGTCATGTTCATCCGCCTCGGCCGGATCGCGCTGATGTACCGGACCGAAGACGGCAGCGAGGTCGGTTACTGGGATCGCAATCAGGGTGTCTGGGTCGAGGCGAACGAATACGTCGAGGAGGTCGAGGAAGCCCTGCGCGTCGCGCGCCAGGAAGGCGCTCCGGATCTGCTCACTGTGCCCGTGCCGGCTCCGACGCCGGCGTTCCAGGAGTCACGACCGTGAGAGCGCGGCATTCCATACTCGCGCTCCTCGCTGGATTCGCCTGCGTTACCGCGCAGGCGCAAGGTCCCGGGGCCGGTCAATTCAGCGGTGCAGAAACCCTCGATGACCTGATGACCCTCGTTGCCAATTTCCGCAACCAGAACCAGGCGGAAATCGACCGTCTCGCGGCCGAATACCGCGCCGCGCCGGCCAATCAGCAACAGACCTTGATGCAACAGGCCCAGGCTCGCCGCAACGCGGCGCAGCAGCGCGCCGACGCCACCAACGAGGTCTTCGCGGACAACGACGCCGAGATCACGGCGGCCAACGCCGAGTTGCTCCAGGCGGCAGACGCATCCCAGCTCTCACAGATTGCCGCGCTGGCGCGGCAGGCTTCGAACGAGGCGGTCGCCATCCTCGAGCAGTCCCTGATCACCTCGCAGTTCACGGGCACATCCGACCGGTCAGCCGACCGCGCAGCGTTCCTGCGCGAGTTCAGCGACGCCGATCGACTACCGACTGTCGAGGAGCTCCAGCGGCTCTGGTATGAAGCCCAGCGCGAAATGACGGCGATGGGTGAGGTTGCGAGTTACACGGCAACCATTGCCGAGGCCAATGGCACTCCGCGCCAGGCCAGCATCGTCCGTCTCGGGCCGTTCACGGCAACTACCGAGGGCGACTTCCTCACCTATTCCCCGGCCCTCGAGATGCTCGGCATGCTGCCGCGCCCGATGCCGGCGGAGTTCCGTGAGATGGCCGAGAACTTCGAGCAATCGACGAACGGATACTCGTGGACAGTTGTCGATTACACCCGCGGCCCGTTGCTCGACCTTTACGTCGAGCGGCCGACGCTCATCGAGCGCATCGAGCTCGGCGAATGGGTCGGCTACATCATCATCGTGATCGGCGCCGCCGGAATTCTGATGTTCCTCTTTCAGCTCGTCGTGCTGATCGGCGTCCGGCTGAAGCTCCGGCAGCAGCTCAAGAACCTCGACGCGCCCAAGGCGAACAATCCGCTGGGCCGCGTGCTGCTCGCCTTCAAGGGCAACAAGAGCGACATCGAGGAGGAGGCGGACGTCGCGGAGCTCAGGATTTCCGAGGCCATGCTGCGCGAAATCCCCAGGCTCGAGCGCTTCCAGGCCTTCCTGCGGCTCGGCGTTGCCGCCGGCCCGCTGCTCGGCCTCATCGGCACGGTCATCGGCATGATCATCACCTTCCAGAGCATCACCGAGACGGGCTCGAGCGATCCGCGCCTCATGGCCACCGGCATCGGACAGGCGATGATCGCGACGGTGCTCGGCCTCGGTATCGCCATTCCGCTCCTGTTCGCGAACGCGCTGCTCGCGTCGATGTCGCGCGGTGTCGTGCAGATACTCGAAGAGCAGAGCGCTGGAATCCTGGCCGAAAGCATCGAGAAGAAACTGCGCCGTGTTTAGCACCCGCAATCCGCTGTTCGAAGGCGTAATGACGCTGACCCGCGACGGCGGGCCCTTCGTCTGGTGGATTTTCGCTTCGGGCGTGCTGCTCTGGGTGCTGATTCTCGAGCGTTACTGGTACTTCAGCTTCGTGCTGCCGCGTCAGGCCGCCGGCATTCGTGCCGAGTGGGCCTCGCGCAGCGAGCATCGCTCCTGGTGCGCACGGCAGATTCGCCGCGCGATGATCTCGCGGCTCAATGGTTCGATGAGCGCAGGGCTCATCGTCATGCGCTCACTCGTACCGATGGCGCCGCTGCTCGGCCTGATCGGCACGGTCAGCGGCATGCTCGAGGTCTTCGACTCGATGGCGCTGCGCGGCAACGCTGACGCGCGGAGCATGGCGAGCGGCGTGTCCGCCGCAATGATCTGCACGATGACGGGTCTCGCGGTCAGCATCAGCGGCCTCTATCCGGCTTACTACTTCACATCGCGCGTCGAGCGGGAGACCGAGAAGATCTCCGACGCGCTCACGGTGTAGCCATGCTGGGACGCCGCCGACACCTCTCCGCCGAACCCGAAAGCCACGGTATCGACCTGGCGCCGATGCTCGACTTCGTCATCAATCTGCTGATCTTCTTCATCATCACAGCGGTGTTCGTCAAGGAATCCGGGCTCGTCCTCAATCGGTCGACGGGAGTCGAAAATCCCACCCAGTCCGATGCCGAGTCGATCGTGATCCAGATTCTCGCGAACGGGGATATCTACGTCGACGATCGCCAGGTCGACGCGCAGGCCGTCCAGGCGAACGTCCAGCGGATGAAAGCCGCCTCTCCCGAAAGCGCTGTGCTCATCGTTGCGAACAACGCCGCGCCGACGGGTGTGCTCGTCGAGGTCGCCGACGAGGTGCGCCAGGCCGGGGTCTTCGACGTCACCTTCAATACGACGGAGTGAGACGTGCACGCCAAACGACACATCGCAGCGGAAGAGCATCACGGAATCGATCTCGCGCCGATGCTCGACTTCACGATCAATCTCCTGATCTTCTTCATCATCACGACGTCGTTCATCAAGGAGCCCGGCGTTACGGTGATCAAGCCCGAGGCGTCCACGGCCGCGAACGATCCGAACGGCAACCTGCTGATCGCCGTCCGCGAGAGCGGCGAGATCTGGATGGATCGCCGCGAAGTCGAGATGCGCGACATCCGGCTCATGGTCGAGAGATTCCATATCGAACGTCCCGACGATAACGTCGTCATCATCGCCGACCGCGAGTCCGCGGCAGGGCTCGTCGCCGAGGTCATGGACATGGTCAAGGCGGGCGGCATCCAGAATGTCTCCATCGCTGCAGACGCTCCAGGAGGTGGCTGATGAGTATCAAGATGCCCGGCAGTCTCTGGGTTCGTGCGCTCGTCGGAGGAGCCGCCGGCCTCCTGCTCGTCGTCGGCATGTTCTCGCTGCTCTTCCATCTCGTCGACGTGCCCTTCGAAGACACGTCGGGCAATCGGGCGCTCGCCATCGAGTTCACGCGCACGCGCGAGGATACGGAAACCGAGAGGAGGCGCGACGAGCGCCTCGAACGCGAGCCGCCGCCGACCGCGCCGACCATTCCGCAGATGTCGCAATCGACGGCACAGGTCGATCGGAGCATCGTGCGCCTCACGCCCGAGCTCAACCTGCGCGGCAACCTCACAGGCTTCGGCATGGCGGGCGGCACCGACACCGACGTCCTGCCGCTCGTCCGCATCCCGCCCGACTATCCGCCGCGTGCGCTGAGCCGCGGCATCGAGGGCTGGGTCACCGTGCAGTTCACGATCACCGAGACGGGATCGGTCAAGGACGCGATCGTCGTTGACGCCGATCCGGCAAATGTATTCAACGATGCGGCCCTGGCGGCCATCGCGCGCTGGCGTTACAACCCGCGCGTGGTGAATGGCCAGGCCGTGGAACGTGTCGGCGTGCAGACGCAAATCCGGTTTGAGCTCACGGAGTGAGCACGGAGGCAGTATGAACACGCGAATTGTCCAGACATTGATGATCGTGACCCTGATTGCAGCCGCGCCGCAGGGTTTCGCGCAGGAGGCCCAGCGGACGGCAACGGAAGGCGAGAGCACCGGCGCGGCGCTGCCGCCGCTCGGCGAGGCCGCGGCGCGGGCCCTCAACGAAGCCATCGAGCTCATGAACGCGGGCAACTACGCGGAAGCCAGGACCGTCGCCGCAGACCTCGACCAGAGACGACTGAGCCCCTACGAGATCGGCCGCGTCGAGCAGATCCTGGCCACGATCGCTTTCGAGCAGGAAGATTTTGCGACAGCCCGCACGCACTTCCAGAGGGCAATCGACTCAATGGGTCTGAGCGCGGTCGAGATCGCCGATGTGAAATTCCGAGTCGCGCAGCTCTTTTTCGCCGACGAGCTTTACCAGGAAGCCGTAACTGCGTTGGAGGAGTGGATGACGCTCATCTCGGCGACCCAGACTCCGAATTCGGAGGCCTACTACTACCTGGCCGTCGCCTATTACCAGATCGGTAACGAGGAAGGGGTCCAGGACAGCGTTCGCAGGACCAGCATGGACAAGGCTCTGGAAAACATTCGCAGGGCCGTCGAGGTCTCGCCCGAGCCGGAAGAGCGCCATCTGAATCTCCTGATCGCCCTGTTGATGGAGCGCGAGGAATACGAGGAAGCCCGGGATCAACTCAACCTCGTGCTCACTCTTGCGCCACACAAGAAGAATTACTGGCTGCAGCTGTCGTCCGTGCACGGGCTGATGGACAACCAGGACCTGGCGCTGGCCACTGTCGAGATTCCCTATCTCGCCGGAATGCTGACCACGCCCCAGGAGCTACGGCGTTACGCGGATCTGCTGCACTACAACCGCATCGGCTACCGTTGCGCCACCGTGCTCGAGAAGGGCATCGCCGACGGCATCGTCGAGGCCAACCTCTCCACTCACCAGAAGCTCGCGGATTGCTGGCAGCAGGCGGGTGAGCTCGAGCGGGCGGCAGGGGCTCTGGCCCAGTCGGCGCCGCTGGCAGAGACCGGCAAGGACTACGTCCGGCTCGGCGAGATCCAGCTCCGGCTCGAAGATTACGACGCCGCCACGCGGACCCTCGAGACAGCCCTGGACAAGGGCGGGCTCGACGACGTCAATCGCGTCTACCTGCTGCTGGGCGCCACGCGCTACAGCAGCGACGACCACTGCAGCGCAATACCCTGGCTCGAGCGCGCCAGGTCGAGCCAGCAGTATCGGAGCAGCGCCGACGGATACTTGCAGTCGCTGCGGAGTGAAAGAGGGTGTCAGTGAAAGTCGGGACACTCCTGCCGACTGCGGTTGCGGTGCTGTTCGCAGTCGCTGCCGGTGCGCCAGTGCTGGCGCAGCAGCAGCCTGCTGCCCAGACGCCACCGGCTGCGCCTGCGCAGCCGGCGGGCCCGACCGCGGCAGAGACACTCGAGGACATGCGCGACGCCGTGCGCGAGTTGCAAGAGGAACAAAACCGGATTCAAAACGAGCGCCTGGAGCGCTTCAGGCGCGAGCGCCAGGAGGCCGAGCAGCGCGCCAATACGGAGCTGCGCCGCCGCAACGAAGCCGAAGCGCGCGGCCGGCAGCTCGAGTCGCGATATGACGCGAATGAGGAAGCGATTCTCCTGGCCGAGCAACGCCTTCGCCTGAACGAAGGCAACCTCGGCGAGCTCTTCGGCGTGACCCGCCAGGTCGCGGGCGACGTCGCGAGAGAATTCGAGGGGTCGATGCTGAGCGCCCTGGAGCCGCCGCTCGCGGACGGCGAAGAGGGACGCAAGGAGTTCATGACGCGCCTGGCGGCAGCCAGCGCCCTGCCATCGTACCCGGAGCTCGAGCGAATGTGGTACGAGCTGCAGCGCGAGATCGTGAACAGCGGCAAGGTGCAGAAAGGTCAGTTCCTCGTCGCGCCGCGTGACGATCCGGCCGGCGAGCGAGTCCCCACCGAAGTCGTCACGGTCGGCCCATTCGTCGCCGTCACGGGCGGCGAGTACCTCGGCTATCTGCCGGCGGGACCGACGCTCGCTTACCTGACAGAAGTCATGCCCGCCAATTTGCGGACGCTCGCAGAGGCTGCGCAGGACGCGCCCCCGGGCGGTTACGTCGACGTCGCCGTCGACCCGGCGCGCGGCGCCCTGCTCAACCTCTACCTCAACCGGCCGGGCATCATCGAGCGCATCGAGAGCGGCGAAGAAGTCGCGTACCTCATCATCGTCGTGGGCGCGATCGGACTCCTGGTCTCGCTGTTCCAATACGGCTATCTGATCGTGGTCTCGGGCAAGATCCGCTCCCAGCTCAAGAACATGGGCGAGCCGCGCAAGACCAACCCGCTCGGCCGAATCGTGCTCGCCGTCCGCGGGCGCAAGGATCTCGCCAAGGATCCGGAGCTCGTGCAGCTCCTGATTTCCGACGCCGTGCTGCGCGAGATTCCGGCGCTCGAGCGCTTCCAGGCGTTCCTGCGGCTCGTCATCGCGGCGGGTCCGCTGCTCGGCCTCGTCGGCACCGTCATCGGCATGATCATCACCTTCAAGGCGATCGTGGCGGCCGGATCGGGAGACCCGACTCTGATGGCGCGCGGCATCGGCCAGGCGATGATCGCCACCGTGCTCGGTCTCGGCGTCGCGATTCCGCTGCTCTTCATCAACGCGGGCTTAAGCGCGCGCTCGCGTCGCATCGGCCAGACTCTCGATGAGCAGGGCTTCCAGTTGCTCGCCGACATCACTGGCGCCGCGGGCCTGAAAAACTCCGCGCAGTCGTAGCGTTCGGGTCGTCGCCGTCGGCGGCAGGAGGGCTTGAGGTCATGCCTGGCATTCCTCAATCGATGACCCGACGCGTTGCGCCGCTGGGGCTCGTCCTGCTGGCGGCGGCGCTGCTGCCGGCCTGCGCGACGCAGTCACCGGCGATCGCGGTCGATCCGCCTGGCTTCCTGCTCGGTCTGCTGCACGGCTTCATCATCCTCTTCAGCTTCGTCGCCAGCCTGTTTACGGACTACCGCATCTACGCCGTTCCGAACTCCGGAATCTGGTACGACCTCGGCTTCCTGCTCGGGGCGATGTCCTTCCTCGGCGGCGGCGGGGCGGGCGCCTGCACGGCGAGAAAGTGACGAAGAAGCGCGCGGGTATTCGCAAAGCGCGACCGAGTGACAAGCCGCGGGTCGGCGGCAAGGCGCTGGCCCGCATGCGCCGCCGCTGCCTCGGCCTGCCGGAGACGAGCGAGGCGGGCTCCTGGGGTCACCCGAATTATCGCGCGGGCAAGAAGACCTTCGCGGCCTTCGAATGGATCCAGGGCCGGCCGTCGATCGCGGTGCGGCTCGAGGCCGCCGAGGTCGACTATCTGCGGTCGCGGCACGGGAATTTCTTCCTGACGCCTTATGGACGCGGAATCTGGGTCAGTGTCTGGGCCGATAAGGCCATCGACTGGGCTCTCGTCGACGAGCTCGTCGAGCGTGCCTATCGCAAGGTCGCGCTGCAGCGTATGCTCGCCGCGCTCGACGCTACGGCATGAAGAGGAGTTTGGCGCCGATGAATCGCAGCTTGCACAGACACCCTGTCATTCCGGGTTTCATCCTCGTGCTCGCGACGGGCTGCATGACGAACGCGCCCCAGGAACCGTCCGTCGCACTCGCCCCGTCGAGCTGGCGTCTCGTCGAGTTCCAGTCGATGGACGATGCGATCGGCACGACCAGACCCGAGGACCCATCCCGCTACACGATGACGCTCAACGACGACGGCACCGTCGCGATGCAGCTCAACTGCAATCGCGCCAGCGGCACCTGGTCCGCCGAGCCCGCCGCGGACGGCACGAACGGCGGCTTCGTCTTTGGTCCGCTCGCAATGACGCGCGCCTTCTGCGCGCCGCCGAGCATGGACCAGAGCCTCGCGACTCAGGCCGGCTTCGTGCGGAGCTTCATCCTTCGCGACGGTCGCCTCTACCTGAGCCTCATGGCCGACGGCGGCATTCTCGTCTGGGAGCCGGCAGCGTCAGCGCAGTGACCTGGGGCAAACATTCATGGCCAGACTCGTACTATTCCTCGTCGTCATCGTAATAGTCTGGCTCGCGTATCGCCTGGTCACGCGAGGGACCGAGCGCGCTCGCGATACGCCGCTGCCGGCGCCGGCCGCCTGTCCGCGCTGTCGTCAGATGCTGACGCTGGCGGAGCTGAGTTGCTCGAACTGCGGCCGGCAAGGCCAGATCCGGCGAACGATCAACCGCGAGCGCGACAGCGCCGAGACCCGCTTCACTTGCGACAACTGCCGCACGACCGTGGAAGCGATGGTTTGCCCGCAGTGCAAGACGAACGTCGCGGGCGTTTTCAGCGCGCGGAACGGCTAGGCGCGGATCGGCAGAGCGCTCAGTCCGCCGTGGACACGCTACAGCTCACTCCGGCGGGCAGGGCGCCGCGCGGATTAGCGAGCTCCAGGCGAACGCGGAAGGTACCGCTTGCGGCATCGATGACCGGGTCGATGACGACGACGGGAGCTGCATGCTCGCCGCCGATCGGCTCGCCCGGCTGCACGCGCAGGGATTGACCGATCCTGAGGCTTCCGAACAACGAAGCCGGCATCAGGATCTCCACGAACAGCGGGTCGAGTTGCGCAAGCTCGAGCACCGGATCGATCGCGACGTACTCGCCCGCCGACACCAGCTTATCCACGACCACGCCGTTGATCGGGCTGACGACCGTCCGCAGCGCGAGTTGCTCGCGTGCTGCGCGCAGCTCCATCTCGGCAATGAGCTTTTCGGTCTGAATCTCATCGCGCTCGTGATCGGACAGCAGGTTATCCGCCAATAAGTCGCTGTTCCGTTCCAGCTTGCGTGCGGCGAACTCGGCCTTGAGCAGGGCGAGGTCGACGGCTGCGCGCTCGACGCCGTCGTGCAGCCGGAACAACGGGCTGCCTTCCGCGACCCGCGCGCCTCGATCGAGGTCGAGCTCGGCGATGACGCCGGCGACGGGCGAGCTTACCGATACTCGGCGGCTCGGCTCGAGCGTGCATCCCAGGGCCGGCAGTTCCGCCGCCAGGGCGGGAACCATTCCACCCACGACGAGCGGGACGACGATGAGTCCCGCTTTCAGGTGACGAAAACTTGCTGAGATGTCGATGCCGCTACCCTCCTTGCAGTCGACGGCCAAGACTGAATGACAGCATCCGCCGGCGACGCGTGTCCGATTTTACCAATGCCATCCGCTGCTTATAGTGAAGCCGTTCAATGGTCTGCTGACAGTGACGCAGCCACAGGAAGCGCGCCCGGTGTCCGCAGATCCGGGCCATCCGGCCGATCGCGGCCCGCAGCCGGCCGCCGACGCGGTGGACGACCACGTCGTCGAGGGCCAGGATCCAGCCAATGCTGCCCGGGTCGCCCTGCCGCGCCGCACGCCCGGCGAGCTGCCGGTCGACACGCGAGGCGCTCTGCAGCTCGGTGATCAGCACGCACAAGCCCCCGGCGGCGGACGCTCCGGCATTCAGTTTGATGTCAGTCCCCCGGCCCGCCATGCTCGTGGCGATCGTTACCGCGCCGGCCTGGCCGGCGGTGGCCACGATTTCGGCCTCCTCGCGATCCTGGCGCGCATTCAGGACCCGATGTGGAACCTCGGCCCGTTGCAACGCGGCCGAGATCTCCTCCGAGGTGGCCACGGTCCCGGTGCCGACGAGCACGGGCTGACCCGAATGACTGAGCTCCCGGACATAGCTCGCGACGCGCTCGGTCCGCGCGGCCTGATCCGGCAGCACCTCGCAGCAAATCGTGCGGCGACGCGAGGTGCGCAGCAGCGGAATCACCTCGCACTGCAGCCCATAGATATCGGCGAACTCCCGCCGCACTTCGAGCGCGGTTCCGGTCATGCCCGCCAGGGCGCAGTACTTGCGAAAGAAATTCTGGTAGCTGATCTCGGCGCGCGTCTCCCGCGGCTGGCTCATCACCACTCCTTCCTTGAGCTCGACGAGCTGGTGCAGGCCCTGGCTCCAGCTGCGGCCCGGCATGATTCGGCCCGTGTGCGGGTCGATGATCTGCACATGGTCTTCAGCGTCGATCAGGTAGTCCCGGTCGCGGTGAAACCGATGCAGCGCCGTCAGGGCCTGCACGGCAAGACCCTCGCGGTACTCGGCGTTCAACCACAGGCCTCCGTGCGGCCGCGTGAGCTCGGCGAGACGCGCCTCGCCGGCCCCGGTCAGGCGCAGTCCGCGGCGCTCATCGAGCTCGAAGTCGGCGCCATTCCGGAGCAATCGCGCGACCTCGAGCGCTTCGCGCAGCAGCGAGGCTTCGGCCGGCTGCATGCTCTCGCGGCCGCTGATGATCAGGGGAGTGCGAGCCTCGTCGATGAAAACGCTGTCCGCCTCGTCGACGATCGCATAGTGCAGGCCGCGCAGGCGCAGCTGCGTGGCGGCGGTCAGCAGTGAGTGCAGCTGACGCGCCGCAGCGTCCTGACGGCCTTCGAGCAGCAACTCGTCCTTGAGGTAGTCGAAGACGAGCTCCTTGTTGCAGCAGTAGACGACGTCGCTGGCGTAGACGCCGCGCCGCTCTGTGTCGTCGAGGTCGTGAACGATCGCCGCGCAAGTCAGGCCCAGTGCACGATAAAGGGGTCCCATCTCCTCGGCGTCGCGCTCGGCGAGATAGTCGTTGACGGTGACGATGTGCACGGGGACGCCGGCCAGCGCCGCCGTCGCCGCGGCGAGCGTCGCGGCCAGCGACTTGCCTTCTCCTGTCGCCATCTCGGCGACGCGGCCCCGCAGCAAGGCCAGTCCCGCCAGGATCTGCGTCGGGTGGTGGCGCATGCCGAGCACGCGCTTCGAGGTGACCATGACGAGTGCGAAGGCGTTCACGATCGCTGCATCGTTGAGGCCGCGGAGTCGCAGGCTCGTTCGCGCCTCGCTGAGCTCCAGTGAGAGCGTCTCGGGAGACTGCGCCGCCAGATGATCGGCGCGCGCCTCGATACGGGCGACGAGGCGCCGATCCCGCGACAGAACGCCGGTCAGCAAGCGCCGCGCGCCGAGCCAGGTTGCGCGCACCCAGCGGTCGAGGCCATTGCGCTCGAGCAGCGGCCGCTCCGCGAGCAGACCATGGACTCGCGGCTGGCGTTGCAGCCAGTCAGACATCGAAGACATCCAGGAAGGTTCGCCGCACGCTGCGCGCGAGACGAAATACGAGCGGCTCCGGTGGATGCCGGAAGCTCACGAAAACGCGCTCGTTGATGTACTGCGCGACGGCGACATCAGCGCCGATGTCCAAGTCCGCGATGAAATAACGCCCGATCGTGCTCTCGCCGTCCGCGTCGAGCAGCACCGTCCCGCCACCGGCGTCCGCCAGCACGGGCGACACGAGCGTGCGCGTCGCGCCGGGTGCGATCACGAGATTGCGCGCGGGCCAGGCTTGGTCGAGCCGGCTCGCCAGCCGCACCGTCAGGTCGATCGTGTTATTACGCACGAGCTCGATCGCCGTCTCCGGCACCATGGCGCGCACGCCGACGAGCTCAGCAGTGATCACCTGGCCTAAGACCTGGCCGCGGCCCACGAAGCTGCCGGGGAGATCGCGGTGACGCGGCAACAGCAGAAGTCCGGCGCTCGGCGCGCGCAAGGTAAGGTTTGCCAGCCGGGCCGCGGTTACCTCGCGCTCATCGGCGAGCCGTGCCAGCTCCTGGTCGACGACGATCAGGCGCACGGGATCGGAGAATGCAGCGCGCCGCTCCGCTTCCAGCGACCGGTATTCGGCGTCGATGACGTCGAGTCGCACGTTGAGCTCGCGATCGGCGCAGGTGACGATCGGGTCACCGGCGCTGACGTTCGTCCCAGGTTCGACGAGGACCGACTCGATCTCGCAGCGCTCGCCGGCGACGATCTGCGCTCCTTCGCGCGGAATCACCACGCCTTCGACGCGGCTCGTGAGCGGCAGCGGGAGAACGCCGAGCAGCAGCACCAGCCCCAGGATGCAGAGTCCATAGACGAGCGCCGGAGATCGGCCGCGAGTCTTGAACTCCGCGTCCGTGAACGGCTTCGCGAGCATCTTGCCCGTCGGCCAGAGCCAGACGGCGGCGAAGGTCCAGACGCCGAGCAGCACGCCGATCTGCGGGTAGGCCCCGGAAACGAACAGGACGACGGTCAGGGAAATGAACAGGCGGTAGACGAAAGACAGGGCGCCGAAGCAGATGAGCCAGCCGCGCTCTGCCACGTCGTCCGCGGGCGATACCTGATGTGGCAGGCCGAACAGGTAGCGCTTGGCGAAGTAGCCCCAATAGCGGTTGGCGCGCTGCGCGAGGTTGGGAATCTCGAGGTAATCCGCGAGCACATAGTAGGCATCGAAACGCAGCAGCGGATTGCCGTTGAAGAGCAGGGCGGAGACGCCGGCGATGAAGATGACGTTGAAGGCTGCGGAGCGCATCAACCCCGGTTCCGCATTGACCCATATGAGCATCGCCACGGCGGCGATCGCGAGCTCGACCATCATGCCGATGGCCCCGACGAGCATGCGCTTGTGCCGCGCAGGATTCGCAGCCGACGCCGACGCGTCCACGTAGGGCATCGGGAAGAAGACGAGCAACATGACACCGAGCTCGTGCACTTCGCCGCCACCGCGTTTGACCGCATAGGCGTGACCGAGCTCGTGCAGCAGCTTGATGAACGGGTAGATGACGACGAGCAGCAGCAGGTTGTCGGCGGCGAGCACGCGGTCGGCAAGATTGCCGGTGAGACCGTCCCAATGGCGCGCCGCCTGGACGAGCAGGAACGCGACCATGAGGCACCAGATGGCGAGCGCCGTGCGTGTGAAGAGTGGCTGGACGAACCGGAACGTCCTGGCCAGGAACCTTTCGGGATCCACGAGCGGAATCTGGATCGACAGGGGCGATTTCAGCTTGCCGAGCCAGCGCTCGACGCGCTGCTCGTCGCGGCGATGGAGCACTTCCTCGACGTCGCCAAAGGCTTCGACGCGAATCAGGTTCGCCTGATAGAGGCTCGACACGAGCTGCAGGAGCTCCTCGTGCGAAGGCAGCTTTTCCCCGAGCACTTCGGCGCCGCGTTGCCAGATCTGCTGCAGCGTGCGCTCGCCGTTCATCAGGCCGACGAGCCGCCAGGCCTCCGGCCGCAGGCGCCGGATCTGCCCCGAGGTCCGGTCCTGCAGGACGAACCAGCGCTCCGACCGGTAGCGATGCGGACGGACGTCGACCAGGCGCTTCAGCACCGGTCGGAGCTCGGCGACACGGTACCAGTCGCGCGAGAACAGCGTGGCGCTCATGACCGCCCCTGCCGCGCCGCTGTCAGAGCCGCCACCACTGGACGCGCAGCCAGTCGCGCAGCGAGCGTGTCCAGATGTCGATCAGGAGCCGCTGGTCGACGAGGACGCGCCCGGCGCCGACGAGGCCCGGACGCAATTCCGGATCGGACTCGTCGAGCAGGGCCGCCTCGACGCGAAACACCGTTTCGCCGTCGCGTACTTCGGCGACCGGAGTGATGCGCACGACCTCGAAGGCGAGCTCGCGCCCGGGCAGCGCCGAGAGGACCGCCGTACCGTGTTGACCGACTGATATGTCGCCGACGACGAATTCGTTGACGAAGACCGCGATGCGGTAGCGCTCGAGTGGCGCGAGCTCGAACAGTTTGTCCCCCTGGCGGACGGCCGAGCCGATTCTCTGGCTCAAGTCGCCGTCCACGACGGTGGCGGCGAATGGCGTCGACAAGGCCGCGCGCGCGATCTGATAGTCGAGCAGCCCGAGCTCCGCCTGCGCGCGTTCGATCTCCGCGGTGTGGATCTGCACCTGCGCGCGGTCCTGGCGCGACAGCGCATCCTCGTACTGGCGCCTCGCCCGGGCCTCGTCGGCGAGCCAGCGCAGCCGTTCGAGCCGGAGCTCCCGGGTGTCGAGCGTCGCCAGGACGTCGCCTGCCGAAAGCTCGTCGCCGGCGCGCGCGGTCGCGGACTCGAGGAAGCCGTCGAACGGCGCAATGACGGCGCGCAGCTCTTCGCCTTCGAGGACGATCTCGCCGCCCGGGCGATAGTCGCCCCTGGCGAAGGCAAAGAAGACGACGGCGATGACGCTGACGAGCAGCGCGATCTTGCGCCTGAGATAGCCCGGGCGCAGGAAAGTCTCGAAGAAACGCCTTATCGACAAGGCCAGCAGCCGGTGCACTGGTTGCTGCGAACGACGCCGATCTTCGAGCACGCGGCCGACGACACTGCCGAGTGCTTCGAGTTGCCGGACGTCGCCATCGGCAAATGGCGTTTGGGCCGCGCGCTCGAGCAGCAGCACGCCGTAACAGCGGAGCTCTGCGTCGACGAGGGGTAGCGAGGCAATCGACACATTACCTATCGCCTCGGCCATCTCCTGGTGAGCCCGGCTCACGGGGTTGCGCTCGGCGACCCCGGGCACGAGGACTGCTTCGAGCTGATCTGCCGCCTCCTGCATCGCCAGGCGCGTCAGGCTCATCGTGTTGACCTTGCCGACGTAGTGACTCGTATCGGACTGGCACTCGATTTCTACGTCGCCGTTGTGCACTCGCCCGTAGACCGCGCGCTCGGCAGCGAAGCGCCTGGCGACGAAATTGACGAAGGCCAGAGCGGCACGCGCGAAAACCGGCTCGCCGAGCACGGCGTCGAATCCTTCGAGGACTAGGCTCTGGCGCCGCCACTGCTCGTTGAGGCGTGCGGCCTCGAGTCGGGACAGCCGCGCTTCGAGCGCAGCGGCAGAAATCTCGATCTCCCCGACTCGGCGCGCAAAGAGCCCGCCATCGTCCGTGGCCGGCAGCACGAAGGCGCCAATTCCAAGGACTCGCCCGGCGGCGACGACTGGCCAGACGATGATCTGGTCGGTCCCGCCGGGCACGGTCGCGACTGACCTGGAGGTCTGGTCGACGGACTGACGGGCGGCCCGAAAGAGCACGTCCGCCAGCGAGGTATCTCCCGGAAAGAGGCCGGCGACCGCGACGTCTTCCCTGCCTGACAGGGGCGGCGTCAGCACGACGATGCCCGCGAGGCCGCCGGCAGCCGGCACGACCTTGGCAAGCCAGTCCTCGTACCACCGCGTGCCGGCGTCGGCGGTATCGGCAACGATGGTCGAATCCGGATCCAAGCCGGAGACTCCGTCAGCGCGAGGCGTTGGGTTCAGTTGCCCTTGCCCTTACCGGGGCTGCGGGCGGCCGCGACCTCGCCCAGCGAGCCGAACTGGTCTTCGTACTGCTTGATGACATTGGCGAGCAGCTGGTGCAGGCGTTTGGCGGCGAACGGGCTCATGATGATCCGGTCCGTGAGGTCTATGGCGACTTCCTTCTGGCCCTGCCGCCAGGCCTGGTTCGTGCCGAAGAGCAAGGTCACCTCTTCGCGCGTGCTCGACACATTGCAGACGTTGGCATAGGTGCTCCGCATATTGCTGTCGTTCCAGCGGATCGTCGGCAAAGCGCGGTTCTCTCGATTGGCCTTCTTCTCTTCAGTCATGGTCGATGCTGCTCCCTAAGCGCATGGTGTGATTTGTACGGGAAGCCTGCTCTGCGATGCGGCAGGCGGCCGCCCGTGCCGCCGACAGCGTATCAGCTATCGAGTGGCCGAAAGTCGAGACGGGCCGCACGTTTCCGATATGCAGTCAGCGCGTCGCTGGCAGTCTCGTCCTGGGGCTTGGCTGGCGCAAGTTCACGGCGCCGGATGCCCAGCGCGGCGAGCACGCCCGCGCCGACCACGGCGGCCAGCGGATCGGCATTCTCGTCGTCTGCATCCGGAGTCTCGGGCGCGGCCGGCTCCGCCGCCGATTCGGCCGGCCCGCTGCTCGTCGACGGGCCATCGCCGGGCAGCGGCAGCGCGCGCAGGAAATCCTTGAGCTGCTGGTCCGTGAGCCCCTCGAGATCTTCGGGAGTCAGCAGTCGCTGCAGCTGGAGCGTACCGGGGATCGCTTCCTCCGCGGCCGGCTCCTCGACTTCTTCCTCGTCACCGAGCTCGCTCGGCGGCGAAGAGGCGTCGACCTCGGCCGGCGGCTCGGCGTTGAACAGCTCGTAGAGGCTGAGCGCAATCGGATCGCGATCGGTCGGATCGGTCGACACGCGCAGACCCTTGCCGGTCGCAAGATCGTCGACGACGCGGCCGTAGCCGCCGAGCATGATGTCGGTGACGAAGTCGCCCAGGAACACGTCCGCTCCGCGGCCGCCGAGCATGATGTCGAAGCCGGCGCCGCCCTCGAGCACGTCGATGTCGCCCTCGAGCGGGTCGGTGGCCTCCGAGGTGCGCCGGCCGCCGCCGATCTGGACGTAGCCGAGGTCGCCGATCAGCAGGTCGCTGCCGTCATCGCCGGACACGCGGTCGCTGCCGCCGCCGCCGAGCAGCATGTCGTTCCCTGCGCCGCCAGAGATCAGGTCATTGAATCCCGGGCGCCCTCGGAGGGTTTCGAGTCGAAGTTGACCGTTCTGCTGTCGGGTCACGGTGCCGAAATCGCCGAAGGCGATGTCGTTGCCGGCGCCGCCGTAGATCGCGTCGCCGCTGCCGTTGCCGAAGAGTTGGTCGTCCGCCTCGTCGCCGTAGATCGCGTCGCTGCCGAGGCCGCCGCGCAGCGTGTCCTCGTCCTCATGGCCGCGGATCGTCAGGGACAGGCTGGCCAGGGATCCGTCGACGTCGTCCTGGCCGCGCTGGCCCCAGACATGGAGCTCGCTCGACAGGCCCGCATGCACGCCCGCGGTGACGATCGCCCGGTCGGCGCCCGCGCCGAGATAGATCCAGGTCGGGCTGCGATTGCCGTCGAATACATCGGCGACGGTCATGATGTCGGCGCCGCTGCCGAGCAGGATTTCAACGCCATTGGTGAAGTCGCCGCCCGTTGCGCGATAGCGGATCTCGCCGGGCAGCAGTCCCGTGAGCCGGACGTCGTCGCCGAAGCCGTCCATGCGCCCGACGTCGCCCGTGGCGTCCGCAAAGTCCGAGACGAGCAGGCGATTGGCGTCCGCGCCGCCGTCGAGGATCAGCGTCCCGGCGATGAGGTCCGCGGTGCCGGTCGTCACGCCGGGCAGGCCGAACGAGGCCGCGCCCGGGGGGCCGCTTGCATCGTCGGCCACGTAGAAGAAGTCGGTGCCGGCGCCGCCGTCGACGAGCACGCTGTGCTGGATTGCCTGCACGTACAGCGCGTCAGCGCCGGAATGGCCGAACAGGCTGGTGCTGGCGACCGTGTCGCGCAGCGTGACGCGATCCCGGCCCGAGCCGAGCTCGACGTTGAGCTGCTCGATCGTGACGACGCCCGCGGCATTCCCGACGTTCACGAATGCGTCCTCGGCGTCCATCGCAGCGCTCGTGAACATCCTGCCGTCGAGGCGGCTCGTGCGGTCCGCGGCATCCGAGCGATTCAGGATATTGACGGTATCCACCCCCGCGCCGCCCGTAACGTGAATCCGGCCGCGCACGTTCTCCAGCATCGAGCTCCCGTCGGCGCGGAGGCCCACGTCGACGATATCGTTGCCGCTGCCCTGGGCGAGGTGGAAGTCGACTTCCGCGCCGAGCGCATCGATGCGGATCCGGTCGTTCCCCGCGCCGAGCGTCATCTCGACCTGCTGCACGTCGCGGAACGAGATGCTCTCCGCCATGCCGAAGCCGATGATCGAATTCTCGATGCCGGTATTCGCGCGCTGCACTTCGACGACGAAGTCGTTGGCGACGGTGGCGATGATTCCGGCGCCCGTGTCACCGGCGGATACCGTGATTCCATTGACGCTGTCGAGGTAGGTGTCGCCGCTACTGCTGACGACGAAGCGGACGCGCTGGCCGGTGCCGTCGTAATTGGGGTTCTCGTAGGCACGGAACGTGTCGCTGCCGTCGACGATGTCACCACCGACGCGGGCGAAGCCCTCCCCTGCGAAGGACGCATCGAGCGCGGCGAGGTTGCTGGTGTCGACGCGGCCGAAGTAGGTGCCGACCCGCACGAGGAACTGCCGCGTGGCGGCGCCATCCGCGGCGGTGGCCATCTCCTGCGCCAGTCTCGGGCGCCGGTTGAGCTCGTCGCGCAGGGCACGCGCGATGCCCGATCTCGTCAGAGGCAGGGTTGCGAGCAGTCGCGCCGGCACGAAGGCTTCGTCAACGATGGCGCGACCGGCGCTGACGGCTTCGGCGGTCACGGCGCCGTCCTGCACCTGCGAGGCATGATTGATCACGATGCGGTCGTCGCCCGCCGTGCCGCGGATGAAGAGGCGCCCAAGCACGTTCTGCAGGCCGTTCGCGAAAGTGAAGGTGTCGTTGTCGGAGCCGCCGACGAGATGCAGGTCGTGGTCCGCGATCAGGCTGTCGACGAAGAACTGGTCGTCGCCGGGCCCGCCGAGGATCACGGTGCGCTCGACGTCGCGGCTGTCGTAGCCGTTGCTGTTGGATATTCCCGTGATCGTCAGGACCTGGATGCCGTTGGCGTCGAGGGCCGTGGAAATCCGGATCGCGTCGTCGGCTGCCGTGCCGGCCAGCGCAAAGGAGTCGAAGCCGCTGCCGCCGTCCACGCTGACATGGCCGTTGCCGATCGTATTGAGAATCTCGTCCTCGTCCTCGCCGGTCTGCAACGCGATGCCGTGGTAGGTGGCGAGCTGGTTGCCGTCAACCGCCAGATGCGAGCGCATGAAGAAGGTGTCGTCGCCGTAGCCGCCGGCGAGCGAGACGTCAGCCAGGTTGTGGTTGACCTCGAGATAGTCGTTGCCGCTGTCACCGAAGACGTCGGCGCTGTAGCTCACGCCGTTGGTGATGTCGGTCACGTAGACGATCTCGCGGCCGTCCGCCGTCGTCGTCGTGGCATTGCCGAGCACGGTGCCGATGAACACGGAGTCGTCGCCGGCGCCGGCGAAGATCAGTGCAGGGGCCAGCGTGTCGTCGAGTACGAGAATGTCGTCGCCGTCGTTCGCAAAGAGTTCGATACCAGCGAGCGTCTGCTCCCGGTAATGGATCGTGCGCAGTCCGGCGCCCGGCGCGGGCGCGAGGCGCGTGCGCACGTCGCTGTTGACGAAGGAGTCGGCGGTCGCGGCATCCGTATTGCCTTCGAACAGGGCCTCGAGATCGGTCGTCGAGTATTCGTCGGTGTTCGCGTCGATGAACTGCTCGACGACGCCCCATTGCGCGCTGGCGCCATCCCAGAACGAGGTCTCGGTGCGCGAGTCGAAATGGAAGAATTCGCTCGCGGCGCCGCCGTGGATGACCACGCGATCGTCCGCGGCGCCCGCGGCCTCGTCGATCCAGAAATCGACGTTGTCTCCCGTCGGCACTGTCGCAAGCCGCAGTTCGTAAGTGTCGTCGCCGTCGCCGCCGGCGAGACGGAAGCTCATCGACGTGCCGCTCTGCACGCGGATGTCTATCGCGTCGTTGCCGCCATGCGTCTCGACCGTCAGCGTGTCGATGCCGAGGCCGGTTTCGAAGACGAGCGAGTCGGCGACGCTGAGACCGAAACCGAGCGCGACCGTCACGTCCTCGATGCTGCTGAAGAACAGCCCGTGCTCGTTCAAGCCGAGCAAGGTGTCGTAGCTGACCTCGTAGTCGCTGCCGTCCATACGGCCGACGACGTAGTCGGCGTCGACCGTGATGGTCTCGCGGACGTCCTGGCGGATCGTGATCTCGAGCGGGATGAACGCGCCCGAGTCGTCGGCGACGACTTCGATGTCGATGTAGCGCTCGGGGCCGGCGAGTTGCCTGATGCGCAGCCCATCGTTGACCGGCGCGACGACGTCCGTGCGCGGTGTCTGGTTGAATGCCGTCGCGATCAGCAGAGCGACGGAGGCATCGTTGAATCCGAGCGCCGCGATGTTGTTGCGCTCGGCGGCCGTGAGCCAGCCGTCTGACTGCAGCGCATTGAGCCAGGGCGCGAAATTGGCCGCTGTCACATAGACCTCACCGTCGAGCAAGGCGGCGCGCGGGACATCGCCGTTGACGCGCGCGATCGCGACTGCGGAGAGCGTCTTGATGCCGGCGGCGTTGGGGCCGTAATAGCTGTACGTGAAGAAGGACGTATTGAGCGCACCGAGCTGCGCCGCATACTCCTTGAGCAGCTCGAGGTCGTTGCCCGCGAGATTGGGGTTGCCGGACGTGGCGACGGCCGAGACGTAACCCGTGTTGCCGACGTTGTAGAGGACGTCCTCGAGCTTGCGCGTCGACTCGTCGGTCCGATCGAGCTCCTCGCCGCCGCCGTCGACGTCGAGCCGGCCGCCGAAGTACGTGCCCGTGGCGTTGCGGAACTGCTCGGCCTGCGCGATATCGCCGTCGCGCCAGAGCTCCTGGCTGTACTGATACTGGGCGACCCGGTTCGACAGATTGGGAGAATCCTGCGCGTAGATCCTGAGACCCGAGGTTTCGAGCCGCGCGTACTGGTTGCCGTCGAGGAAGTCGTTTATCTCGGCAAGCACGAGGTAGTCGCGCAGGGCCTCGAGGCGGGCCTCGAGCGCGTCGGCCGCCTGGTCGCGCTTGCCGCCGGCGGCATGCAGCTCGTCGAGGGCGGCGCGTGACAAGAGCTCGTTGAGCGAGTCGAGTGAGAAGGCATAGCTCGACGAGACGTTCGAACCCGTGAGCTCGAGGCCGGCATTCGTGAACGCGCGGACATCGTTGAACCAGTCGAGCTGCGCCGGCGTTGCGACACGGCGCGCCGCGTCGAGCGCGGGGTCGGTCTCGATCGTGTCGAGCGACGCATCGAGAGCGGCGACACGAGCGGAGAGCGAGAAACGGTTGATCTCGCGATCGAGCGACAGCTCGACCTCTGTGCTCGCGAGCGACCCTTCGATCAGGCGGTCGAGCACGCCCAAGTCCGTCTCCTTGTTCACGCGCAGCAGGGCGTCCTGCACCTCCTCGTGACGGACGTCGATCCCGTTCACCGTGGCGAACGTCGACGCGAGCCATCCGACGTAGTCGTTCTCGAGCGCTTGACGCTGTGCATCAGACAGCGAATCCGTGTCGATTCCGGCTCGCGGATCGCCCTCGAACTCGAATTCCCCAAGAGCCAGCGTACGCGCGGCGACGGTCACGTCGGTGCCGTTGGCGTCCCGGGCATTGACGACCATGCGGTCGTCACCCGCGGATCCCGCGATTCGAATGACGCCGGCCACGCGCGACAGGTCGTAGTTCGCCGCGAGCGTCTTGGTTTCCGAGCGTGCCGGCAGGTCGGCAAAGCGATAGGAGGCGAGTCCCTCGACCGCCTGGCCGACGTAGGTTTCCGTCACGCTGATGTGCGAGCTGTTGATGGCCTCGACGTCGTAGAAGAGGCCGATCATATCCATCAGCAGATCCCAGCCCGCGCGATTATTGGGCCGGTTTTCGCGCGTCATCCAGACGTCGTTGTCCTTGACGCCCTGGACATGCGCCAGGTTGCCGCCGTTGTGAGGGACCTGGTCCGTACGCATCTGGGTGTTGAAGAGATTGGACGGCAGCGCCGGGATGGTCCAGAAGAACCAGTCGTATGCCGGGCGCGTATACGCCTGGTCGTGCAGGTAGTCGCCCCAGATCGAGTAGGCGACGGCCGGGCGCAGGAAGTTGTCGAACAGATAGTCGTCGATCGACGGCTGTCCGAAATTCGAGAGGCTGCCGTGCAACCAGACCGGATTCTCCGTGTTGAGGCGCAGCAGATCGGGCAGCGCTATCCGGTCCGGCATGACCGGCACCTGGGCCTGGGCCATGGTGTTGGCAGGGTCGAGCCGGGCATAGATCTGCCCGGCTACCGACGGACTGAAGCCGTTGTTGTCGGACCGGTTGAGGTACGCGTTGTAGAAACTCGTGGCATTGCCGACATAGGGCTGGCGGTTGCTGTAGTAGTTCGACGGCCAATGGCCCATGACGCCCTGCAGGAAGAGCTCCATGGCGACCGCGAGATTGCCTTCGAGCAGCGCCCAGTGCTTGTCGCTGATCACAGGCGTCGAGCTCGCCCCCACGTACCACCGGCGATAGAAATCCTGGAAGGCTTTCACGCGCTCATCGCGCGTCATCTGGCGCTTGACGAGGAAGACGTCGTCATGGCCGAGTGCGGTGCCCTGCAGCACGTCTTCGATATTGTTCTGCTGAACCGTGTAAGTCGCCGACGAGGCCGGGAAATTGACCGTGAACGTCTGCTCGGCGCCGCCGACGTGGATGACGTCGTCGCCGGAACCGAGGTTGAGCACCAGGCTCAGGTTCTCGTCGAGGCCGTAGAGGAAGACTTCGTCGTCGCCGCCGCCGGTGACGAGGGCGAGCCGCTCGACGCCGGAGATGTTATCGATCGCGAGCCCGGCGCCGAACAGGAACTGCTGGCCGTCGGCACCCGTGTATACATAGAAGGTGTCGGCCAGGGCCGTGCCGGCGACGACAACCGTGTCGAAGCCGCTGCCACCGTAGATGTTGACGCGATTGTTCTCAACGAAGTCGATGAGGACGTCCTTGTCGGCCTGGTCGATATGGTTGCGGTCGTCGCCGGCGCCGACAGTGATATCGCCGCCGCCGATCTCCTCGGACACTGCGCCCCTGAGCTGGCGATGCGCCTTGAGGAAGAACGTGTCGTCGCCCGACTCGCCGAAGAGGTCGAGGACGCCGACGTTGTGGTTGACCTCGAAATAGTCGTCGCCGCTGCCGCCGAAGAACATGGCGTTGAAGCTGACGCCGTTCGTGATGCCGTCGTCGCCGTTGACGACCTCGATCTTCTGGCCGTCGATCTCGACCGTGACGGTGTCGATGACACGGCCGATGACGAAGGTATCGTTGCCGCGGTCGCCGTAGACACGCATCGCGGCCATCGAGTCGTCGGAGACGATCGTGTCGTGGCCGTCGCCGGCATGGATCTCGACGAGCTCGGCGGTGAAGTCGTAATACACGCGCTGGTATTCGTCAGGGCGGCTCAGCCCCGTGCTCGGGCGGGTTTCGGCGGCCGAGTCGGCGGAGTCGACGGGTGCCGAGAGAATGTCGTCGTCGCTGACGCGGAGCGAAAGGAAATTGTTGCGCTCGTCGGTCGGCGCATCGATGAACTTCGCGCGCCAGGGATCGCCGAGCGTGCCGCTGCCTGACACTTCGACCTCGGAAACCAGGCGCTCGAGCGCGGCCTCGATGTCCGCGGCATCCGTCTGTGAGTTGACCGTCAGTGAGGTGCTCGCGGAGCCGTAGCTCAGCGTGACCGTGCCGTCCGACCGGCGGTAGAAGAACTGCGTCTCGTTGATCGGCCGCTCGACGAGGGCGTCGACGTCCGGCCGCGAGGCCAGCAGGTTCTCGGCAAGGCTCGAATCCACGCGCTCGACGAGGGCGCGTCCGGCGCGGGACCGCGCGATATCCGCGTCGCTGGCGAGCAGGCGGTAGAAGTCGCCGGCGGCCGTCGTCGTCGCGGAAAGGATATGAATCTCCCAGGGTTCGTCGCCCGTGCCCTGGCCCGTCACCTCGACCGCATCGATGCCGCCGAGCGCCTCGAGCTTCTGCCGGACGGAGGCGGCGGTGTCGGTATTCGTGATGTCCGCAGTCTGCTCGCCGTTGTAGCTGAGCCGGAACGCCTCCGTGCGCTCGAGGTGGGTCAGCTGCTGCCAGGCCCAGCTCTGGTCGACGTCGAGGTGCAGCGTGTCGTCGCCCGTGCCGGCGCCGATGAAGACGAGATCGGTGTCGGTGCTGACGGTGCCGCTGTCGCGCACGACGATGACGGACTGGCCGGTGATCGCGCCCGAGAGGTTCAGGAAATACGAGTCGCCGCCTTCGGTGCCGTCGAGCGTGAGTTGCTGCGTGAACTCGGTGACGCCGAAGCGATTGTCGCCGGCGCCGCCGAAGAGCTCGAAGGCCTCGAAGGGATCGACGTCCTCGGTCTCCGTGACATTGTTCTCGACTATTTCGAGCTCGAGATCCGTGAGCAGGAAATTGCCGTCGCGGGCCTCGACGAGCGTGTCCCGGCCGCCGTCGTCGATCAGGACGTCAACGCCGGCATTGCCGGTGACGGTGTCATCGCCGATGCCGCTGACGAGCGTGTCGGCATAGCGGCTGCCGACGAGCCAGTCGTTGCCCTCGCCGCCCACGAGAGTGAGGTCGTCGACGACGCGCGCGATCAGAATGTCCTCGTCGGTTACGGTGTCGGGATCGTTGGGGATGAAGCCGGCCCAGATTTCGTCATCGCCGGCGCCGCCGATCACCGTGACCTCGTCGTGTTCGACCGAGGCCTGCGCGTCGTCGAGGTCGAGGCCGCGCAGGTAGATGACGACCGAATCGTTGCTCAGGCCGCTCCGCGTATGGGCGACTTTCACGGACTCGAAGTCGAAATCGAAGATCGGCACGCCGCCCGTGGCGAACTCGCCCGTTTCGCGCGTCTCGTGGCCGATGACGAAGCGCTCGTTGCTGGCCGAGCCTTCGATGCGAATGGTGTCGACGCGGCTGTCGCGAACGATCGTGGGATCGACGAAATAGTCGAAGACGAGATTGCCGTTCGCATCGCGCTCCTGCACGAGCTGGCCGGCGGAATTCCGCTCGTAGACGGGCTTGCGCAGCTGCCGAGGCACTTCGCGCTCGACGACCTGGAAAGCGGCGAGGCTCAAGAACTCGGAATCCGTCTCGAGCTCGAAATCGGCGACACGATAGACGCCGTTGTCGAGCTCGGGTGCCCAGGCGCCATTGGTCAGCCGCTCGATCGTCTTGACGCTCCTGAATCCGGCGAAGGCGTCGAGGTTCGGGCGGGCGATCGAGGCCTTGAGCGTCAGGAACGTGTCGTTGACCGTCGCGGCTTCGATGAGACGCACGACATAGGGGTCGCTCTGGCTGCCGGAGCCTGTGACGTCTGCGTAAGCGATGCCCTCGAGGCTTTCGAGGCCTGCCTCGAGATCGGCCGCCGAGGTGCCCGCGAAGACCGCGAGGCGGTCGTCCCCGTAGCGGAGCAGCGCGGCGCCGGCCGCGGGCAGGACGAGACGCTGCACGTGATGGTCGGCGTTATCCTCGATCTCGTTCGGCGCCGCGACGAGCGGGCCGCCGTCGACCGCGAATTGCAGCGCGGCCGCGGCGGTCGTCTCGACGAGCTCGATGCGCCAGAGCGTGCCGCCGTCCTCGACGGTGACGCGAGCCGTCACCACGCCCGCGAGGCCCTGCAGCCTGGCCTGGACCGTTGCCGCGGTCGCGTCGCTCGCGATCTCGACTTGTTCGCCGGCGTATTCGAGAGTCAGCGTGTCGCCCGACACCGGCACGCGGAACACCTGCGTCAGCGTCTCGGTGGGCAGCACGATGGCATCCGCGACGCCGTCGAGCGGCGTGAACGCAAGCCGTCCGAATTCGCCGGACAGCTGCACGGCGGTGATGAACCTCACGTTGAAGCGGTAACCGTTGGACTGCGACTGGTCGGCGTCGGGAACGGACACCTCGACTGCCGTGACGTTTGACAAGGCCTCGAGTGCGTCGGCGATCCGTACCGATACATCCTCGGGCGTTCCGCTCAAATCGATCGGACCCGTGGTCTCGCCGAGATAGGTCAGCGTCGCCAGGCCGAATGCGGCCTCGAGCGTGATCTGCTGCTGCGCGCTCTCGACGAGTCGGGCCGCGAGCGCGGTCTGGTTGGCCGTATCGGTGTTGACGACGAGGTAGAGCGTGTTGCCCGGGTCGCTCGCAAAACTGATCTGCCAGATGCCGTCCTGCACCGTTGCCGTCGCGGCGAGATTCGTCAGCGACGTGGCCGCTGCTGCGATCGACGTCGCATTGAGCGAAATGCCGACGAGTGTCGGCCCGCTGCTGCCGAGGCGCAGCTGCAAAGCTTGCGCGCCCTGAGGCTCGAGGAAGGACTGCACCGACCGGTCGAGGTAGAGATCCTCGGGTTCGCTGTTGAATTGCAGGATCTCGCCCTGCGTGCGATGGCGCTGCCAGTCGATCTCGAGCAGCAGCGGCTCGAGCGCGGGCGCGTCCGCGGGCCGCTCCCAGCCGATCAGCCATGGATCGACCACGGTCCCCTTGCCGGTAACGCTGGCGTTGGAGATGCCCTCGAAGGAGTTCAGCACGCGCGCGAGCAGAGCGGCGGAGTTCGCATCGAAGCCCTCGACGAGCGTGTCCTCGCGCTCGCGCCGCATTGCCTCGATCACGTCTTCGAGATTCGCGACCTGGCCGCCATAGCGCAGGCGCGCGGAGTCGAGCCAGTCATCGGCGATGAGGCTGCCCGAGGCCAGGAACAGGTTGGGACTCGGCGTGCCGGTCACGGCGACGGGGATCAGCATGGCCTCGACGACCAGGTCAGGCGCGCCGTCCGCCAGATGCAGATGCGCGAGCTGGGACCCGTTGCCGTCGATGGACAGGTCGCGCGGCTGGTAGAGCCCATTCAGAACATTCGAATCGTCGCGGCGCGCCAGCGCGCCTTCGTGTTTCTGGACCAGGTACTGCACCGCCAGGCGCAAGGGGTCGGTCGTATTGACGGAGACGAAATCGATCGTCCAGCTCGCGGGATCCTGGTCGGCGACGACGGTGACGTCATTGATGCCCTCGACCGACTCGAGCGCCGCTTCGAGCTCCTGCGCCGTCATCGAGCTTCGGATCTCGATCGAGTTGTCGGCGGTGCGGCCGTCGTTGCCGAGCGTGTCGTCGTAGCCGTAGAAGAGCGTGACGCGATCGAGTCCGGCGGCGAGCGTCAGCCGCTGCGAATCGGCGTCCAGGACCGTGGCGCCGTCGGTCTCTGTCCTCAGGTCCGGTTGCCCGTCGGCATTGAACAGATAGCGGCTGCCGGCGTCGATCCCGGGCCGGTAGAAATAGAGTTCCGCTCGGGTCACGCTCGTCTGGTTGCTCGCCGCGAGATCGGCGACGCGCGTGACAGTCAGCCCGGTATCCGGGTCGACATAGCTCAGTTTGAGCCGCTCGTAGTTGCCGTTGTCGTCGGTCGCGAAGTTGCCCATCGCGACGACGAAGGGATCGCCGCCGCTGCCGTCGCCGCTGACCTCGATGTTGTCGGCGATCCCGTCGAGCGCGCGCAGGACGTCACCGGCGTCGATCGCTGAATTGTCATCGCGACTCGAGTCGCGCACCGTCACGCTCTGGCCGGCATACGAGAGCGTGAGCGCCGCCAGCCCAGGCGGTATCGAGAACGTCTGCAGCCGGTTGCTGGCGCGGGTGGCGAAGTAGTTGCCGTCGGCGTCGCGATCGGCCTGCCACATGCGGGCCTCGCGCGCGCCGGCCTGCACGTCGACGACGCGAATCGAGGTGTCGATCAGGTCGCCGATGAAGATATCGTCGCCTTCCTCGCCCGCGTCGAGCTCGAGCTCCTCGATGCCGGCCAGGAAGATCGCGTCGCCGTCGATCGTCAGCCGGGCCAGCTCATCGGCGGTATTGCCTGGATTGTCCTTCTCGATTCGGATGACGTCGCGATCGTCCTCGGCCGTCGCCAGCAGCCTGTCGTAGCCGCTTCCACCGACGATGTTGGAACCGCCGCCCGGCGCATAGGTCCAGACGATGCGATCGTTGCCGGCGCCCGCATCGACGTCCGCGACACCGTCGGCGACGTCGATGATGTCGTCGCCGGCTCCGCCCTCGACCGTATTGATTCCCGTGCCGGCGTTGATCTGGTCGAAGCCGCCGCCGCCGAAGATCGCGTCATTGCCGGCACCGGCCTCGATGAGGTCGCCGTGCAGCGTGCGCACCCGGTGCGCGGTCGTGTCCAGATTGACCGGCTGGCCCTGGCCCCGGGGGCCGTTCAGAGGATTGCCGTCGACGTCATAGCCCGGGAAGGGTTCGCCGTTCGCCTGGTAGAACGGGCTCTCCCGCTGCTCGCCATTCCGGTCGAGGTACACGGCCGCGTTCTCGTCGCCGCCTTCGATCCGGTCGTTACCGCCGTAGGTGGCGATGACGTCCATGCCGCCCTCACCGTAGACGGTATCGTCGAGCTCGCCGCCGAGGATGACGTCGTCATCCGCGCCGCCCCAGGCCGTGAAGCTCAGGTATTCGGAGTCCTCGCCGTCGAGCCGCAGCGTGTCGTTGCCGCTGCCGCCGCGCAGCGCAATCGCGGCCGCCAGGCGGCTGTCGACGGTGAAACGATCGTTGCCGCCTTCGCCGGTGAGGTCGACGATCGCAATCGTGTCGCCGTCGTCGCCGGCGCTGATCAGCACGGTGTCGTTGCCGGCGCCCGTGTTGATGACGATGTCCGTCTGGCCGCCGACAAGCTCGCCGTTGACGATGTTGATGAGGTCGTTGCCGGCGCCGGTGTTGAAGTCCGCAATGTCGACGATGCCGTCGAGGTTCTTGAGGCGGTAGTTGTCGTTGACGCCCGTACCGGCCGTCGAGAGCCGGTTGACGTCCGCGCTCAGGAAGACTTCGGCACGGTTGCCGGTGCTGACGACGATGAGATGGCGGTCGCGCTCGTCGGCCAGGCCGTTCGCGCGGGCGCGCAGGGCCACCATCTGTTGCTCCAGTGCGTCGCGCTCGGTCTCCGAGTAGAAGTCGAAGTCGACGTACGACTCGTTGGAGAGGTGCTCGAGCGTCCAGCCCCCATTGGGTAACTCGTCGTCGATGTTCCAGGCATCCACGACGTAGGAGTGCGGTTCCGTCGTCGGGTTCGCGTAGCGCAGCGCAACGGTGTCGCCGACGTGGCTCGCGATATCCGTCTCGTCGGCGTGCACGCATTCCCAGTCGAACTTCGCGAGCACGAGATCGACGAATCGCGTCGACGCCTCGAACAGCGTGATCTCGCTGAAGCCGAGGTCGAGGCCGATCCAGAGGAAGGCCTCGAGGAACAGCGAGAGCTCGCCGCTGACGTCGAAGAGGCACTGCGGGCCGTGGCTCAGGCGGTTCAGGAGCTCGGCGCCATACATCTTGCCGTCGCCGATCGGCGCGCCCGACGAATCGAAGCCCGTCAGCATGTCGTTCAGGTCGAAGTAGATGTTGGTCTCGATGCCGCCCTGGACGCCGGCTTCCACGAGGCCGCCGATGCCGAGCGAGGCGCCCGCGGCGACGAAGGCCGACAGCGTGAGCTCCGCCTGGTCGTCGTCGGTGTCCTCGACGCCGTGGTCGTCGAGATAGAAGCCGTTGAAGAGGCGCCAGGATTCCGCGGCCTGGTAGCCCGTTTCCTGCCACTCGATGAAGCCCGACGTGTCGTAGCCGAAGTCGAAGTTGGTCATGACGGCGACGCCGCCGCCGAGCCGGCCGTTCAGCAATGGATAGATCGGGAAGCTGCGGAAATACTCGAAGGCGAGATCGAGATCCGGCAGGTCGTAGTAGAAGAGATCGACCGGCTTGCCGAGCAGGAGGCCGAGCGCCGTCGTCGGATCCTCGAGGATCGGCAGGCTGAAGCGATTGACGGCGCTGCTGACGGCAGAGCTGCCGTTCCTGCCCTTCTTCTTGGTCTTGCTCGACTCCAGGCCCTTCTGGTCGGGCCCCGAAGTCAGTTTCGTCGAGTCGCCGTCAGGCGCCGGCGACGCCTTCTGCTGGCCCGTCGCCTGATCGCGCGTGTCGTCGGCAGAGACTTCCGCGTCGGGATCCTCGAGCAGGCTTTCGGTCAGGTAGAAATCGCCGAAGTTGAGCTCGCCGCCCGCACCCTGCGCGGCCTGGATGCTGTCGATGAATTCGATCGTCGACTTGAGCACGGCCAGCACCTTCTTGGCCGTGTCGACGGTCTTCGCATCGAGGCGCAGATACGCCATGTCGAGCAGCGTGAGCTTCGCGATGCCGAGGTCGAGCTCGGCCGTCAAGAGCTCGACGACCGGTCGCAGCGGATCGATGATCTGCTCGATCGTGTCGAGCGCGTCGCCGAGGAAGCTTTCGAGGATCGAGCCGACGTCGAGCGTCACGCTCTCGAGCCAGACGTTCGGCGACCCGGTGTCGAACGAGAATCCCGTGGACGACGACAGCGTGGCGTCGCCGAGAACCTGGTCGTAGTGGATGATCGTGCTGAGCGAGGGCAGGATGCCGCCGGCGGTCGTCCGCGCCGTGGCCTGGATGTCGGCCCTCGCGCTCGCGTTCGCGTTGAGCTCGAGCGCGAGCGACTCGCCGCGCCAGCGGCCGTCGCCGTCGCCGTCGCGAAGGTCGAGGCCGAGATGCCCGGAGAGACCCGTCTCTCCGCCGACCTCCCGGAAATCCATCGTCAGGAAGCCGATCGTGCCTTCGAAAGTGGCACCGTCCGACAGGACGGCGTCGACATCGAGGGCGATCTCCTCGCCGTCGGTGTTGATGCCCGAGGTGTCGAGGAAAACGCCGCCGCCGTCGAGCCCGAGGCCGAAGCCCATCAGGTAGTCCATCGACGTCTCGATGCCGCCGTCGGCCTCGAGCGCGAGCCCCGGGATGCCGGCCGAGAAATCGATCGTGATCGTCTCGGGGGCGAAGGATCCGTCCGGCTGCCGGTCGCCGCCGATCAGGATGCCGCCGAACATGAGATTGAAGGTGATCTCCATCTCGGGCGTGAGCACGAGCTGGATCTCGTCGGCGCTGTCGGGCGTCTTGGTGACGAGCTTGCCGTTGGCGTCGTATTGCAGCGCGCCGTCGGCGTCGAGTGCGGGCACGAGGAAGGAGAACGCCTTCGAGTCGAGGCCCGAGAGGCCGTCGAAGAGTGCCTGGCGCACCATCGACATGATTTCCTGGAAGGTACTCTGGCCGAACCGGTCCTCGAGCCAGTCGCCGAGCGAGCCGTCGACGTAATTGCCGCCGACGCGCTCGCCGAGGACGAAGGTCCTGAGATTGCGTATGTCCTCGGCGAGGCTGTCGAAGGCCGCGCCGCCGACGAGCGGCAGGCTCACGGCATCGATCGACTCCGCCATCTCGTCGAGGCCGTCGAAGAAAGCCTCGAGGCCGTCGAGCACGTTCTCGGGATCGTCGAGGAAGGCGAAGAGCATCGCCGCGGCGTCGAACTCGAGCGAGAACTCCGGCAGCGCAAAATCGGTCTCGGTCGTGAGATTGAACGACTCGTCCACCGCGAAAGCCGCGCGCGCGTAGAGCGAGTTGTCGCCGACGCCGTCGCCGTCGCGATCGTCCGTCGTGCCGCCGACGGGGAGAGCCTCGATCGGGAAGTAGAGCGGCAGATCGAGCAGGGCTTGCCCGGTGACGCCGGCCTGGAAGGCGTCGTCGATCTCGAAGGGATCGATGATGCCGTCCCCGTCCGCGTCGCCGCCGTCGCCCTCGAGGTTGGCGAAGAGCTCGAGATCGATCGCGGCGCGTCCGCCCGTCGAGATGAGCCCGAGCGTCGTGCCGAGCACGTCGAAGCCGGCCGTGAAGCGCATGTTCTCGGCGGACCCGTGCAGCGCGGCCGTGATGCCCGAATCGGCGTCGATGTAGAAGACCGGATCGAAGACGTTCGACAGGTCGAAGCCGAAGCCGAGATCGATCGTCGCGGCCGCCTCGAGCAGCAGGTCGGCCGAGGCGCTGATGTCGATGATCTCGCCGGCCTTGCCGAGCCACTGGGCGAGATTGAGCGCATCGAGGTCGAGGTCGAGCTCGTAGGCCTGCTCGAACAGCCACTCGAGGTCGAGGTCGAAAGAGAACTTCGAGTCGGCGTAGCTCAGGGTGATCGGATCGGCATTCGCGTCGAGATCGAGCCGCTCGCGGAGCTCCTCGTTGAGGAAGTCCTCGAGCTCGCCGATGTGGCGCGCGCGCTCGCGCACCGTTGCGACCGCGTCGCGCAGGGTACGCGCGAGGCTCACGGCGCCGTCGCCGAGCACGTCGGCGACGCTGCGATCGATGAGCTCGATCTCGTCGTAGAGCGCGCCGTCGCGCACGCGGAAGCGCGTGAGGTCGACAGTGGCCCCCGTCGCGCCGCCGTCGTCGCTGACGGCCTGGTCCTGGGGTCCCGCCGCGCCGGTATCGATCTGCACGTCATCGGCGTCGAAGGTCTGGCCCGCCGCGTAGGACGTCACGGTGTAGGTCACGAGCTCGCGCGTGCCCGCGTCGCCGGCGAACTGCTCGATGCCCCAGACGGTACCGCCGCTGCCGTTGTTCCAGGCGTAGATGCGTTCCGAGCCGCCGCCTTCGAGGGCGACGAGGCGCGAGCGCTGGCGGGCGCCGTCCATGACCGGTGCGAGCCCGCCCGCGACCGCGACGCCGGCCGACCAGCGTTCCTCATAGACCGTCAGGGTGTCGCCCGTCTGCACGCCGAGCACGTCGCGATCGACGCCGACGGCCGAATCGAGCACCTGCTCGAGCGCCGCAAGGATCATGTCGAGCGAGATTCCGCCGAAATCGATGAGGTCGTCGAGATCGGTGAACTGGATCGACGCCGGCAGCAGCGACAGGAACTGCGCGAGGCTCGCGCCCTCGGGCACGAGCTGGCTCGTCGCCGAAATGAAGCCGACGCCGTCGTTGATGCCGTCGAGCAGGCCCGACCACTCGAGCGGCAGCAGGAATTCGTAGTGCGAGCCGTCGCGGAGCGCAATCGAGGCGTCGTCGAGGCGCTGGTCTGCGCTGCCGTCCGTGAACTCGCGCATATGGAGCAGGCCGTCGACGCCGAGCGTGGCGCCGGCCGCCAGCGAAACCACGGCATCGTTCGACTCGAGCCCGAGCGGGCCGATGTTGACGCCGAAGTCGTAGGTCTTGAGCAGCGCGCCGCCGACCTCGTCGGAGGTCAGGTCTTCCTCGACGTAGATCGTCGTCGTGTCGCCGAAGACGTCATAGACGACGCTCGCGACCGTGTAGATGCTGTCGTTGTCGGGCGAGCCCGCGAGCGCCACGCGGTCGCCGACGACGAACTGGCCGCGCGCGGATTGCGAGGCGCCGGCCGGCGTCGTGCTGTTCCCCGCGACGACGAAGCCGCCGCTGCCCGCCACGCCTTCCTCGCCCTCGATGACGTCGATGACTTCGAGGCGCTGGTCGCCGAGCTCGAAGCCGAGCTCGATCCCGGGATTGAGGACGAAGAACTCACCGCTGCCGTCGATACCGAAGGCGAAGTCGAAAGTAACGTCCGCAATCAGATCAAGCGCGCGGCTCTGCGTAGCCGACAGGCCGAAGTCGAAGGGAATCGGCAGGTCGATGCCGTAGTCGTCGAGGTCGAGCTCGAGGCTGTCGAGGTCGAGCTCGAGCGCGTCGCGCACGCGGTCAAGCGTGATCGAGACCTGGAACTGCTGGCCGCCCGACGCTGCCGTAACCTCGATGCCGTCGATGTCGCCCAGCGCGAGCAGCAGGTCGTTCGTGTTCGGCTCGTCCGCGTCGGCAAAATAGGCGGCCACGGCCGTCCGCAGGTTCTCGACGCGGGTTCGGATGAGGTCGTCGTAGTCGGCGAAATCGATCGGCAGCAGCGAGGCGAAGCTGAAATCGGTGAACGGAATCCGCGTGGCGTCGTCGAGGTAGCTGTCGAGGCGGCTGCCGAAACCCGCGGCCCAGTCGGCGAGCTCGGCGAGGCCCGCGTCGAGCTTGTCCTCGGCGGCGAGGCTCGTCGCGGCATTGGCCTCGGTGGGATTCAGGCGCGTGCCCGTCGCGAGACGGCGGTTCATGAGATCTTCGGCGCTCGCGGTCGCCGGGTGCGTGGCGCCGAGGAGGTGCCCGAGTTCGTGCATGGCGACGGTCAGGAGATCGATGCCGTCGGGGCCGTCGCCCGTGAACTCGCTGTCGGCGGTCGCGCCCGCGAAGGTGCCGTCGACATACCAGCCGAGGCCGGCGGCGTCGGTGTCGAGGCGGATCGTGTAGGTGTCGGTCGCCTCGTCGTAGCTGCTTTCAGCGACGCGCGCAGGATCGGAGAGGTCGGTCACCTCGAATTCGACGGTCGTGTCCGGGAAGGGCTCCGTGGCCGGCAGCACGGCTTCCCACCGGGCGACGGCTTCGGCGAGCATCGTCTCGGCTTCGCCGCCGGCGAGGCTCAGGCCCGACGCGCTGCCGCCGCCTGCCGCGACGAGCGAGCCGCCGACGATCTTCTTGACGAAAACGTCGTGCGCCCAGCCCGCATTTTCGTCGACCTGGGTGACGCCGTAGGCCGTGACCCAGTTGTTGTCGCTCCAGGTGTAGATCAGCGGGCCGGTCGGATTGCCGTCGGCGTCGCGCTCGGTGCGGTCGGTCAGCGTCGCGCCGAGAGCGGAAAAGTCGAGCCGGTCGGTACCGCCGCCGCCGTAGATCAGCGTGTTGCCGTCGCTCTCGTCGGTGAAACGGAACACGTTGTCTTCGGCGTTGCCGAAAATGATGCCGCCGTGGCCCGCGACCTGCACGTTCTCGATGTTCACGAATTCGGTGACGAGCCCGGACGGTTGCAGCACGACGAGACCCGTGTCGGTTCCCGGCCTCGGATTGGCCGAGACGCTGAGCTGCGACGCATCGACGCCGGCCGCGAACGTGATCTGGTAAAGACCCTCGCTGCCGCCGGCGATCACGGTCACGTTGTCGGCGCCGATCCCGGCCAGCTTCTCGAGCTCGCTTTCGATTGTCGCGGCGGCCGCGTTCCAGGCGAGCAACGGCGTGCTGGCCGCGCCGTAGCCGAGCGTGAAGAATCCGGCATCGGCCGTGATGGCGAGGCTGCGATCGCCCGGAGCGATGTAGCCCGCCGTGCCGGCTGTCTGGCGGAACAGCGCGTTGTCGTCGACCGTCAGGGAAGTATTGGTAACCGACGACCGGAACTTGAGCACGAAGACCTTGAGCGTGCCCGCCTGATGCGCCGTGACGTTGCCTGCCCCGAAGAGACTGTCGAGAGCCGCCTGGACTCCGTCCTGGTCAGCATCCGCCGCCTGGATCGTGACGGTATTGCCCGCGTGCGTGAGGTCGAAGCTGCCGGTATTGCCCTGCACGCGCAGCGTGTGGATCTTCGGGAAGTAGTCCGCGGCGCCGGCGTCGCGCTGCCTGAACGCGGCATCGTCCGCCGTGACCGACACGCCTGCCGGAAGCACGATCTCGAACACGCCGCTCGCGACCTCGACGACGGTCGCGTTGCCCGCCCCGACGCCGTCGAGCGACTCGAGCGCGCTCCGGATGCCGGCCGTGTTCGCGGCTGCGGCGGTCACCACGGCCGTGTCGGTCCCGGCGCGGAGCGTGAAGCTGCCGGAATTACCCCTGACCGTCAGGGCTCCGCGCTGCGTGAGCACCGCGCTGCCCTCGCCGATGCCCGCGTGGGCGGTGCCGGTGCGCAGGTCGATCACGACAGGCGTGTCGGCTCCCGCGAGACTCAGCGTATCGCTGCCGTCCGCGCCGTCGACGTAATCGCCGATGCCCACGGTGAAAGTGTTGTTGCCGCCGTTGCCGGTCAGCCGATCGCTGCCCGCGGAGCCGATGACGCTCGTGAGGCTGTCGACGGCGTTGGCCGACGGATCGAAGCTCCAGATACCGTCGCCGATGCCGGCATCGAAGCTATCCGCGGAAATGAACAGGTCGAGCCCGGCGGCGCGGCTGCCGACGACGCCCGTGGCCCCGCCGAGCTCGACGCCGATGCCGCCGAAGCCGCCGAGAATCGGGACGTTGAACGCGGGCACGAGGTCGTAGTCGATGCCGGCAGTGCCGTCGACGAAGACGCCGCCGTCGTAATCGCTGTAGTCGAGCACGATTTTGCCGAAATCGTTCGCGGTGATCACGCCGTCGAGGCGGGCGTCGCCGTGGAAGATGAAGGTGTTCTTGCCCGAGCCGCCGACGATGTTCTCGATGCCCGTCGCAATAACCCAGTTGTCGAGTGCGAAGTTGACGGCGCTCAGAAACGGCGACTCATCGAGCAGGTCGAGCAGCGGAAACGCGTTGTTGCGAGCGATGACGAGGTTGGCGCCGACGGACAGCGGCATCGGGTGTCCGAGCTCGCCGTTGATCATGCCGCGCCAGTCGTCGATGTTGGCACTCGAGACGCTGTAGATGTCGAACGTCATGTCCGTGCCGACTTCGTCGAAGTCGAGCGTGTCGAAGCCGAAATTGAGATCGATGCCGGCATAGATCGACGGCGGCTCGACGACGGCGGCCGCGCCCCACCAGCCTTCGAACTTGTAGGTGTCGCCGCCGCTCATGCCCGACATGAGGTGGATGCCCGGCGCGATCTTCGGCTCGCCGAAGCTCAACTCGCCGTCGATCAGCGTCTTGGCGAGCGCGTCGGTGAGGATCTTGATCACTTTGGCCTTGGCGGAGCTGTCCGGGTCGTAGCGGCCGTCCGAGGTCCGCTCGTCGATCGAGAGCGCATTGCCGCCGACCTCGAAGGTGTTCCTGCCGAGCGAATAGCTGCCGCTGCCGAAGAGATCGCCGAGGCTGTGCGGTGTGGCGCCGCGCGAGAACAGCGCATCGAGGAACGCGACGTTGGAGCCGAGTAGGACGTTGAAGCCGGCGCCATAGGCGATGCCGGACATGTTCTTCACCACGCCCGTGAAGCCGGTGGCATTGGGCGTGGTCGACGTGAGCGACCTCAGGCTCATGTCGCGGAGCGGCACTTCCTGGCCGATCTGCGACGCGTTCGCCGTCAGCATGCGGATGTCGCCGCGCGATGCGCCGGCCGTGCCCGTGAAGCTCACGTACCAGCTCGTGGCCGAGATCCCGGTGACTTGTGCGCTGCCTATGCCCGCGAGCGCGTCGAGATTCGATTGAATGGATGCCTGCGTGTAGTCGACGCCGGTCCGCGTCGGCGAGCCCGCGAGCTGCAGGCTGAAATCCGACCCGGCTCTCGCGGGATTCAGCACGGACAGGCGCTGGACCTCGGCGACGGGGCGGCGGCCGAACTCGAGCTCGAGCACCGTCGCCGCGGCGGCGGGAGCGAGCGTGCGAGTAGCGTTGGACGCATCGACTTCGAGCTTCGCGACGCTGAACCCAGCCGGTTTGATGATTTCGACGGCGAAGCGGATACGCTCCGCGAGCTGATCGCCGGCCTGAGTCAATGCCGAAAACGATTGCGTGGCCGGGTCGAAAAGCAAGGTCTCGACGTTGACCGAGTCGTCACCCAGGAGCCGCTCGAGCTCGCGGCTGATCTCTCTGGCAACAGTGAACGCGTCGATCATCCCGGCGGCAGCCGGATTCACGCGCGTGATGGCGATGTCCCCGGTCGTCCGGTCCTGATAGCTGAGTCGGAAGCTGCCGCTGTCGGCCCCGTGCAGGTTGAATTTCTGGATGCTCGACGTCTCCTCGAAGACGCTGCGCACGATCTGCGCGGTCAACGTGCCGCCGACGGGCTGGGACTGGACGACCACGGTCTCCACGCCGCCCGTGACGAGAAACTCGAGCTCGAATACGCCGTCGCCGCGCGCGTTGACGTAAACGGAGTTGGCGCCCCAGAGCGCGTCGATCGCGGTCTTGATGTTCGCCGCCGTCTGCGCCTCGTCGCCGGCGGCAATGGCGATCGCGCCGGTCGTCTGCGCCGATTGCCCGGACCGCTCCACGACGAGCGCGAACGAGCCGCTCGCGGGCACGTTCTGGACGTTATCGGTAAGCGTCAGCGTCTGCAGCTCGCGCACGATGCTTTCGCGGAAGACCGTGACGGGGCCGACCGCGGCCGTCGTGCGCTCCGCGGGCTTCGAGAGCGAGTAGCTGTCGAGCGTCAGCGGCCGGACGCGTCCCTGGACGGCATTGGAGTCGAAGCGGACGACGAAGCCTGCCGGATTGTCGCCGCGGACTTCCATGACGTACTGGATCCCGACGGTCGCATTGAGCTGATTGAGCTTCGCGTTGAGCCGGTCCCTGATCGTCCCGGCATCGTCGGCGGCCACGCCGGTCAGGCGGACGTCGACGCTGCCAGTCAACGCCGGCCTGCCGGCGCGGGAGATGTCGAAGTGAATCGCGAAGGCCCCCGCGTTGGCGCCGTCCATGAGCAGCGTCTGCGTTTGCCCGCCGTCCTGCGCGTAGATCCGCGCGGTGACGATTGCGGCCGGGACCGCGCCCGCGGCGGCATCGAGCACGCGGATCGCCGCATTGCCGCGCGCGATCGTGACAGTGAAGACGCCGAAATCCTCCGTGACGCTCACGGGGCCGAGCAGCTCCGCGCCGCGCGCGTGCTGGCGGATGCGTTCCTGCAGCGCAAGCTGCAGGTCTGCCGCATCGTCGCTCGCCGCGGCCCGGGTGACGATCGCCTCGCCGGTTTCGAGCCTGAGCTCGAGCCGGATCTCGTCCGGCACAGCGATGGCCGTGAGATCGAGCTCCACGACCATGGCCTGCGCCGCGCCGGCCTTCTCGACGTGCGGCGCGGCCAGCGCGCGCAGCGGGTCGCCCGCGACGACCGTGACGCTGAGCTCGGGGAAATTCGTGCGCGCCTGCTGGAACTCGATGTCCCAGGCGCCGTCCTGGCCGTCGGTTGCCTGGACGTTGACGGCGAGCGCTCCGATCGCGTCGTTGAGCGCCGTGCGGATCCGGTTGGCGATGACGCCCTTCTCCGCAGCATGCAATACAAGGTCGACGGACGCTTCGGGCGCGGCATTCAGAGCCGCGAGGCCAACGTCCTGCATCGTCCGGTGCTCATGAATATTGAGTCGGAACACGCCGGCCTCGGCGGTCCTTTCGAATTGTCCGTAGCTCGACTCGATCGCGCCATTGAGGTTCGCGAGCGTGGCGTCGTCGTCCGCGCCGACCGTCAGAGTGAAATTCTGCGCGGTGACAGGATTGAGCTGCAGCGTCAGCTGGTACTGGTTCCCCGCAACGGCATCGCTGAGATCGATGATCGCAGCCTTCACGTCGTGGAGGCCGATGACGGCGGTCGAGAACTGGGCGCCGCCGGCATCCACGCCTTCGAGGCGGAACGCGCCCGCATTGGCGCTCGGGACGACGAGCCGCTGCTGCTCCTTGCCGCTCTGCGCGTCGGTCAGCGTCACGGCCTCGACCGCGCCGTCGGAGAACCAGTGAACGAGGTCGGCGACGGTCGGCTTGAACACCTCGGCGTCGGTGAAATCGATGACGTTGATCGTCGACAGGTTCGGAATATCGAGTCCGAGGATGCTCGTCAGCGAGTCGTATTCGAGGAAGGATGTCAGCGGGCGGAAGCCCTTCTGCCCCTGCAGCGTCCCGCGGAAGTTGGCATTGCCCTCGATCTTGAACGTGTTCTTGTTCGACCCGCCGATCACCGTGGTGTTGGCGTCGACGTTCGTGATGACGACCTTGTCGTAATTGACCTCGCCCCAGTACTCGTTCCACAGGTCCGCGACGACGCTGTTGTCGAAAACCTCGGGCAGGGCGTAAACCTTTTCCACCTCGAGGCTCGTCGCGCCGGCGCTGCCGTCGCGGATCGTCTCGACGGGGCGCACCCCGTCGATCCAGCCCGGGGTGGCGTGAGCCGCCGTCGGGTCGGCGAACTGCAGGGTTGCGATGTCCTGATTCGCATTGATGGTGATGCGAAAGTCGTGCGACTCCGACAGGTGCGGACTGACGTTGACCGCGCTCTTGAGAAACAGGCTGCCGCCGTGGATCAGCCTGTCGAGGGCGGCCTTGATGTTATTGGCGGTCGCCGACGCGTCGGCCATGAACTGGATATCGTCGGTCGTGCCGAGGAAGCCTTGCCGCGAGGGATGCAACGCGATCGTGCCCGTGGCGCCGGTGAGATTCGAGACAACGATGTCGGCGTAGTTGCCGTGGTTGGCGAACACGATGTCCCAGGCATGCGGATGGTTCGCGACCGGCGTGACCGTCACCTCGTTGCCGTCGCCGAGGACGCCGTCGATGGCGGCCTTGATGGCGAGCGCGGTCGCGGCCGTGTCGAGCGTCAGGCCGTCCTGCATGAGCTGGATCACGACGTTGACGTTGGTCGTGGCGGCGGCCGGCTCGCCGGGCGCGTGCGGCACGGTGAGCGTGAAGCTGCCCGTCGGCGTGCCCGTCAGTACGAGACGCTGCAGCTCCTGCACGCCATAGGTCAGGCGGAACCAGTCTCCCGTCTGCGCTTCGCCGCCGGAACCCTTGAGGCCGATGCGCTGGGCCTCGCTGACACCCTCGCTCTTGAAGACGAACTCCATCTCGCGGCTGACGTTCGAGAAGTCGAGGACGAGATCGTGTCCGTTCGCCGTCAACACACCCGTGTCGATCTCGACCTCGCCGAAGGCGCGGAAGTCGGCCGGGATCAGCGCCTGCCGCGCAACGTCGGTCAGCGAGTCGATGATGTGGTTGCCGAAGCGGATCGTCGTGTCGGCATTGGGCGCCACGATCGTCTCGACGGCCCCGAGGCCGCCGCCGGACGAGCCCTCGCGGAGGGTCTCCGCCGTTCCGGTCGCGCCCGCGGCGAGCCCGGTGATCGTCATCGTGGCGACGTCGGTCGTCGCCGGCCCGAGGAACTCGATGTCGAAGGCCTGGTCGGTCGCGTTGCCGGAGCCGCTCACCCGGACCTCGAAATGGAACGGGTTGAAGGTGCTCCTGCGGACCTCCTCGATCGCCGCTTTGATGCGGCTCGCCGTCAGCGCCGGGTCCGCATTGAAAGTGATCGGATCGGTCGAACGGGAACCGATGCTGAGCACGAAGGTTCCGCCCGCCGCGGCGCCCTCGATCGTGACGCGCTGCAGCTCGTTGCCGTTCTGCCCTTCCTGCAGCGTGAACGTCTCGGTGAAATAGGTCAGCGTGCCTGGTGACGTGACTGCCAGGCCGGTGACATCGGTATTTGCCGGCGCGAGGAACTCGATGCCGTAGCGGCCCGGGCCGTCGACCGTCACGTGAGTCGCGATGCCGGCGAGAGCGTTGAGCGCCGCCTCGATATGGCCGCGCGTCAGCTCGTAGTCCGCCGCCACGACGATGCCGTTGGCCGCGAGCGTCGCGCCGCCGCCGGGACTGTCGAGCGTCAGTCCGAAGCTGCCGCCCGTCGCCATCCCGAGGTCGAGCAGCCAGGTATTGTTTTGCTGCGCGGCAGCAGCGTGCACGACCGTCGGCACCGGCGGCGCGGCCCAGGTCAGGCCACCCGGATCGAGAGTCATCAGGTCGACATTGGTGCTCCGCGGCTCGGTGAACTCGACGCGAAACGTGCTCGCGCCTTCGACGGCGACCTTGACCTTGCGGTTGGCGCCGAGGGCGGCGTTGAGCGCGGTTTCGATGTTGCCGCGTGTTGCGTCGTCATCGTCGCCGACCGTCACCTCGGTCGGCCCGAAGAAGACGCCGGAGCTCTGCGAGTCGCTGAGCGACAGGCTGAAGCTCGAGCCTTGCTCGGCGCCGCCGAGCGCGATGACCTGGACTTCGTTGAAGCTGCCGAGCTTCGCGACCGTGAGCTGATTGCCGGCCGCGAAGCTGCCGACTACATGGCGATAGCCGGTGAAGTAGCCCGGCTGGTTGCTGAGCGTCAGTGCGCCGTCGCCGGCCACGAGCTCGCCGCGGCTCAAGACGAGATTGAGGCTCGCGGTGACGGCGCTGAAATCGACCGTGTCCTCGCCGCCGCCCGAGGCTTCGAAGACAACGTCGCGGCCCCAGCCGTTCTCGACGGTGTAGGTATCGTCGCCGGCGCCGCCGCGCAGCTGGTCGTGGCCCGCGCCGCCGATCAGCGTGTCGTCGCCGTGGTCGCCGACGAGGACGTCGTCGTCGCCGCCGCCTTCGAGGCGGTCGTCGCCGGCGCCGCCGACGAGCCGGTCCGCACCGGTTCCGCCGACGATCCGGTCGTTGCCCGAGTCGCCCTCGAGTACGTCATTACCGGTGCCGCCCGCGAGATAGTCATTGCCTTCGCCGCCGCGGAGCCGGTCCGCGACGACTCCGCCGAGCACGAGGTCGGCGCCGCCGGCGCCGTCGAAGACCGCGCCCGTGTCCGCCGCGTACACGATGTCGCGCGCGCTGCCGGCGCTAGCCGCCGTGGCGTTCAGCACGACCATGTGCTGGCCCTGCGTCGGTCCGACGACGCTGTCGATGCGATCGATACCGCCCGCCGCGTTCGCGGCGACGCCCGCAACGATCGTGGCGACGCTCACCGATCCGTCCGGCAACGGTTGTCCGACCGCGTCGCGGAGCGCGCTGCCGTCGATCTCGATCTCGGGATGATCGGCCGCGAGCTCGAACTCGATGCGCCACTCGCCGGCCGCGAATGTCGTGACCGTCAGCAGGCCGGGCTGAACGAGCTCATTGAGCGCCTCTTCTATCGCGAGCCGCGTATCCGCCGGCGTGGCGCCGTAGACGATCGGCGCGGTCTCGAGCGCGCCGAGCGACAGCCTGAATGTGCCGCGATCCGCGTTGGCGATGCGGATGGCCTGCACTTCGTTGCGTGCCGCGAGCGCGTTGGCGCTGCCGATGCCGGTCGCGCTGCCGGTGCCCTGATCGACGGCGACGTCGGGAATGCCGCGGTACTCGGAGTAGTCGAGCCTGTTCCTGCCGGCTTGCGCCGCGGGGCTCGTGATCGTGCCGCGCAAACCCTCGGCGTCGAGAACGAAATAGGTGTTGTTGCCCGTGCCGCCGACGATTTCGAAGTTGCCTTCGGCGACGAGCGTGTAGGTGTAGTCGGTGCCGGCGTGGGGCTGCTTTGCGGTGACGGTGACCTTGCCGCTCTCGAGGCGGAATTCGAGGTCGTGCGCGACGTTGGAGAAGTCGAGCCGCCCGTACGCAGCAGCCGAAGCCGTGTCGTCGATGCCGAAGCTCGAGCTCGCCTCGAGCTCGTCGGTCTCGAAGCGGCCCCAATCGCCGTGGATGATGTAGGTGTTGGCGCCGCTGCCGCCGCGGATCCGCTCGACGTTGACGACGTCGGTCAGGCGGTTCGATGGGCCGTCGGCGACGTGCAGGCCGCGGGTGCCGGCCGCTCCGTCCTGCGCATACAGATCGACGGTCAGCGGCCGGGTGACGTCGCGGAAATCGACGACATCCGCGCCCTCATCGGCGTTCTCCGTCACCGTGTCGAGGCCGAAGTCGTCGGCAAACCGGTAGGTATCGTCGTGCGCACCGCCGGCCAGCGTTTGCGCGTCGTTGCCGCCGATCAGAAGATCGTCGTCATCCCCAGTGCTCACCTGCACGCCGTCGTTGTCGCCTGTGCGCACGACCTGCTCGCCTTCGGTCGCAGTGACCGACACGACGCGGCTCGACGGCAGGTTGGTGACACGCGCGAAGCCGAACAGCGTCGGAGTCGCTGCGGTCAGATCCGCAGCGGTGATCCGGTCGTCGGAGACTTCCTCGAACACCTCGTACTCGACCTGGCCCGCGTAGCCCGCGGTGACGGCCAGCTCGGGATTCAAGCCCCTGCCCACGAGCACGCTCCAGGCTTCGGCATCGCCGGCCCGGCCGATCGCGAGCGCCGCGAGCGTGCCACCGCCGGCGTTGATTACGGCGATACCGTTCGCGGAGCTGAGCCTGCTGAACGGGTTGACGCCGCTGAAGAGGCCCGGCTTGCGTCCGATGGCGACCTCGGCGCCGTCGAGCCCCGTCAGATCGAGCGTATCGAGATCGGTCTCGAGCCAGACGCGCGTGCGCGCGGCGTCGGCGCCGACGGCGAGCTGGCTCAGCGCGCCCGCAAACTCGTAGGTGATCTCGGGCCCCGAGAGGACTCCGCCCGCGTCCATCGCGCTGACGAGCACCTGGAGCTTGCCCTCGTCCGACTTCCTCACCTTCACGTCGAGGCCGCGGTTCAGCGTCGTGAGGTCGAGGCGCGTCCCGCCGACCTCGATCGGCTGCGCGGCATCGAAGTCCGCCGCTTCCGCACGCCCGTCCGCGAGCAACAGCAGGCCGGCGAATGCATCGAAGCGCGTGCCGGGATCGACGAAACTCGACACCGGGCCCGTGACAAACTCGAGATCCCAGTCGCCGCCGAGCGCGACGTTGCCGGTGAGGTCGTCGCTCGCGGCGATGTCGGCGCCCGTCACGCCGGCGAGGCGCTCGACGAAATCGATGCCGGCGACGCGGCCCGAGACCGTGCAGCCGTAGAGCAGGATGTCGCCGCCCGCGCGCATCGCGCGGCCCCAGGTCTCGAGCTCGCGGCGATGACGTTCGAGATTGGCGTTCGTCAGCGTGACGGTGCCGAGCGCGATCGCGCCGGCGTTCCCGTGGCTCAGTACGTGCAAGCCCGCCACGTCGTCGTAGCGGCCGAGGACATCGGCAACTTGCTTGACGCCGTCGCTGTTCGCATCGAGCGCGATGACGGTAACGCGTGCACGGGCCGGCGAGGTTTGCGCGCCGGTCTGAGCCGGCGCCGCCTCGATGTCCTCGTCCGCAGATTCTTCCGGACTGTCGCTCGCTGCGGATTCGGGCGGAACCCACTCGGCGATTCGGAGCGTCGCGCCGCCGATCGTCTCCTCGCCCCACACGAGCTCGCCACGCGCATCGCCGAGGAACGCCTCGAGCAGCACATCGGCGTCCTCGATCGCCGGATCGAGTATGACGACCTGATGGCCGTCGAGCTGCTGCAGCAGACGCACGTCACCCGCGCGGAGCAATCCCGCGGTGGCATCGGGCGCGGCCGGGCTCGCATCGGTGGCCAGAGCTTCGGAGGAGATATCAGGCTCCGCAGCGGTGTTCGATGCCTCCACCGACGCGCCGGAATCCTGCTGCACCGCGACGGGTTCCACGAGGTGCCATGGATCCTCCGCGAGCGCGTCGGGCAGCAACGCTTCCGCCGACGTGCTTGCGGCCTGCTGCACCGCGGCGGGTTCGCTGAGCTGCCATGGATCCTCCGCGAGGGCAGCGGACTCCAACGCACTCACGGGCGTGCCCGATTTCTGCTGTACCGCGGCGGGCCCTTTGACCCGCCAGGGATCCGCCGTGAGCGCAACGGGCTGCAATTGCAGATTTGTCTGCGCCGTTGCGGCCTCGTCGTCGATGAACGGTCGCTGCTCGATGACCGGCTCGGTCGTCGTGTCGACGACGAAGCGGTCGTAAGCGACCGGCAGCAGGTCGGCACTCAGCAGATAGCGGGATTCGAGCACCTCGAGCTGATACAGCTTGCGGCGCTCCACGCGCGCGGCACGCTTCTCCAGGAACCGACGCACGTTCATGAGCCGCGCGAAGCGCGATTGGCGGAGCGATTGAAACACCGCCGCTCTCATCTCAACCCGCCGTACTCGATGAGTCGCTGGAGATCATGCTAGTTACCGTCGCCGGGCACGAGCCAGTCGTTGACGACCTCGAGGTCCTGCTCGGTAAGCATCCCCACCGCGCGCTTGAGCCGCAGGGTGTTCAGCGCGTAGTCGTAGCGCGCCTTGGTTTCGCCCTGCTGTACGCGCGACAGATCCTGCTGCGCGTCGAGCACCTCGAGGATGTTGTATCGCCCGCTGTTGTAACCCGCTGTCTTGAGATCGAGGGTGCGCTGCTGCGCGGCCACCGACTGGGTCAGGGCCTCGATCTGCGCGATCGATGCAACGACGCGCTGATAGGCATCGCGCACTTCGCGCTCCGACTCGCGCGTGGCCTGGGTCAATTCCTCGGTGGCACGCTGCTCGTCGGACAAAGCCTGGCGGATGCGCGAGCCCGTCAGGCCGCCCTGGTAGAACGGCAGGTTGAACTCGAGCGAGATGTCGCCCCGGTCCACGACGCTGCCGCCGCCGAACACCGAGCCGTCGGTGTCCTGGGTTGCATCCGCCAGCACGAGGTCGAGAGTCGGAAAGCGCACACCCTTGCGCGCGCGGACCTCCTGGTTGGCTTCCTCGAGCGCATGCTGGCGCGCAATGATCACGGGGTTGCTGTCCGCCGCGATCGCCACCCACTCGGCCGGATCGGCAGGCATCGGCGGCAGAAAATCGAGGTCCTCGCGCAGGGGGTCGAGCGGCCCCGGCAACCAACCCGTCAGCGTGGACACCGCATATAAGGAGTCCGCCAGAGCGCTCTGGATCTCGATCTCCTTGGCCACCGCAGTCAGATAACGTGCTTCGGCGTCGTCGACGTCGACGTCCCGCCCCAACCCGGATGCGGCGCGCCGCTCGGCGAGCCGGTAGTGACCTTCGAGGGCTGTCATCTCGTCCGTCACCGTGGCGAGCTGGTCGGTTTTCTCGAGCACGCCGAAATAGGCCTCGGCCGCTCGCAGGTAGAGCCCTTGCCTGGCTTCGAGCAATTCGGCTTCGGCGCGGCTGACGGTCGCGCGCGACTGGTTGAGACGCGAGCGTCGCTGCCAGTCGAAGATGTTCTGCGTCAGGCGCAGGCCGGTGTTGTCCGAGTAGAAGCGGTCGGACCCGAGGGCGAAAACGGTGTTCTCGGACTCGACGACTTCCTGGGACGTGTAGTTGCGCTGGTAAGCGAGGGACAATTCCGGCAACAGCGCCGAACGCGCCTGCGGCAGGCTTTCCACTTCCGATGCGTAAGCGTGCTCGGCGGCTCCGAATACGGGATCCTGCTCGAGCGATGCGGCGATGATGTCGAGGAGATTGTCGGCTTGCGCAGGGGCCGCGGCGAAAACAGCAGACAGGCAGGCCGCCGCCAGGAGGCTCATTCTTTTCATTCTTATTCCTCTTCAAGCGACTGTATATCAAGCTTGTTGGTGGCAACAAGCTTCAGCCGGCGCTCTTTTGGACTTATGTTATGAGCTAGCTAAACAATAGCTTACCGCCACTTTAGCGAATTCCTCGCAGAAAGCACAGCGGACCCGGCCTGCCGCGCCAGGTTCAGCGGGGTCGCGCCCGCGTGGGCAAATGCCGACGATGGCGGGCCGCTCGCGCGGCCCTTGTGTTGACTAAGGGGACGGTGGCTGAGGCTCGCCGACCGAGTCGCCTGGCCTGATCCTGCCGCCACGAATTATCCGTGCGCGGAGCCCTGCCCGATGGACGAGCCCCGGCAGGACCTGCTTCGCGACCGTCTTTGCCAGGTGCGAGCATGGCTCGCAGTGTCGCAGGCCTTCGAGCAGGCACTCGCCGACGGTGAACTTGTACCCGATGAGCTCATTCAGACGGATGCCTCGCGTGACGAGATTGCGCCTCAAATCCCCGTACGCCAGTGCGAGGCCCATCTCGCGATTGAAGCCGTCGATCTCCTCGGACTCGATCAGCGTCACCTCATGATCGGGCTTGCCGGCGAGCTGCGCGGAAAAAGTGCCGGTGCTGGCGTGGTAGCGGTCGCCGACGAGGCCGCGGCCGGGCTCGAGTGTCGCCTCGTCGGCGGCCTTTGGCGGTGCGCCGGCCGTAGCTGCCGTATAGATTTGGAGGAGTCGCCCGCTCATTTCTTCCCCGACTGCGCGACCAGTGCATCGTCGATTCCAGTGGCCTTGCGCCAGGCTGGGCGACCGACGAGCCGGGACCAGTACGCCTCGAAAGCCGGCCGCTTTTCCATGCTGCCGAACTGCAGCCCCCAGCCGATATGCGAGCCGCAGTAGACGTCGGCTGCCGTGAACGCGTCGCCGGCGATATATGGCCCCGCCGACACGGCTCGTTCCACGCCGTTCATCACGGCGTCGAAAGTTCCGTAGCCGACCATGCGTTCCCGGTCGGCCGGCACCTGGACGCCGAGACTGCGGTTGACGACGGCCGCCTCGACGGCGCCCGCGAAATAGAAGAGCCAGCGGTAATAGCTCGCGCGGCGCTCAGGTGGCGGCGCCAGGCCCGCGGCGGGAAAAGCGTCGGCGAGATAGGCGCAGATCGCCGCGGCCTCGGTGACCACCTGGCCCTTGTGCACGATAGCCGGCACCTTGCCCATCGGATTGATCGCGAGGTACGCGGGGCTCTTCATCGTTGTGCCGTACTCGAGCACCTCCGTGCGGTACGGCGCGCCGACCTCCTCGAGCATCCAGCGAACGATTCGTCCGCGCGATTGCGGATTGGTATAGAAGATCAGCTCGTCGCTCATCCGGATTCGCGCTCCCCCGACGGCAAGAATTGCCGTATGGTCGCTCCCGTGAGCGCGAAGTCAATCCATCATCCGGCACAGGCCGACATTGCTCCAGTGCTCGCGTTCCTGCGCTGCCGGACGCCGCCGCGTTGGGTCGAGGCTGCCGTCGCCGATCTCGATACGCTGCTGCTCGATCACGCCTCGCTCGAGCTCAAGGCGGCGCAAAACGCGCAGGCCTTGATCTACCGCTACGGCGCCAGGGAGTGGCGCGGCGGCACGCGGCTCCCCGATGAGTTCCGGAGCCGTCTCGTCAACCGGCTGTCGCGGCTCGCGCGCGAGGAGCTCCGGCATTTCGAAAAGGTTGTCGCCCTGATCGAGGGTCGTGGACGTCGCTTCACGGCGATCCCGGCGTCGCGCTACGCCTCCGGGCTGCACGAGCTCGCGTCGCGCGGCGAGCCGGCCGCTCTGGTCGATGCGCTGATCATCGGCGCCGTCATCGAGGCGCGATCCTGCGAGCGGTTCTTCAGCCTCGTCGAGCAGCCGGGGCGGCTCGACGAGGAGCTCGAATCCTTCTATTCGTCGCTGCTCGCCGCCGAAGCGCGACATTTCGAGGGCTATCTCGCGCTGGCGCGCAGTGCCGCAGCGGTTTCGATCGAAGACCGGATCGATTCCGTGCTCGCAAAAGATGCGGAGCTCGTCGCTGCGGCCGACAGCGAGCTCAGGTTTCTGAGCGGACCACCGCGACTTCCGCGGGACGCTCGAGGCGAACGCGGCGCACGCCGAAGGCCGTGATTCGCGGCGGAATGTCGCGCAGGAACGGGATCCGCATGAGTAACCGGACCGGCAGCGGCAGGCGAAAGGCCCTGCCGGCCTCGAAGGCGGCGACCATTCCGCGCTGAACGCGGGCCTGAAAGTTCTGGATCGTCCGGGTCACGCCCTCGCGACGCCGCTGTACCTCGGCGAGCTCAAGCTCGTCGACGCGGCCCGCTCGCAGTGGTTCCGCGAGCACGTTAACGGCCTCGACCGCGTCGGCGATCGCGCAATTGATGCCGACGCCGCCGACAGGCGACATGACATGCGCGGCGTCGCCGATGAAGAGCAGCCCGGGCCGGTGCCAGCGTGCCAGCCGGTTGCCCTGGACCGACAGCAGGCTGACGTCGCTCCAATCCCGGAGCAGCTCGACGCGGTCCGCGAGCCAGGGCAGCACTTCGGCGACCGACCGGCGGAAGGCCTCGATGCCTTGCGACTTGATCTCGCGGTAGCGGCCCTGCGGTCCGATATAGCCGAGTTGCCACTCCTCTGTGCGCGCCAGCACGGCAATGCCCTGGCGGATGCCGACCGCAATGGCGGCCTCGTCGTAGCGGTCCCCGGCCCGGCGCGGCAGCCGGAACCAGAGGACTTCCATTGGAAGGGTCTGCGGCTCGGGCTCCATGCCCGCGAGCTTGCGCAAGCGCGAGAAGCGCCCGTCGGCTGCCACGGTCAGCAGGGCCCGCATCGCGCCGCGGTCGTTCCCCTGGCGATAGCCGACACCGACGATCGATCCGTTCTCTTCAATCAGCTCGTCGACGTGCGCGCCGGTGATGAGCCGAAAATGTGGATATCGCGCCGCCTCCGCGGCGAGAAAGTCGAGGAACCGCGCCTGCGGCATGATCATGATGTACGGGAACTTCGTCGGCAGGCGGGAGAACACCGCAGCCGTGTCGACTGTCGTCGCCGAGACGAATCGAAACGACCTGGCCTTGACGTGCGGCAGCTCGTGCACGCGTTCGGCGAGCCCGATCTGCTCGAGCACCTCGAGTGTCGCCGGATGGACCGTGTCGCCGCGGAAGTCGCGATCGAAATCGCGCTGCGCTTCGAGCAGCGTCACGGGAACGCCCGCCCGCGCGAGCAGCAATGAGAGCATCATCCCGCCGGGCCCGGCGCCCACGACGCAGCAGGTCGTTTGCGCAACGTCGTCGGGACTTGCCGCCACCTCAAACCCCGGGCGCGAGTGTCGTCCGGATCTCCGCCATCGCGGCAGCGACGCTGCCGGCGTCAGTGCCGCGCACGACGAGGCTCGCGCCGAGGCGGCCCTCGCGCGAAAACGGATAGCTGCCGATGTCGACCTCGGGATAGCGCTTCGCGATCGCCTCGAGCGCGGCCGCGAAGTCGCCTTCGCGCTGATATAAGTCGATGCTCTCCGACAGGATCGGGCTGCCGCCCTCGAGCTCGTGCTCGCAGGCCGCGAACATCGCGCGCGCGATGCTCGGAACGCCGGCGAGCACGAAGACGTTGCCGATCCGGAAGCCCGGCGCGAAACTCACGGAATTGTCGATGAGGCTCGCGCCCTCGGGAACCGTCGCCATTTTCAGGCGCGCCGGGTTGAGCTCGCGACCGCTGCTCGCGATGCGGCGGCGCGCTTCCTCGTTGACCACGAGCTTGACGCCGAAGGCCCGGGCGATCGATTCGGCCGTGAGGTCGTCGTGCGTCGGCCCGATGCCGCCCGTCGTAAAGACATAGGTGTAGCGCGCACGCAGCTCGTTGACGACGGACACGATGACCTCGGGCTCGTCGCGGATCACGCGCGCCTCGGCGAGCTTGATGCCGAGCCGCGCGAAGGCCTGTGCCATGAACTGGAGATTCGCGTCCTGCGTCTTCCCCGAGAGGATCTCGTTGCCGATGATCAATACGGCCGCGGTCGCATCGGGTTTCATGGGCTCGGCTGCCAGCTAAGCGTCACGCGCACAGGATAGTGATCGGAGCCCGTCGCCGCCATCCGCTCGACCTGCGTCGCGACGAGCGGCCCGCGCAGGAAACAATGGTCGATCGGCGTGCCGAGCAGCGGCATGGTTGCCGGCCAGCTGATGCCGAGGCCCTGGCCGCGGCGCGCCGAGCGCGTGCCGGACGCGCGCTCGAAGCGGTCGAACCACGGCGAATAAGGCGACAGGTTGAAGTCGCCGCAGACGAGCAGTGGACCGTCGCTCGCGCGAATGCGTTCGGCCAGCGAGTCGAGCTGTCCATTGCGCGTCCTGGCGAGCGTGGCGCCGACCGGCGGCTTGGTATGAATGGCGTAGAGCCTCACCGCCCCTTCCGGCGTCTCGAGGACGGTCTCGATTGCCGGGCTTGGCCCGAGGTCGAAGACCACGGTCTCGCGCAGCGGACGGCGCGAGAGCACGGCGATTCCGAAGTTTCCTGCGGCCGGCACCGTGACGCGATGCGGATAGAGATCGGCCAGCGCCCCGAGCTTCGTGTCGAGTGCGGGCGAGAGCTCGATCACTGCGACGACATCCGCACCCGACTCGCGGATGCGCTCGAGGACGCGCTCGTGCTCGGCATTGCGCGCCTCGACGTTGATATTGAGCAGTACGAGCGACGGCTCCGCCGCCGCGGCGCCGCGGCGCGGCAGGTCAGCGAGCAGCGGCCAGGCGTTGACCGCCATCGTCGCCGCGAGCAGGACGCCGACGGCAATCTGCCCGCGCAGGAGCGCGAGCACGAGCAGTGCCAGCGCGATCGCGAGGTACTGCAAGCGGAAGTGACTGAAGATCTCGAAGCCCCACCAGAAGCGGGCGCCGAGCGGCAGCAGGCCGCCCGCGGTCCAGACGATCAGTAGTGCTCGCAGCACAGGTCAATCCTGTCGGTCGGGCCCGGCGTCCGCAACCGTGTCGGGTCGCCCGCAACTCCAGCAGGCAGCGAACTCGCCGTCGTTGTCGGCATCACAGTGGCGACAACGCCAGGGCAGGGCGTTGTCGGCCGGGGTCTTGAGCTCCGCGATCAGGCGTTTCGCGCGCGGCTCGTCCTCGTCGCGCATGACGCAGAGCTCGGGCCAGGTCTCGAGAAACGGCACTTCGCCGAGCGCGCCCGAGAGGTGCTGGTTGCGCACGATGCAGACAATGCCTTCCTGCTCGAGCACGTCGCGATAGTGACCGATCTCCGCAAGCGAGTCGGCGACTGCAACGCGTTTCATTGCGCCTTCCGCAGCCCGTTCAGGAAAGCTGCCGGATCCTCGCCGCGCTCGAGCGCCTCGACGAGCGCCGCGCCGACGATGGCGCCATCGGCATGCGCGCCGATCTCGCGTACATGTCGGGCCTCGCGCACGCCGAAGCCCGCGCACACGGGCAGCGGCGAAATCCTGCGCACGCGGTCGAGGTAAGCCGCAAGGTCGGTCGGCAAGCCCTGGCCGCCGCCCGTGACCCCCGTGCGCGTCACCGCGTAGACGAAACCCTGGCTCGCCGCAGTGATCGTCGCGATGCGCTCGTCCGGTGTCGCGGGAGTCACGAACTGGACGAGCGCGAGGCCTTCCTTGTCGAGCGCGGTCCTGAGCGGCGCACTCTCCTCGAGCGGCAGGTCGGGCACGAGGAAACCGGCGACACCGGCAGCGCGGGCGCGGCGCGCGAGCTGTTCGTAGCCGAAGGCCAGCAGCGGATTGAGATAGGACATGAGCAGCACCGGCGCCGCGGGCGGCGATTTCCGCTCGCCGAGCCGGTCAAGGATCCAGCGCAGCGTGACGCCCTGGGCGATGGCCTTTTCGCTCGAGCGCTGGATCGTCACGCCGTCGGCCATCGGGTCCGAGAACGGCACGCCGATCTCGACCGCATCGGCAGCCGAGGCCACGCGGTCGAGGACGTCGAGGAATTTCCCCGCATCGGGGTAACCCGCCGTGATGAAGGCGACGATCGCCGTGCGGTCCTTGCGCTTCAGCGCCGCGCTGACTCGGTCACGCGCTTGCATGACTCGAATCCTTCTGCCGTGGATGCTTCGCGAGAATCGGCATGTCCTTGTCGCCGCGGCCCGAGAGGCCGACGAGGATGCGCGCACCAGGCCGCGCGGCGGCATAACGCTTCGCGCCCGCGAGCGCATGCGAGCTCTCGATCGCGGGCAGGATGCCCTCGGTCTCGCAGAGCTCATCGAGTGCCGCGAGCGCTTCGCCGTCGGTCGCCGACTCATACTGGACGCGGCCGATCGACTGCAGCAGCGCATGCTCCGGCCCGACGCCGGGATAGTCGAGGCCGGCCGAGACCGAATGCGTCTCCTGGATCAAGCCGTTGTCGTCGTAGAGCAGCATCGACAGATTGCCGTGCAGTACGCCGGGCCGGCCGCCGCCGAGCGTCGCGGCGTTCTCGCCGAGGCCGGAGCCGCGGCCGCCGGCCTCGACGCCGAGCAGCGCGACCGCGCGATCGGCGATGAACGGATGGAAGAGGCCGATCGCATTCGAGCCGCCGCCGACGCAGGCGATCGCGACCTCGGGCAGGCCGCCTGCTTCCAGCATTTGCGCGCGCGCCTCGCGGCCGATGACGCTCTGCAGCTCGCGGACGAGAAACGGATAGGGATGCGGCCCGATCGCCGAGCCGATCAGGTAATACGTGCCCGCCGGATCGCTGACCCAGTCGCGGATCGCTTCGTCGATCGCGGCCCGGAGCGTCTTGTCGCCCGAGGTTACGGCCACGACTTTCGCGCCGAGGCGGCCCATGCGATCGACGTTCGGAGCCTGGCGCTCGACGTCGACAGCGCCCATGTAGACGACGCAGGGCAGGCCGACGCGCGCGCAGGCCGCGGCCGAGGCGACGCCGTGCTGGCCGGCGCCCGTTTCCGCGACGACGCGTTTCGCGCCGGCGGCGCGCGCGAGCAGCGCCTGGCCGATCGCGTTGTTGATCTTGTGCGCGCCCGTGTGCGCGAGGTCCTCGCGCTTGAGCCAGATGTCGGCGCCCCAGCGCTTGCTCAAGGTGGGCACATGCGTCAGCGCCGTGGGTCGGCCGACCCAGGTCTTGAGCTCGTGCTCGAGCGCGCGCCGGTAATCCGCGCTCGGCAGGAGCTCCTTCACGAGGCCGGCGAGCCGCGTCACGGCCGGCATCAGCGTCTCGGGCACGTACTGCCCGCCGAAGGGCCCGAAGCGGCCGCGCGCGTCGGGCAGCGAGCCTGCGATCAGGGCCGCCAGCAGCGCCTCGCGATCGTCGATTTGTGCGCTCATGAATGGCTCTCCATCGCCCGGACCTGGGCGACAAAATCCTTGATCTTTTTAGGATCCTTGCGGCCGCGCTCGGATTCGACGCCGCTCGAGACGTCGACGCCGAAGGGTCGCACATACTCTATCGCGGCGGAGACGTTCTCGGGCCGGAGGCCGCCGGCCAGGATCAGCTCGGTCCGCGCGGCGAGCCGGCGCGCCTCGTCCCAGTCGGCCGTCGTGCCGCTGCCGCTGATGCGTCCCTCGAACAGGAGCCGCGTCGGCACCTCTGCGCCCGCGGCGATTTCGCCCTCGCGGAAAACGGAGAGGCGTCGCGCCCGGGCCGGCACGGGCAAGTCACCGAAGTCCCGGGCATCGGTCTGGATCCAGTCGGGATCGAATTCGGCGATGACGGCCTCGAAGCGCGCGCGGCTCGGATGGCGCATGACGGCGACGCGGATGATCGTGTCGGGCAGGTCGCGGCAGAGGGAGCGCGCATGCTTCGGCGCAATCTCGCGAATCGATTCGGCGAAGACGAAGCCGACCGCGTCGACGCCGGCTTCGGCAGCGGCGTCGACGGCCGCGGCGTTTCCCAGACCGCAAATCTTTACAAACATGACGACCTCGCCGCCGCGGCGCGCCCAGCCGCGACGAACGCCTCGACGCTTCGCCGGGGATCCCCATCGCGCATCAATGCGGAGCCTACGAGCGCGAGCCGGTAGCCGGCAGCGGCGACGGTCTCGATATCGTGCTGGCTCATGATGCCGCTTTCGGCCACCGTGGGCACGTCGCGGCGGATCGAGGCGGCGAGCGCGGCGAAGCGCGCGAAGTCGACGGCGAGCGTCCGCAAGTCGCGCGAGTTGATACCAACGAGTACCGCGATCCGGTCGGTCGGCAAGCGCAGGCGCGCAATACGGTCGAGGTCCGCGGTGTCGAAGGCCTCGAGCAGGACGAACAGACTCTGATCGGCGGCGGCGGCCAGCATGTCGTCGAGTTCGGCGTCCGTGAGCATCGCCGCGATCAGCAGCACGCCGCTCGCGCCGGCGGCGCGCGCTTCGAGGATTTGCACGGGATCGACGAGAAAATCCTTGCGCATGACGGGGCAGCCCAGCGGTCGCAGCGTCGCGGCGGCTGCGGCGAGCTGCGCGAGATCGCCCTTGAACTCCTCGGGCTCGGTCAACACGGAGACGGCGGCCGCCCCGCCGGCCGCGTAGGCCTTGAGTTGCCGGCCGGCGTCAAAGTTGCCGTCGGCCAGCTCGCCCATGGCCGGCGAGCGGAGCTTGAGCTCGGCGATGAGACCGAAGCGGTCGAGTTGCAGCGGCAAGGGCAGCGGCGTGCCTAACGCCTGACGCTCGAGCGCAGCAAGACTATCGCGGGCCCGCGCGGAATTCGCTCGTGCGCGGCTCGACTCGGTCATGCGTTCGAGAAAACTCGGCATGGCGACCGCCTCAGGCTCCGCCGGCCCGCGCGCACTCGGCCGCGGCGAATGCGTCGAGGCGCTCGAGAAACCTGGCGCCCGCGCCAGCCTCGATTGCCGCGCGAGCCTGCTCGACGCCTGCCGCGAAGGAGCTCGCCTTGCCCGTGACCTCGAGCGCAAGCGCCGCGCCCGCGATCAGCGCGTCCTCGTGCGCCTTGCTGTCCGTGCCGCCGAGCGCCTGGCGCAGCCGCGCGGCGTTGGCGGCGGGATCCCCGCCACGAAGCTCGGCCGCCGTGCAGCGCGCGAGGCCCGCAGCTTCCGGGTCGCGCACCGTGCGGCCCACCCGACCGTCGCTGACGTCATAGCAGACGAAGGGACCGATCGGCGTTGCCTCGTCCCAGCCCTCGGCGCCGTGGATCACGAAGGCGCGACGCAACGGCATCGCTGCAAGAGTCTCGGCCATGAGCCGCGCGAGCGTCTCGCTCGCGGCGCCGATGACGTGATACGGCGGCTCGGCCGGATTGACCAAGGGCCCCAGCACGTTGAATACCGTGCGCACGCCGAGCGCCTGGCGCACCGGCGCGATCTGCTTCATGGCCGGGTGATAGTGCGGCGCGAAGAGAAAGGTGAAGCCCGTCGCGGCGAGGCAGCGGGCTGCGGCCGCCTCGTCGAGCGGCATCGGCAGGCCGAGCGCCGCGAGCGCGTCGGCGCTGCCCGAGCGGCTCGAGATCGAGCGATTGCCGTGCTTGACGACTTCGAGGCCGGCGGCTGCCGCGAGCAGCGCGCTGCCCGTCGAGAGATTGAGGCTGCCCGAGCCATCACCGCCCGTGCCGACGATGTCGACGTAATCGCGACCGGCCGGGAGCGCGGGCCGCAATGCCAGCTCGCGCATCGCGAGTGCAAAGCCGCGGATCTCCGCCGCGGCCTCGCCTTTGATCCGCAGTGCCGTGAGCAGGGCGCCCGCGAGCGGCGGTGCGACCTGGCCCTGGGCGAGCGCACGCAACAGTTGCGCCGCCTCGTCCTGCCCGATGTCCTGGCGGGCAATCAGGCGCTCGAGGAGGCTCGCGCTCATCGCGCTCCCCGATTGAGCTTGAGGAAGTTCGCCAGCAGCTTCGGACCCTCGGGCGTCAGCACGCTCTCGGGATGGAACTGCACGCCGACGACCATGAGCTTCCGGTGCCTCAAGCCCATGATCTCGCCCTCGCGCGTCTTCGCCGTGACCTCGAGATCGGCCGGCAGGCTCGACTGTTCCGCGGCCAGCGAGTGATAGCGGCCGACTTCGACGGGATTCGAGAGCCCCGCGAACAACAGCTCGCCGTCGTGATCGATCAGCGAGGTCTTGCCGTGCATCAGCGATTTGGCCTGGACGACGCGGCCGCCGAAGTGCTGCGCGATCGACTGGTGCCCCAGGCAGACGCCGAGCACGGGGATCTTGCCCCCGAAGGCGCCGATCATCTCGAGCGAACAGCCCGCGTCGTCGGGGCGCCCCGGCCCCGGCGAGATCACAAGATGGCTCGGAGCAGATTTCGTCGCGCCGGCCACGTCGATCTCGTCATTGCGCCGAACCTCGACCTCGGCGCCGAGCACGAGGAAGGCCTGCACGAGGTTGTAGGTGAAGGAATCGTAGTTGTCGATCAGCAGAATGCGCGCGCTCATAACCCGTCCTCGGCAATCTCGAGCGCCCTGCGCAGGATCGCGCTCTTGGCCAGCACCTCGTCGTGCTCGCGCTCCGGATGGCTGTCGGCGACGATGCCGGCGCCGGCCTGGAAGCTGAACTCATTGTCGTTGAAGACGATCGTGCGGATCGTGATCGCCTGGTCCATGTTCCCGTTCAGCGCGAAGTAGCCCACCGTTCCGCCGTAGAGATCGCGCCCGACGGGCTCGAGCCCGGCGATGAGTTCCATGGCCCGGACCTTCGGCGCGCCGACGAGCGTGCCCGCCGGAAAAGTCGCCGCGAACAGATCGAAGGCATCGCGCCCGGCCGCGAGCCGGCCGCGCACGCCGCTGACGATGTGCATGACGTGGCTGTAGCGCTCGATCTTGCGGAAGGGATTGACGTGCACCGAGCCGCCCGTCGCAACGCGGCCCAAGTCGTTCCGCGCAAGATCGACGAGCATGACGTGCTCGGCATTCTCCTTGGGGTCGGCGAGCAGCTCTTTCTCGAGCGCGAGATCCTGTTCGGACGTCGCGCCGCGCGGCCGCGTGCCGGCGATCGGCCGTAGCGCGGCCTCGCCATGATTGAGCTGCACCAGCGCCTCGGGCGAGGAGCCCGCAACCTTGAGCGGGCCGTGCTCGAAGAAATACATATAAGGAGAGGGATTGAGGAGTCGCAGGCCCCGGTAGACCTGGAAGGGATCGAGATCGGTACGGCCGCGGAAGCAGACCGACAGCACGATCTGATAGATGTCGCCCTTGCGGATCGAGTCCTTGGCGCTCGCGACCGCGTCGAGAAAGTCTTCGCGCATCATGCTCGCGCCGGGCTGTGTGAGGCCCGCGGTTCCGGGCAGCTCGACGGCGCCGCGCAGCACGCGGATGACGTCGCGGCGGAGCTGCTGGCGCTCGGCCTCGGTGCCCGAATGCAGCAGCGCGACGCGCCGCGTGAGGTGATCGAAGACGAGCATGGATTTCGGCGCGACGTAAGCCGCCTGCGGCTGGTCCGGCTGCGGCGACGCGCTTGCCGGCAGGCGCTCGAAGAAGCGGACGATGTCGTAGCCCGTGGCGCCGACGAGGCCGCCGTTGAACGGAATCCCATTGATCGACGGCTTGAGCTCCGGGCAGCGCGCGAGCGTCTGGCGCATGAGCTCCTGCCAGGCGTTCCGGCCTTCGGGCCGTGGTGAAGACTTGCCGTCGAGGACGATGTGGTCCCGGTGGATCTCGAGCGTCAGCGCGGCGCCGAGACCGACGAAAGAGTAGCGGGCCAGGCGCTCGCCGCCCTCCACGCTCTCGAGCAGAAAGCGCGGCTCGAAGGGCCTGAGCTTCAGATAGGCCGATACCGGCGTATCCAGATCGGCGGCAATGTCGAAGGGCGATTCCATGTAGTTCTCAGCCTATATCCTGCGGACATAAAAAAACCCATCTTCGGCTCGGCGAAGATGGGTTTTTCGATACTTGAAGACGAAACTATCGGTCTTTCAGGCGCGCGCTACCCACTCCGCTCTGGTGACTCGCCACCAGCGGCCGACCGAAATCCATTGACGCGTCGAAAATTTCATCGGGCGGGGAGTATGGGCGGGCATCGGCCTTTTGGTCAAGGGCTGGACAAGCTTGGTGAGGGGCACTCGACAGCTCAACGGAACCGGTCGCAAATTGCGACCTCAAATCGTCTGCTCAGTGCCGGAACTGCAGCGTGAACTCCGCGCCCCTGCCCGCATTCGACCGCACCGAAATCAACCCGCGGTTCAGGAACAAGATCTGCCGCGAGACGCTGAGTCCCACCCCCGTCCCGCCTCTCTTCGTCGTGAAAAACGGCACGAAGACGTTCTCGATGTGCTCCTCCGGGATCCCGGGGCCGTTGTCGGTGACGCGGATGCTCGTCTTGCCGTCCGCATCGCGCGCGCCGCTGAGAACGATGCGCCCTCCGCTCTGCCCTTCGAGCGCCTCGACGGCATTCCGCACGAGATTGATGAGCACCTGCTGAAGCTGCTCGGGATCGGCCTCGATCGCGAGCCCCTCGCCGTCGATGCGTGTCTCGAGCCGGATGCCTTTCGGCTCGAGCGTCGGGGCGAGCAGCGTCACAGTCTCCGCGAGCAGCTCCCGCACGTCGACGGGCCGGCGCTCCGGTTTCGGCAGGCTCGTCAGGCTGCGGTAGGCCTGCACGAAGCGCAACAATCCGTCGCCGCGCGACTGGATCGAGGCGACGCTGCGTTTCAGGTCGTCGGCATCCGGCAGCTCGGCGGGAGTGCGGGCAGCGCCGTCGGCCGCGTCGGTCAGCGACTCCTCGATGACCTTGCACAGCGCGATGATCGGTGTCACCGAGTTCATGATCTCGTGCGTCAGCACCTTGATGAGCTTCTGCGAGAAGTCGATCTCGCGCTGCTCGAGCTCGTCGCGGATGTTTTGGAACGAGATCAGCCGGTATTTGCGGTCGAGCAGCACGAATTCCGTGAGATAGACGGCGAGCTGCAGCGACTCGCCGTCGACCTGCGGCCGGATCAGCGTCCGGTCGCCGTCCGCCAGCGATTCGATCTCGGCCGGAAGCGCGGGATCGATGCGTTGCAGCGATTGCAGGCTGTTGAGATGCGGAATCCGGAACAGGCGCTTCGCCTGCCGGTTCATCAAGGTGACCATGCCTGCGTCGTCGAGGCAGAGCAGTGCCGTGCTCACGTGCTCGACGAGTGCCTCGAGATACCGGTGATTAAGCTCGCGCGCTTCGTTGAGGCCGCGGTATTTCCTGAGCAGGACGCCGTAGGCCTCCTCGAGATCGTCGAAGACCCGGCCTTTCACGCTGATCGGAAAGCTCGTCGAGAAATCGTCGTGGGCGATGAACTCGAGGAAGGCGGCGAGCTCGCGATTCACCGACTCGACATAGCGGACGAGCTCGACGAGCATCGCGACGGCGAGCAGGCCGGCGACGGTGGGCGTGACCTGCCAGTCCGTATTGGTCATGCCCCAGAGAGCGACTAAGACGAGCGCCACGAACAGCGCGAGGCGCAGGACGATATTCAGCCGGAAGCTCTTAAATCCCATGCTTCGCCATCTTCCGGTAGAGCGTCGTGCGGCCGAGGCCGAGCTCCTGCGCCGCCTTGCTCAGATTGCCATGGTGTTTGGCGACCGCCTGCGCGATGGCGCGTGCCTCGAGCCGCTCGAGATTGAGCTCGTCGGCCGCGAGCGGTGCGGCCGGCGACGGCGGCGGCGACAAGGTCGGCGGCAGCAGGTCGGCGGCCGTCAGCGTACCTCCCTCGCTCATGATCACGGCGCGCTCCACGGCATGGACGAGCTCGCGGATGTTGCCGGGCCAGTGATACGCGGCGAGCGCGGCGAGCGTCTCGGGCGAGAGAGCGAGCGGACCCTTGTGATACTTCCGGATGAAGCGCGCGAGGTAATAGCCGACGAGCTCGGCGATGTCCTCCGGCCGTTGTCGCAGCGGCGGCAGCTCGACGGCGACCGTGTTGATCCGGTACAGCAGGTCCTGGCGGAACTGCGTTGGGTCTGCGAGCTCGGCGGCGCTCAGGTTCGTTGCGCAGACAATCCGCGCGTCGACGGGAATCGGCCGGTCGGAGCCGAGGCGGGAGACCGCCTGCGATTGCAGCACACCGAGCAATTTGGCCTGGGATTTGAGGCTCAGGTTGCCGATCTCGTCGAGAAACAGCGTGCCGCCCGAGGCGACTTCGAAGCGCCCGGCGCGATCCTCCTTTGCATCCGTGAACGCGCCCTTGCGATGCCCGAAGAGCTCGGACTCGAAGAGCGTCTCCGCGATCGCGCCGAGATCGACGTGCACGAAGGCGCGGCCGGCTCGCGGTGAGGCGCGATGAATCGCGCGCGCGACGAGCTCCTTGCCCGTGCCGTTTTCGCCGAGGACGAGCACGGCCGCGTCGGTGGCGGCGACCTTTTCGATCTGTGCCATGACTTTCGCCATCGACTTCGAGCCGCCGACGATCTCGCGGCCGGATTGCCCCGAGTCCTCGTCGAGCACCTTCTTCACCGAGCGCAGGCTCGTCACGGCCCGTGCCGCGCGGCTGTAGCGGAGGCACGCGGAGACGGTCGCGACGAGGCGCTCGTTGTCCCAGGGCTTGACGACGAAGTCGGCGGCGCCGTGCTTGATCGCGGCGACGGCCGTCTCGACGGCGCCATAGGCCGTCATGAGGATCACTTTGGTATCGGGCGCGATTTCGATCGTCTTGCCGAGCCAGTCCATGCCCTCGCGGCCCGAGGTCCGGCCGGCCGAGAAATTCATGTCGAGCAGCAGGACGTCGAAAGCCTCGCCGGCCAGCAACTCCGGCAACCGCCTGGGTTCGGTCGCCGTGACGATCCGGCCGAAGTGCTTCTTGAGCACGATCTCGGCGGCGAGCAGCACATCGCGATCGTCATCGACGATGAGGATCCGGCCGTCCTTGAGGTTGTTCGCGTTGTCCGGCGTACCGTCCATCTGTTTCATATTGAAACATGTACTGTTTCAATCCGGAACGAATTTCTCCGGGCCGTCGCCGGGCTGTGGAGCGGGCGGTTTCGTAAGTCAATGATTTTATTTGTCATGTCGGCGCTGTTCCCGGGTGGCACGGTCCTTGTAAAGAATCCGGCCGAAGATCCTCATGCAAGGATCGGCCCAAGGGGCGAAGCAGTCGACGATGAGCCAGATGGACCGGACACTGGAGAAGCGAAGGGGCCCAAGCGCAAGAACAATTGCGCTTACCGGAGCCGCGCTCGCCATCCTCGTTCTGACCTGGTTCCTGATCGACCGCGTGGGCGAGTCGCGGCTGCGCATCGATCCGACGCGGCTGACGACGGCGGCCGTGAGCTTCGGCGAGTTTCGCGAGTACTACCCCTCCGACGGCCGCGTCGAGCCCGTGACGACGGTCTTTCTCGATCTCGAGCAGGGCGGCCGCGTCGAGGAAATCCTCAACGATGGCGGCGGACCCGTCGCAGCCGGCGATCTCATCATGCGGCTCTCGAACTCGAACCTGCAGCGGAGCTCGATCGAGGCGGAGACGCGCCTCATCGAAAACCTCAATGCGCTGCGCAATACCCAGATCAATCTCGCGCAGAACGCGTTGACCTTGCGCGGACAGCTGCTCGACATCGAGCACCAGATTCTCGAGGTCGAGAACCGCAACCGGCGCTACGAAGCCCTGATCGGGAGCGACGCGATCGCGCGCGAAGCCTATGAGACCTCGCGCGACGAGCTCGAGTGGCTGCGCGACAAGCGCGATCTGTTGCATGAGCGCATCGAGCAGGAAGAGCGTATGAGCCGGCTGCAACTCGAGCAGGCCGACCGGTCGATCGAGCGGCTCGATCTGAGCCTGGAGCTCCTGGCCCGATCCATCGAAAGCCTCGAGGTGCGCGCGCCGATTGCGGGCTTTCTGTCGAGCATCAGCGCCGAGCTCGGACAAAACATCCCGAGCGGCCAGCGCGTCGGCCAGATCGACGTGCTCGACTCCTACAAGATCACGGTGAGCATCGACCAGTACTACGCATCGCGCGTCGAGCTCGGCACGCCGGGACACTTCGAGCTCGACGGCCAGCGCTACGAGGTCGCGGTCGACCGAATATTCCCCGAGATCGTCAACGACTCCTTCCGCGTCGACGTAACTTTCGTGGGCGTTGTGCCGTCGACTCTGCGCCGCGGCCAGCGGCTCACGGTCGAGCTCTCCTTCAGCGAGCCGACCGAGTCGCTGACGGTGGCGCGCGGCAGCTTCTCGCAGCAGACTTCGGGCCGCTGGGTCTATCTGATCGACGAGGACCGCGAGGGCGCGACGCGTGTGCCGATCCGGCTCGGGCGCCAGAACCCGGGTTTCGTCGAGGTCGAGGAAGGCTTGCGCGAAGGGGACTGGATCATCACGTCGAGCTACGACGCCTTCAACGAGGTCGACGAGCTCAGGTTCACGCAGCCGATTGCGCTGCTCGAATGAAGGAGAGGACGGGAACATGCTGATCGAAACCACGGAACTCACGAAGCGCTTTCGCACGGAGCTCATCGAGACGACGGCGCTCGACAAGGTCAGCCTCGGCATCGACGAGGGCCAGTTCGTCTCGATCATGGGGCCGTCGGGCTGCGGCAAGTCGACGCTGCTGCACATCCTCGGGCTCATCGACAGCCCGAGCGACGGCAGCTACCGCTTTCTCGGCGAGGACGTGTCGCGTTATCCCGAAAGCAAGCGCTCGCAGCTGCGCAAGCTGAACATCGGCTTCATCTTCCAGAGCTTCAATCTCATCGACGAGCTGACCGTCTACGAGAACGTCGAGCTCCCGTTGCTGTACGCGCGCGTGCCCGCGGGCGAGCGCAAGCAGAAGGTCGACAGCGTGCTCGAACGCATGGACATCGGCCACCGCCGCGATCATTTTCCCTCGCAGCTCTCGGGCGGCCAGCAGCAGCGCGTGGCCGTGGCCCGTGCCGTCGTCAACCGGCCGAAGCTGATCCTCGCCGACGAGCCGACGGGCAATCTCGATTCGGCCAACGGCAGCGAGGTCATGCGGATCCTGCTGCGGCTGCACGAGGAAGGCGCGAGCATCCTCATGGTCACGCACTCGGCCGAGAACGCGGCCTTCAGCCAGCGCACGGTGCGGATGCTCGACGGCAAGGTCATCGGTCAGGACCAGACGGTACAGTAGCCGATGGGCACCTACCTCAAGATCGCCTGGCGCACCCTCCACCGCGAAAAGCTCTATGCGGCGATCAACATCGCGGGACTCGGTCTCGCGATCGCTTGCAGCATCGTGCTGGCGCTTTATCTTGAGAGCGAGCTGACCTACGACCAGCACAACGTGCTGCACGAGCGGATCTTCCGGATCGACAACGAGTTCTCGATTGGCGGTGGGAACGACCGCTTCGCCGTGACCTCCGTCGTGCTCGGCGAGATGCTCAAGGAGTCCTATCCGGAGATCATCGACTACGTTCGCTTCCGTCCGACGGCGCTCGGCGAGGGAAATACCCAGCTCATCCGTCACGAGGAGCAGGCCTACTACTGGGAAGACGTCTACTTCACTGACGACAACGTTTTCGAAATCTTCACGCATGAAATTCTCTACGGCGATCCCGCGACGGCGCTCGTTGATCCGAGTTCCGTTGCCGTCAGCGAGACATTTGCCCGCCGCTACTTCGGCGACGAGAACCCGATTGGCAAGACGGTCACGACCGACGCGGGCCGGCCGCTATCGATTTCGCTCGTATTCGCGGACCTGCCCGACAACACGCACATGAAGTACGACATGCTGTTGTCGTACAACGCGGACTTCCTGCGCACGCCGCAGGACACGACGCAGCGCCGCCAGGCCCTGACGGGTGTCAACGGCTACACCTTCCTGTTGATGCCGGAGGGCTACGATCCACAGGATTTCACTGAGATCAGCGCCGCGTTCTACGACCGGAACATCCGGCCGTTGCTCGAGCCGGCCGGCGGCAGCTGGCGCGCCTGGCTCGAGCCCCTCTCCGGCATCCACCTGAATGCCGACGCCGGCTATGACCGGCCGACCGGAAACATCTATTACATATACGGCTTCGCCGCCGTCGGGATCTTCATCCTCCTCGTTGCGTGCATCAACTACGTCAACCTCTCGACGGCGCGCGCGGCGCGACGCGCACGCTCGGTCGGCATCCGCAAGATCCTCGGTGTCGGCCGCTGGGCGCTCGTCGCGCAGTTCCTCGGCGAGGCCCTGCTGTTCGCCTTGATCGCGGCCGTCGCCGGCGTCGTGCTCGTCGAGGTCGTGCTGAGCTTCACGCCGCTGGAAGCCCTGATCGGCAAGAGCCTCGATCTCGATCTGATCGGCGTGCCGTGGCTGGCGCTCGCCATTCTGGGATTCAGCCTGCTGCTCGGTGTCGTCGCGGGCCTGTATCCCGCGGTCTACCTCTCGTCCTGGGCGCCGCTGACGGCTCTCGTCGGCAGCACGCGCGCCAGCCGCGGTAACGTGCTGTTCCGGCAGGTCCTCGTCTTCGCGCAGTTCGCGATATCGATCTCGGTAATCGCCGCGACCCTGCTGATGTCGGCGCAGATGCGGTACATCCAGAACGCGTCGCTCGGCTTCTCGCCGGAGAACCGGCTCATGATCTCTGTGCGCGGCGTCGATCTCATCGAGCGGCTACCGGCGATCATCGCCGATCTCGAAACCGACAGCCGCATCCTCGGCATCACGACGGTGCCGACGATCATGGGCCAGACGTTCCCGATGAATATCCTGGGCTTCGAGGGTGCCAACGGCGCCATCGACCGCGTGACGATGAGTCACATGCCCGTCGGCGAAGGCTTCCTCGAAGTCATGAACATGCAGCTCGTCGCCGGCCGCGACTTCTCGCAGCGGCTGCTGACCGATGTCGGGCAGAGCGTCATCGTCAATGAGGCGATGGTCCGGCGCATGGGCTGGGACGAGCCGCTTGGCAAGCAGGCCCTGGTGCCCGCAGGGGCGGGCGTCTCGCAAGGGCGTGTCATAGGCGTCGTCTCGGACTTCAACTTCCAGTCGCTGCGATCGAGCGTCGAGCCGCTGGCGATGTACTCGTTCGTCGATGACTTCTCGAACGTCGACGAGATCAACCGCCCGTTCATCCGGCGCTTCCTCATGCTCAATATCGCGGGCGAGGAAGTTGCCGGCGTGCTGCGGATGCTCGAGCAGAAGTTCGCCGATCTCGATCCGACGCATCCCTTCGAGTATCTCTTTCTCGACGATGCGCTAAACGATCTCTACGCGTCCGAGCAGAACCTCATGACCCTCGTCGGCATTTTCGCTGGTGTCTGTATCCTGATTGCCTGCCTCGGCCTCTACGGGCTCTCGGCCTTCACGACCGAGCAGCGCACCAAGGAAATCGGGATTCGCAAAGTGCTGGGCGCCTCGAGTCTGCAGATCGTGACGATGCTTGCGCAGAATGTGCTGTTGCTCGTGCTCGCGGGCGCCGTCGTGGGATCCATCGGCGCCTACTTCGCGATCGACGAGTGGCTCGCGGGCTTCGCCTATCGCGCTGGAGTCAATCCGGTGGTCTTCGTGCTCGCGACCTGCGTGGCCGCGGCCGTTGCCTTCGCGACGATCGCGCTGCAGTCCTCGGGCACGGCGCGTTCCGATCCGGCCAATGCCTTGAGATACGAGTGAGTCGAATCAAATGTCAGCGGGAGCTAGAACCATGAGAAAGCTACGATTACTGGTTGCGGCACTGTCGATCCTGTCGGGCATGCCCGTCCTGGCGCAGACCGACATCTCCGGCACCTGGAGCGGAATGCTGCAGGCCGGCCCCGGCACGACGCTGGAAATCCATTTCGTGCTGACGCGCGCCGGCGACGGCTACACGGCCGTGCTCAAGTCCCCGACGACGGGTGCGATTCCGGAAACGCCGGCATCGAGCGTGAGCTTCGCGGACAACCGGCTCGTGCTCGCCGTCGACAGCCTCTCGGGTCGCTACGAAGGCACGCTCGCGAACGGCAAATTCACCGGCAACTGGAATCAGCAGGGCACGGCGATCCCGCTCGAGCTCGCGCCCTTCGCCGAGCGCGTAATGTCGGCTGCGGACAAGGCTGCGCTCCGCGGCTCCTGGGTCGGCGACCTGACCGTGCCGCAGGCCAACATCACGCTCGCAATCGTGCTGCGCTTCGAGGAGAACGCGGCGGGCGAGTTCGTCGGTTTTCTCGACAGCCCCGATCAGGGCGCTTCCGGCATTCCGCTCGCCAACATTGCATTCGCGGACGGCCAGCTCAGCGTCGCGGTTCCGCAGGCCTCTGCCGAATACCGGGGCACGCTGAGCGGCGAGCGAATCGAGGGCACCTTCACCCAGCTCGGCCAGGGCACGCCGCTCGCGCTGACGAAGGGCGAGTACCGGCCGCGCGGTACGGAGCTCTCGCAGGAAGCCATCGACCGGCTCAAGGGTTCCTGGGTCGGCCGCGTGACGAACGCCGCGGGCGGCTCGCTCGCGGTCGTGTTCCGCTTCGAGAGCAACGGGCCCGGTAACATCGTCGCCGTGCTCGACAGCCCGGAGCAGGGCGCGAGCGGCATCCCGATGAGCGAGCTCACGCTCGAAGGCGATCAATTGAGCTTCGTCATTCCGGGGGCGCAGGCAAACTTCCGCGGGACGCTCTCGGCCGAAGCCATTACCGGCACCTGGGCCCAGGGCAACGCATCGCAGGCGCTGACGATGGCGCGCGGCGAATACGTGCCGACCGTCGCCGCGCTCGATCTGCCGGCCGAGGCCTGGGCGCGTCTCCGCGGGACCTGGCGCGGGCCCCTGGCGGCGCCGGGGGGTACGCTCGAAGTCGTCCTGCGCTTCGAGACGACGGCGGACGGTACTTCGCTGGGCTTCATGGACGTTCCGACGCGGGGCGCAGCGGGCCTCGTGATCGCGGCAGCAAGCCTCACCGGCGATGCGCTCGAGCTCAGCGTCCCGGCGGGCGCCCTGGTCATCGCCGGCACGCTGTCGGGCACGGGTTTCACCGGCGAGTGGCGGCAGGGCGGGATGAACACGCCGTTGAGCCTGACGCGGCAGCCCTAGACGAGCACCCGATTTCTGCGGAAAGATAGAGTGACAACGAAAAGAACTGGCAATCCATCATCCAAGGAGTAAACCCATGGCTTCCGACAAGCGTCCTGGCGGCCTGACCGCCCTCGCCGTGATCAATTTCATCTGGGGCGGTTTCACCGCGCTCGGCACGCTAGGTCTCGCCGTGCTGATTCCGCTCATGGGGGCGGTCATGGACCAGGCGTCCACGACGATGACACCCGAGCAGCAGGCGCAGATGGAGGCGCTGCGCGATATCAGCGGTCCGCTGTTCACGACGCTGATCCTCGTCAGCGGCGTGTCCGCCGCATTGCTGATTGCCTCCGGGGTCGGTTACCTGAAGCTCAAGAAGTTCCTCGGCCGCACGCTCGGCAATGCCTACGGCATCCTCAGCGTCATCTACGGAGTCACCGCTGCACTGCTGCTGCCGGAAGCGCTCGGCGGCGGGTATACGATCAGCACGATCATCGGCCTGATCTACCCTGTGCTCACGCTGATCCTGCTCAACACGACCTTCAAGGAGGACTTCGTCAATTGAGCGCGCCCGCCGGCATCGATCCGCGCCAGGTCAGCCTGATCACGGCTCATTCGCTGCGCCACTCGATGCGCAGCGGCTCGGGGCTCGTCTTCGTTCTGCTCGCGCTCTTCTTCGGCCTGATCGCGGCGCAAGCCGTGATCTCGCCCGTCGAGGCGCTCGCCACGCAGGGCGCGAACTTCGGGATCACGGGCGGCAACGCCGAGGTCGAGAAGCAGATCGTCGCGCTGGCGCGACCCGTCGTGACCTGGGCGCTGTCGCCGCCCGAGTCTGACGACCCCGACGCGCAGCGCCGGGCCGACGTCAGGACGGAGCGCTGGGTCAACTTCGTCCTCGACGACCGCCCTGCGCTGCTCTCGGCGATTCTCTTCATCATGGTGTTCGGCATGCCGCTGCTGCTCGGGTTCGGCGCCTTCAATCAGACCGCGGGCGACATCGGCAGCAAGGGGCTGCGCTATCACCTGCTGCGCGCAGACCGGTCGACCATTTTCTACGGACGCCTGATCGCGACGACGATCCTGACCGTTGCCGTCCAGGCGCTCGTCATCTTGACGATTGCGCTCTATCTCGGCCTCAAGGTGCAGATCTACGACGGCATGGCAATCGCGACCTGGAGTCTGCAGGGCCTCGTCGCTCTCTGCTTTCTCTCGGTGCCTTATGTGGCCGTCTGCGCCTGGATCTCGGCCGGCAACGATTCGCCGATGGTCTCGCTCGTGCTCTGCAAGCTCATCATCGGCGGTGTCGTGCTGCTGGCGATGATCGGCCAGTTCTTCTGGGAGCCGCTGCGCTACGTCAACTATCTGCTGCCCTGGGGCGTGCAGAACTACCTGCTCGCGCCGGGGTTTACGACCGTGGCGCTGACGGCCGCCGCCTGCGTCGGCTACACGGCGGTGTTCGCCTGGCTCGGCGCGCGAAAATTCCAGACGCGGGATCTCTAGGGCCATGAACGACAGCACGCGCCCGGCGATCAGCATCGCCAACATCTCGAAGACCTTCGGCCGCTTCAAGGCACTCGAAAACGTCAGCTTCGACGTGCCGCAGCACTCGATCTACGGCCTGCTTGGCCCGAACGGCGCCGGCAAGACCACGCTGTTCTCGATCGCCGCGGGTTTTCTCAAGGCCGACTCGGGCCAGATGGACGTGCTCGGCATTCCCGCGCCGCAGGTATCGCAGCACCGCGGCCGCGTCAGCATCCTGCCGCAGGACGCGGAATTCCAGCGCAACACGCCGATCATGGAGCAGCTCGTCTTCCTGCGGATGCTCGAAGGGCAGGATCGCGCGACCGCCGAAGGCGAGGTCGAGCAGACGCTCGACCTCGTGGGCCTCGGCGACTACAAGCGCCGCGGCGCCCGCGTGCTCTCGCACGGCATGGCGAAGCGCCTTGGGATCGCGCAGGCATTCCTCGGCTCGCCGGAGCTCATCCTGCTCGACGAGCCGACGGCCGGGCTCGATCCCGCGAACGCCAAGCAGATCCGCGACCTCATCCGCTCGCTGCTCACGCGGGCGACGATCGTCGTGAGCTCGCACAATCTTGCCGAGATCCAGGACATCTGCGACCACGTCGCGATTCTCGATCACGGCAAGCTCGTGACGGCAGGCCCCGTCGCGGCGCTGACCTCGGCCGGACGCGAGCTCGATGTCCGACTCTCGCGCGCGCTCGACGAGGCCGAGCTCGGCCGCCTGCGCGCGCTGCCGGCGGTCGTCGCCATCCAGGCCAAGGCGCCGCCCGACTATGTGCTGCGGCTCGACCTGAGCGGCGGGGCGGACTGGGACGCGGTCGTCGGCCGCGTGCTCGCGATGCTGCTCGAGCTCGGCGTCGTCCCGCGGCGGCTCAGCGAGGGCCAGAGCCTCGAGCGGCATTTCCTCGAGGTCACGGGCAAGACGGGGCGGGCATAACCCGGCGCGGGCAGCGCGAAAGTCGTTGCTCTCTACAGAAATCTGACTGGCCCCTCCTTCCGATGGCCTCCAGCTTGTCCAGGCAATGGAGGCCACTCCCGATCTCACCCCCGAGTTCTTCGTGCCGGTGCACGGTCGTCGCGCGCGGCGACATCGCGGCACCGGGGAGATCTGGCAGATGGATATGCTGCACGGCGATTATTGGGAGGTGTATAAGACACTCAAGGACTTCGAGCTTGGTGTCCGGCACCGTTCAGTCTGGTCCGATGGGCGCCTCAAGGAACTATTTGGATGAGCTCACCAGCAAAAACCAAAAAGACCAGGCCACGAGCGGCGAACCTGGGCCGCCGTCTGAACGGATTGACGGTAGGACTCACGGTAGCAAAAGTCTTGAAGGCCGACCAACGCCAGCTCGTCATCGAGTTCGCCGATGGCACGCGGCTCTTCGTGAAGGGAGAGAAGCAGCTCGATATTTCCGTGACGTAAGCGGTCAAAGCTCGAAGTAGAGCGGCAGCACGAAAGACAGCACGAGCCACATCACGAGCATCAGCGGCAGCCCGGCGCGCATGAAATCCGAGTACTTGTAACCGCCCGCCGTCAGCACCAGCAGGTTTGTCTGATAGCCGAGAGGCGTCGCGAAGCTCATGTTCGCGCCGAAGATTACGGCAATGACGAAGGCCTCGGGCGGAGCGCCCAGGCCCTGCGCAATCTGAATCGCAATCGGCGTCGCGATGATTCCCGCGGCGATGTTGGAGACGAAGCACGTGAGCAGGGCCAAGCCGAGCATCAGCGCACTCAGAATCACGGGCGTCGGCAGGGCGTCGAAGGTGGCGACGAAGCCCCCTGCGAGCCAGGCCGACGCTCCCGTCTCGTTCAGAGCAACGCCAAGCGCGAGGCTCGTCACGATGACGACGATGAGGGGAATCGAGAGTGCCTGCGCGGCATCCTTGGGCGTCAGGCAGCGCGTCGCCAGCATCGCGCCGACACCGAGCAGCGCGCTGACCGAGATCGGCAGGTAGTCGAGCGCTGCGGCAAGCACGACGAGCCCCATGATCAGGAACGCACGCTCCGCGCGCTGAGTGCGCGGCAGGTCGGTCGTGCCGTCGAGCACGAGCGCGTTGCCCGTGCGCTTGAGCTCGTCGAGACGACGCTGCGTGCCCTGCACGAGGATGATGTCACCCGCGCGCAACGGCACGAGGCCGATGTGGCTCGTGATCTCCTCGCTCTCGGCCGAGCGTGAGCGGTGCAGCGCGAGCGGCAGCAGACCCGTCCGCTGGGTGAATCGCGTCGCCGCGAGCGTCGAGCGATGCAGCATCGCGCCGCGGGTGACGACGATCTCGGCGAGGTGCTCGAGCTCCGCGTCGTCGGCCGGCATCTTGTGGATGCCGGTCGCGCCGAACTCGTCGTGCAGCGTCGCGCCGATCTGCTTCTCGAACTCCTTGAGGCGCTCGGGAGTGTCGCGCACGGTGAGCTGGTCTCCCGCCTGCAGGAGCATCGACGGCAGTTTGGCGACGGTCAGGCCGCGACCGCGCTGGATGCGGTCGACGCGCATGCGGTTGGCCGTCAACGCCAGGCAGGCGGCGAAAGTCATGCCGCAGCAGCGGCTGTCGTCGTTGACGTGGAAGACCGCGTTGAAGACGCGCGGCGAGGTATCGGTCATCAGCGGCTGCCGCAGCGGCAGGAACTTCGGAGCGAGCAGCCAGAGGTAGAGGATCCCGATGCCGCCGGCGATGAGCGCGGGCATCAGGAACGTGAACATGTTGAAGGACGGCAGCCCATGCTGCTCGGCGAGCGCGACGATGAGCAGATTGGTCGACGATCCGATCGTCGTCGCCATCCCGCCGATGAGCGCCGCAAAGCCGACAGGCATGAGGATCGCCGACGGCGCGAGCTTGTTGCGCACGGCCACGCCGACGAGCATCGGCAACAGCATCAGGACCACGGGCGTGTTGTTGACGAAGGCGCTCAAGGCTGCTGCCAGCAGCATCGTCACGAGGCTCGCGAGCCGGGGTTGCGCCATCCAGAGGCCGGCCAGCCAGACCGCGAGCGGCTGGAGCGCGCCGGTCGTCTCGAGCCCCTTGCCCATGATCATGAGGAGGCAGACCGTGATCAGCGCCTCGTTGCCGAAGCTTTCGAGCAGGCCCCGCGGCGTGAGCGCCTCGCCGGCGGGCTCGTACGGGAACAGCTGAAAGACGATGACGAGCAGCGCGAGGACGGCGAGTCCCGAAGCTTCGAGCGGCAGCCGGTCGCGCGTGAAGAGCCAGAGGGCGAGCACGGTCGCCGCCAGCGCGAACAGCATGTGCGGATCGGGAAAGGGCGGCAAGGGCATCTGCTCTCGTGAATTCCGGGCGAGTCTAATCCCTTCGAGCGTCGCTTCTCTACGGTCGGGCAGCCGGATACGATTACACCGATGTCCGAAGCCGCCGCCAAACCCGTCATCCGCGCGGACATTGTCTTCGCGGAAAAGGACAAGGCGCTCCGGGACGACGTTCGGCGGCTGGGCCAGCTCGTCGGCCAGCTCGTCGAGGAGCAGGGCGGCGAAGCCCTGTTCGACCTCGTCGAGGCGGCCAGGCGCGCCGCAATCGCCGAGCGCGAGGGCGATACCGATGCCCGTGCAAGGCTCAAGGGTCTGATCGCCGAGCTCGTGCCGCAGACTGCAGGCGACTTCATCCGCGCCTTCTCGACGTACTTCCAGATGGTCAACACGGCCGAGATGGTCCACCGCATCCGGCGTCGCCGTGCCTACCTCAAGGACTCGAGCAAGCCGCAGCCCTACGGGCTCATCGATACTCTCCAGCGGCTCAAAGCTCGCCGGATCGGCCGCGACGAGGTCCAGCACGCGCTCGAGCGCGTGCTGTTCATGCCGGTCTTTACCTCGCACATGACCCAGGTCACGCGGCGCACGCTGCTGCGCAAGCAGCAGGCGATCGCGCGGCTCCTGATCGAAATGCTCGATCCCTATCTGACGCCGCAGGAAACCGCCGCGAACTTCGGCCGGATCCGCGTCGAGATGACGACGGGCTGGCAGACCGAGGACCATGCCGAGACGCCGGGGCTCGGCGACGAAGCCGAGCACGTCCTGTTCTACCTGACCGACGTGCTCTATCGCGTGATTCCGCTGTTCTACGAGGGCGTCGAGGCAGCGCTTGCCGAGACCTTTCCCGACGATGCGCGGCGCATCCACGTGCCCGTGCTCGTGCGTTTCGGCTCCTGGATCGGTGGCGAGCTCGACGGCCATCCCGACGTGACGGGCAAGAGCATTCGCGCCACGCTCGCGCGCCACCGCTCGCTCGTCCTCGATCTCTATTACAAGGAGACGCACGACCTCGCGCGCCGCCTGAGCCAGACGGAGTCGCGCGTGGGAATCTCCTCAGAGCTCCGCGAGCGCGTCGAGTTCTACTCCGAGCATTTTCCGAAGGCCGCGCATGCCGTGCCGTCGCGGCATCGCAAGATGCCGTACCGCGTTTTCCTGAGGCTCGTCGCCGCCCGCATTTCCGCCACCTTCGAGGACGGTGCTTTTCCCTACGAGTCGAGCGAGGAATTCGTCGCCGACATCGAGCTCATCGCCGCGAGCCTGCGCGCCAACCGCGGCCAGCACGCGGGGCTCTTCGAGCTCAACCGCCTGCTGCGGCGCGTCGAGACCTTCGGTTTTCACATGGCGACGCTCGACGTGCGCCAGTCCGCGGAGGCGCACGGCCGCATCGTCGCTGAGGGCCTGCGCGAGGAGGCTTGGGCTGGCTTCACGAGCGCGCGCGCGACCTGGCGCATCAAGGACGCGCTGCAGCGCCGCGAGTCGCCGCCGGACTCCCTGTCCTCGGAGGCGCGCCGCATACTCGGCGTGTTCCAGGCTATCGCGCACTGCCGCCGCAAGTACGGCAAGCACTCGATCGGCTGCTACATCGTGAGCCGCGTCACCGGGCCCGAAGACGTGCTCGCGGTGCTGCTGCTCGCGCGCTGGGGTCATCTCGGGCCCAAGGGCCAGGACATCCCGCTCGACGTGGCGCCGCTGTTCGAGACCCGGCATGAGCTCGAGAACGCGGGCGCGATCATCGGACGCCTGTTCGCCGACGAGCGCTATCGCAGCCATCTGCGCGCTCGCGACAACCGCCAGATCGTGATGATCGGCTATGCCGCGAACAATCAGGATTCGAGCGTCGTCGCGATCTGCTGGAGCATGCACCAGGCAATCCGTTCGTTGCGGGAGACGGCAGCGGAGCACGGTGTCGCGCTCACGATCTTCCACGGCCGCGGCGGCACGCAGGGGCGCGCGGGGCGCCGTGTCAACGACGCGATCGTCGCCGCGGCAACGGGGGCCGGGCCGTCACCGCTGCGCCTGACCGTGACCGGGGAGCGCATCAGCGTGCGTTACGGGCTGCGCGGGATCGCGATCCGCTCGCTCGAGCAGACAATCGGTTCGCTGCTCGAGGTCGCGGCTGTCCCGCCCGGGCCCGATCCGCGCGAGCAGGCCTGGAGCGGCCTGATGCAGGAGATTGCCGACAGCTCGGCGGCGCGCTATCGCGAGCTCGTCGACGCCGACGGATTCATGGACTATTTCCGGGCGGCCACGCCCGCCGACGTTATCGAGCGCCTCAACATCGCCGGCGAGCGCGATCCCAGCGTGGAATCGGGGCCGACAGTGGCCGGCGCCCGTCGCTGGGAGTTCGCCTGGCTGCAGAATCGCTGCCTGATGCCGGCCTGGTACGGATTCGCGGGCGGCGTCCTGGCCGCGATCGAGCGGCACGGCGAGGCGGAGGTGTGCGAGCTGTTCGGGAACTGGCCGTTCGCGCGCGTGCTGATTGCGGACGTCGAACACTCGCTCGCCAAGGCGGATATCGAGATCGCCTCGACCTACTCCGAGCTCGCGGGTGCGCGGCATGAGGATTTCTTTCCGCGAATTCGCCGCGAGTACGAGCAGAGCATCGACTGCGTGCTGCGGCTGACGGGGCAGAAGGAGCTGCTCGCCGCGTCGGAAACGTTCCGGCGCGCGATCCGACTGCGCAACCCCTATGTCGATCCGATGAGCTATCTGCAGGTCGATCTGCTGCGCCGCTGGCGCGAGTCCGGCCGCCGCGACGAGGATGTGCTGAAGGCCCTGCGCGCCAGCATCAACGGCATTGCACACGGCATGCAGAACACGGGCTGAGTCATACTCCGATAATCATGTCGTCGAAACCCAAAGCCGTATTTCTCGACTTCGCCACCGTCGGTCCCGGAATCGACACAGCAAGGCTCGATGCGCTCGTCGACATGGAGTATTGCGATTTTTCGGGTGCTGCCGACATGGCGTCGCGACTCGAAGGGAGCGAAATCGCCGTGCTCAACAAGGCGCCGCTCGGGCGCGACGCCATCGCCGCTGCGGCCAGGCTCAAGCTCATCGTGCTGGCGGCGACCGGCAGCGACAACGTCGACGTCGAGGCGGCGCGCGACAAGGGCGTCGCCGTTGCCAACGTGCGCGAGTACTGCTCGAGCGCTCTCGCCCAGCACGTCTTCGCGCTGATTCTCGGCCTGACGCAGAAGGTCGGTCCCTACGACATGCTCGTCCGCAGCGGCGCCTGGTCGCGCAGCCGGAGCTTCGCGCTCTTCGACTATCCGATCCGCGAGCTTGGCGGCAGAAAGCTCGGCATCGTCGGCTACGGCACGCTAGGCCAGGCCGTCGGCCGCATCGGCGAGGCCCTCGGCATGGAGCTCCTGATCTCGCAGCGGCCCGGCGAGAGCGGGCCGCCGCCGCAGGGCCGTCTGCCGCTCGCGACCGTGCTTGCCGAGGCCGACGTGCTGAGCCTGCACTGTCCGCTGACGGAGGCGACGCGCCACCTGCTCGACGCCGCGGCCTTCAGGAGCATGAAGCGCGACGCGATCGTGATCAACACGGCGCGCGGCGCTCTGATCGATCAGCAGGCGCTCGCCGATGCGCTGCGCACCGGGCAGATCGGCGGCGCCGGCATCGACGTGCTGCCGCTCGAGCCGCCGCCGGCCGATCAGCCGCTGCTCAAGCGGGATATTCCCAACCTGATCCTGACGCCGCACATTGCCTGGTCGGCGAAGGAGGCGCGCCAGCGCGCGATCGACCAGGTGGCGGAGAACATCGAGGCATGGCTCGCGGGGCGGGAGCTTCGGCGGATCGTGTGAAAAGGGTTATCCGGCTGACAGCTCATTCCCGTGACGTATCAGCTAAGTCTCAGGAACCTTCTTGGCCACTGGTGGATAGCTCTCATTCATCTGGCATTCCTGGTGGGCGTTCCTCTCTTTGTGGCAGGGGCCGCTGGAACCGCAAGCGCCCTGCTCGTCGGTCAAATCATGCTGATCTGCTTCGCAGCCATGTACATCCCGTTGCTGGTGTTGCATCTTCGGTACGCTATCGAAAACAAGGGCATGTCGTTTTCGTATGAGCCGAACGGCAGAACTATTTCGGTGATACGCAAGGGGAAGAACGAGCGATTTCCGTTGTCCGAATTGGCGGAGCTGCGTAGCTACAAGACCCGCTCACTGATGAAGAAATCGTCGCTGTTTTTTCCCTGGGATAGCTCCTGCTTTTCAGTATTGCGCTTCACGGATGGCCAGGAGTTCATCATCACGAGCTTGATGGTCCCGTTCTTGATCTGGCCTTTTGACTATCCGGGCGAAGTTACTCTGCCAAAGGTGTTTTGCTGGCCGCGAAAGCACGACTAGTCCGCCGTCATCCTCTACCTGAGTCCTCCGCGGAGGGACTCCCGTCAACGGACTAATCGCCCGCCGACGAGCTCGAGCAACCGGTCGCAGCGCCCGGCAGCGTCGAGATCGTGCGTCACGAGAACGAGCGTCGTGCCCGCGGCCGCGTTGAGCTCGAACAACAGATCGAGAATCAGCCCGCCCGTGCGATTGTCGAGATTACCCGTCGGCTCGTCGGCAAACAGCAGCGATGGCGGCCCAACGAAAGCGCGGGCGATCGCGACGCGCTGCTTCTCGCCGCCCGAGAGCTGCTTCGGGTAATGCCGCAGCCGCGGCTCGAGGCCGACGCGCACGAGCGCGGCGCGCGCCATCGCGGTGGCGTTCTCGTTGCCGCTGAGCTCGAGCGGCAACAGCACGTTCTCGAGCGCCGTCAGCGAGGGCAGCAGATGAAACGACTGGAAGACGAATCCAACCTCGCGATTGCGCAAGGCCGCGCGCCCGTCCTCGTCGAGACTGAAGATGTCGACGCCGTTGAGCCAGACCTGGCCCGAGGTCGGATCGTCGAGCCCGGCGAGCAGAGCGAGCAGCGTCGACTTGCCGGCACCCGAGGGACCGACGATCGCGGCCGACTCGCCGCGGCCTACGCCGAGGCTCACATCATCTAAGATGGTCAGCTCGCCCTCGGGGCTGGTAACCTTTTTCGTCAATGAGCGGGCTTCGAGCAGAAAGCGGGAATCGGGCATGGTGCGTGTCGGTCGTCCTGTCCTGCCTGCTCTTGCTCGGATCCGCTGCCGCGGGCGCCGCGTCGACGATCGTCGTCGTCGGCGATTCGCTGAGCAGCGGTTACGGTCTCGGTGCCGCGCCTTCCTGGGTGGCGATCCTCGAGGATCGGTTGGCGCAGGAAGCTTACGAATACACCGTCGTAAACGCCAGCGTCGCGGGCGACACGAGCTCGGGCGGATTGAACCGGCTGCCAGGGCTGCTGAGCCGCCATCAGCCCGAGATCGTGATCATCGAGATCGGCGGGAACGACGGCCTGCGCGGCCAGCCGGTGAGCCTGCTCCGCGAAAATCTCTCGCGGATGATCGAGCTCGTGCTGGAAAGCGGCGCCCGCCCCCTGCTGACGGGCATGCAGATGCCGCCGAATCTCGGACGAGCCTATACCGAGCAGTTCGCCGCGATCTATCGTGAGCTGGCCGAGGAATACGAGATCGCCATCGTCCCGTTCCTCATGGAGGGCGTCGCGCTGAACCCGACGCGCATGCAGCCGGATCGCGTCCATCCGAATGCGGCGGGCCAGCAGCCGATGCTCGAGAACGTCTGGCCGGTGCTCGAGGAGCTGCTCTAAAGCTCATGGACCGGCGACCCTGGCATTCGCAGTATCCGCCGGGCGTGCCCGCGGACATCGATCCCGACAGCCACGCCTCGCTGGCCGACCTGATTCTCTCGAGTTGCCGCCGCAATGGCCGACGAGTTGCGCTGACCAACATGGGCACGGACCTGAGCTTCGCCGCACTCGATGCGCGGAGCCGCGAATTCGCCGCCTGGCTCACGGTCGAGGCGGGCCTGAAGCGCGGCGATCGCGTCGCGGTCATGCTGCCGAACCTGTTGCAGTCGCCGATCGCGATTCTCGGGACCTTGCGTGCGGGCCTCGTCGTCGTCAACGTCAACCCGCTTTATACGCCGCGCGAGCTCGAGCATCAGCTCAAGGACAGCGGCGCGAAGCTCATCGTCGTGCTCGAGAATTTCGCCGCAACGCTGGCAAAGGCGCTGCCCGCGACCGATATCGAGCGCGTCGTGATCGCCGCGGCCGGCGATTGCCTGCCGCCGCTCAAGCGCTGGCTCACGAATTTCGTCGTGCGGCGAGCGAAGAAGCTCGTGCCGCCTTACCGGATATCCGCCGCTACTCGCTTCCGCGACGCGTTGCGCCGCGGCCGGACACTCAAGTACGAGGATCCAAAGCTCGCGGGAACGGAGCTCGCCTTCCTGCAGTACACGGGCGGCACGACGGGCGTGGCCAAGGGCGCGATGCTGACGCACCGCAATCTTGTCGCCAACGTGCTGCAGACCGTGGCCATCGCCCGGCCCTTCATCGACGGCACGCGCGATTCGGTGGTGACGGCGCTGCCGCTCTATCACATCTATGCGCTCACGGCGAACCTCTTCACCTTCATCGAGCTGGGCGCGCGGAATATCCTGATCACGAATCCGCGCGACATGCCGGCATTCGTGCGCGAGCTCGCGCGCTATCGGCCCGCGTTCATCACGGGGGTCAACACCCTGTTCAACGGTCTGATGCAAAACAGCGCCTTCTCGGAGATTGACTTCAGCTCGCTCAAGGTCGCGATGGGCGGCGGCGCGGCAGTCCAGGAAGACGTCGCGCGGCGCTGGCAGGAGAAGACGGGCATCGCGATTTCGCAGGGCTACGGCCTGACCGAGGCCTCGCCCGTCGTCTCGGCGAACCGCCTCGACAGCAAGTCGTTCAACGGCTCAGTTGGCCTGCCGGTCCCGTCGACCGATGTCCTGATCCTCGACGAGTCCGGGCACCCCGCGGCCGTGGGCACGGCGGGCGAGATTTGCGTCAAGGGGCCACAGGTGATGCAGGGCTACTGGCAGCGTCCCGACGAGACGGCCAAGTCCTTCACGGCTGACGGGTGGCTCCGCACCGGCGACGTGGCGCGCATGGACGCGAACGGCCTCCTCTACATCGAGGACCGCAAGAAGGACCTGATCCTCGTCTCGGGATTCAACGTCTATCCGAGCGAGGTCGAGAATGTCGTGACGATGCATCCCGGCGTGCTCGAGGCGGCGGTCATCGGCGTGCCCGATGCGGACTCGGGCGAGGCCGTCAAGCTCTTCGTCGTGCGCAAGGATCCGGCGCTCGACGAGGCCGCGATTCGCGCCTTCTGCCGCGAGCGATTGACCGGCTACAAGCGGCCGCGGCAGATCGTGTTCGTGGAGAGCCTGCCGAAGTCGAACGTCGGCAAGGTGTTGCGGCGCGAGCTGAAGTAGGGCGCGCCGCCCGCGCTCAGCCGAGCGCGGCTGCGATTTCTTTCTGAATTTCCAGTGCCGCGGCGCGCGGATCCGCGGCCGCGCGGATCGGCCGGCCGACGACGACGTGGTCGGCGCCGTTGCGGAATGCATCGAAGGCGGTCGCCACGCGCTTCTGGTCGTCGCCGCCGCCGTGGTCGCGCGGGCGGATGCCGGGCGTCACGATCAGGGCCTTCGGCCCCAGGCGTTGGCGCAGTGCCGCAGCCTCGAGCGGCGAGGCGATGACGCCGTCGCAGCCGCTCGCGATCGCGTCTTCGGCGCGGCGCATCGCCAGCGTCGCGACATCGAGCGCTATACCCGAGCGCGCCAGATCCTCGGGTCCGAGACTCGTCAGCACGGTGACTGCAAGAATACGCAGCGTCGCGCCCTTGTTCGCGGCAGCGGCTTCCATGATCGCGCGGTCGCCGTGCACTGTGAGGAAGCTCGCGCCCGAGCGGCTCATCTGGCGCACGGCCGCACCGACGGTCGCCGGAATGTCGTAAAGCTTGAGATCGGCGAAGACGCGCTTGTCGCGATCGAGCAGCCAGCGAAGCAGCAGGAAATAGTCGGGGGTCGTCGCGAGCTCGAGGCCGATCTTGTAGAAAGAGACCGAGTCGCCGAGGCGCTCGACGAGCGCCTTCGCTGCATCGACGTCGGGCACGTCGAGCGCGACGATGAGGCGCTCGTTGAGCGGTACGGCGGCGGTGCGGGCACTCGGGGACGCTGACACGGCGCTAGTCTAGCAAACGCGAATGCTGCTCCAGGGCAAAACGGTCGGTCATGCCGGCGATGTAGTCGGCGACGATGCGCATCGCGGCAGGCTTGCCGCCGGCTTCGGACGCGGCGCGGGCACGCGCGGCGTGCTCGGGCGGCATCCGGTCGAGATCCGCGCTGAAGGCGGCGAAGAGATCGCTGATCGTCTGGTGCGCGCGGCGCGTCATCTTCTCGACGTGAGGATGCGCATAGAGCTCGCGGCGCAGGAACTGCTTGACCGCCAGTTGGCCGTCGACCTCGGCGGCGGAAAGACCGATGAGCGGGCCGCCGGCGCGCCTCACGTCGTCGATGTTGCGGGGCGCCGCGGCCTCGATGCGCTCGCGGCTCGCGATGATGAGATCGGTGACGACCCGGTCGATCAGCGCGCGCACGATTTCGCGCGCGAGCCGGGGGCCCGTGCAGTCGGGATAGCGTTTCCGAACCGTCGCCGCGCGCTCGGCGAAGTACGGTATCGCCTCCAGTTGCTCGAGCCTGATGAGCCCCGAGCGCAGGCCGTCGTCGATGTCATGGTTGTTGTAGGCGATCTCGTCGGCGAGATTTGCGATCTGAGCCTCGAGGCCGGTTTCCGTGCGTTCGAGGAAGCGCCGGCCGAGCTCGCCGAGCTCGCGCGCGTTCTGCACCGAGCAGTGCTTGAGGATGCCTTCGCGCGTCTCGAAGGTCAGGTTCAGTCCATTGAAGCTCGCGTAGCGCTCTTCGAGCTCATCGACAACGCGCAGCGACTGCAGATTGTGCTCGAAGCCACCGTAGTCGCGCATGCAGGCGTTCAGCGCGTCCTGGCCCGCATGCCCGAAGGCCGTGTGCCCGAGATCGTGCGCCAGGCTGACGGCCTCGACGAGGTCCTCGTTGAGCTGCAGGGCGCGCGCGACCGTGCGCGCGATCTGCGCGACCTCGAGCGAGTGCGTGAGCCGCGTGCGATAGAGGTCGCCCTCGTGATTGACGAAGACCTGAGTCTTGTAGACGAGCCGGCGGAACGCGGTCGAGTGCACGATGCGGTCGCGGTCGCGCTGGAACTCGCCGCGATAGGCGGCCCAGGGCTCCGGGTAGCGCCGGCCGCGCGACTGCTCGTCGTGGGCCGCGTAAATCGCGAGCCCGGGGATGCTCATCGTGCCACCGGCCTGGCCGCAGCGAGGCTACCGGCAATCGCCTCGCGGAGGATCGCGTCGTCGGGCGCCGGCGCGACCTCGGCCTTGCCGAGCCCGCGCAGCAGCACGACGCGGAGTCCCTTGCGTCCTGCCTTCTTGTCGAGCCGCATCCGGTCGAGCACGTCGGCGACCTGGAGTCCCGCCGCCGTCGTCGGCAGCCCGGCGCGCTCGAGCAGCTCGCGGATGCGCGCGGCGTCGCGCGAGTCGAGCCAGCCGAGGCGCACCGACGTGTCGGCCGCCATGCACATGCCGATCGCGATCGCCTCGCCGTGCAGCCACCGACCGTAGCCGCCGAGGGCCTCGATCGCGTGGCCGAAAGTATGGCCGAAATTGAGCAGTGCGCGACGGCCCTGCTCGCGCTCGTCCTCGGCGACGATGCCGGCCTTGATTTCGCAGCAGCGCGTGATTGCGTGCGTGAGCGCCGGGCCGTCGAACGCAAGCAGTGCGTCCATGTTGCTCTCCAGCCAGGCGAAGAATCGGGCGTCCACGATGAGGCCGTGCTTGATGACTTCGGCGAGGCCGGCCGAGAGCTCGCGACGCGGCAGCGTTCGCAGCGTCTCCGTGTCGGCGATTACGGCGACGGGCTGATGGAAGGCGCCGATCATGTTCTTGGCGCGCGGATGATTGACGGCCGTCTTGCCGCCGACCGACGAGTCGACCTGCGCGAGCAGCGTCGTCGGCAGTTGCAGGAAATCGATGCCGCGCTGGAAGGCGGCAGCTGCGAAGCCGGCGAGGTCGCCGATCACGCCGCCGCCGAGGGCCACGATGCAGGAGTCGCGGTGAAAGCCCGCGTCGATGAGCTCGTCGATGACCTGGACGAAGCTGTCGACGGTCTTGTACTGCTCGCCGTCGGGAAGCACGAGCGACCGCTGCTTGCGCTCGGCGTACGCCGACTCCACGTGTTTCAGGTAGAGCGGAGCGACCGTTTCATTGGTGACGATCAGGACCTGGTCGGCGCCGACCAGGGACTTAAGCAGTTTGTCGTCGGCGAGCAGGCCCGGGCCGATGTGGATCGGGTAGCTGCGCGCTCCGAGCTCGACCGTCAGGGTTTTCATGCGCCGCAGATTCGCAGCCGGCCGTCAGTTTTGCAATGGCAGGACGCCCTGCTCCTCGAGCAGCTCGCGGAGCTTCTGCGCCACGTTGCGGACGCGCTGATTATTCGTATCGAGCGCGAGATCGGCGATTTGCTCGTACAGCGGCGTGCGCTCGACGGCCATCGACTCGAGTACCTCGCGCGGGTTCCTGCGGTTGAGCAGCGGGCGCTTGCGCGACCGGCCGGTGCGCTTGAGCTGCTCGTTGACGCCCGTCTTGAGGTAGACGACGACGCCGTTGGCGGCGAGCCGCTCCCGGTTCTCGGGCGCCAGGATCGCGCCGCCACCGGTTGCGAGGACGATGCCCTCGAGCGCCGTTAGCTCGCGGATCATTTCCGACTCGCGCTCGCGGAAGCGCCGTTCGCCTTCCTTCTCGAAGATGAAGCCGACGTCGACGCCGGTGCGCTTCTCGATCTCGAGATCGGAGTCCAGGAACTTGAGGCCCGTTTCGCGCGCGAGCTGCCGCCCGACAGCGGTCTTGCCGGAGCCCGTCGGGCCGATCAGGAAGATGTTGCGTCTGGCGCCATTCACGCGCCTAGTCTAGTAAAAAAATCGGGGTCAGAGCCTCTTTCGCAAGAGGCGTCTGACCCCGGTGGTTTGGGTCGATGGGCCGGGCGTCTTACTCGACGACCTGGCCGTCGCGGAGGATCCGCGGCGTGACGAAGATCAGGAGCTCGGACTTGGTCGAGACCGTGGCCTTCGTGCGGAACAGGAAGCCGAGTCCCGGGATGTCGCCGAGCACGGGCACCTTCTGGACCGTGTCGCGCGTCTCGGTTTCGTAGATGCCGCCGAGGACGACCGTCTGGCCGTCGTCGACCGTGACCTGGTTCTGCACTTCACGCGTGTCGATGCTCGGCACGAAGCCGCCGGTCGCGCTCGGCACGACCTCGCCGACCGAATCCTTCGTGACGATGAGGTCCATGATGACCCGGTCGTCGGGCGTGATCCGCGGCGTCACCGTCAGGCTCAGCACGGCTTCCTTGAACTGCGTGGTCGTCGCGCCGCTCGAGGACGATTCCTGGTAGGGGATCTCGACGCCCTGCCGGATGCTGGCTTGCCTGTTGTTGGCCGTGATAATGCGCGGCGTCGAGTAGATCTCGCCCTTGCCTTCGGTCTGCACGGCCGTCAGCTCGAGATCCACGAGGAAATCGTTGTCGAGGATCGCCAGAGCCAGCGAGCCCGCCGGATTGGCGACCGGCAGGTTGACGTTGTAGTTCGGCACGAGCACTTCGACCGGAAACGGACTGCCCGTCGTCGCGAGACTGTCGAGCGCCGAGCCCAGGATCGAGGCCGAACCCTCACCGTCGCCGGTCATTGCGATGACGCCGTCGCTCGAGTTTTCGCGCACGATCGTCGAGCCGAAGCGCACGCCAAACTCGCGGCCGAAGTCGTCGTTGACGATGACGATGCGCGACTCGATAGACACCTGGCGGACCGGAATATCGAGTGTCGTGACGAGACGGCGAATCTCGCGCAACGAATCCAGCGTGTCGCGGACGAGCAGCTGATTGGTGCGCACGTCGACCGTCACGCTGCCACGTTCAGTCAGGAGCGCCGTGCCTTCACCGCCCTCGCCGCGGAGCAAGTCCGCGACCGCAACGGCATCGGCGTTGATGACCTGGATCAGGTCCGGGTAGAGCGGCTCGAGCTCTTGCAGGGAGCGCTGGGACTCGAGTGCCTGCGCCTCGCGCGCGGCGATTGCCTCGGCCGGCGCGACGATGACGACGTTGCCGTTGCGGCGCATGTCGAGGCCCTTCGTCGTCATTACGATGTCGAGAGCCTGGTCCCAGGGGACGTCCTGCAGCCGCAGCGTCACGCTGCCCTGCACGCTGTCGTCGACGACGATATTGAGATCGCTGAAATCAGCGAGCAGCTGCAGCACGGCGCGAGTCTCGAGATCCTGGAAGGTCAGGGTCAGCGGATCGCCGGTGTACTCGCGGCCTTCGTTGAAGATATTGGCCTCGAGCCGCTCCTCGGCCACGGGCGTCTTGAGCTCGAGCGTGAACCGGTTGTCGGCCTGGTAGGACATCTGCTCGTAGTCCGAAGACGGGGTTACGACGAGCTGGACGTTATTGCCGCGCGGGTCGCGCATCGCGTCGACCGTCGCGACGGGCGTCGCGAAGTCGGCGACGTCGAGGCGGCGCATCAGGGCGTCGGGCAGGCTCGTGTCCTCGAACACCATGACGATACGGCCGCCTTCCTCGCGGACGTCGACCGTGCTGCCGGTCTGGGTGAGCTCGACGAGCACCTGGCCGGCGCCGTCGGGACCGCGACGGAAGTCGATATTGCTGATTGCGCGCTCGCCCGCGGCGCCCGCGACAACAGGCGCTGCCTGGCTCGGCTGAGCGGACGTAACAGTCGGCGTATTGCCGCCGACCTGCACGACGACGGCATTGCCCTCGACGCGCGCCGAGTAGGGCACCATTACGTTGAGATTGAAGACGACGCGCGTGCGGCCGGTTCCTTCCGCGGCCTGAATGCTGGCAACGGCGCCGAGGTTGACGTCACGATTGGTTTCCTCGATCGCGAGCGCCGTGCCCGCCAGGTCGACCAGGATGCGCGCGGGGTCGCCCATCGTGAAGCTCACGGGCTCCGGGGCCGCCTGGTTCATTTGCAGCCGGACCTCGAGCACTTGCCCGGGCAGCGTCTGCACCTCGATGGCTTCGAGTTGCCGGCCTTCCTGTGCGACAGCGGTCGCCGCGAGCAGCGCCGAGAGCAGCAGGCTCGCGCCTGCCAATACTCCCGCAGAGGATTTCCCGTTGCGATTGGGGCCTGACTTGAACATAAGGTCTACTCCCGTACTGTCTCTGCGCTGTCGCTAATCATTCAAACCGATGCTGGCCTGGCGGTTGACGTAGCCGCCGAGGCTGTCGGGGACGATCTCGTCCAGCAAGATTTCCGAATCCGTGATGGTCATGATGCGGCCGTGGTTCTGGCCCATGTAGTTGCCGACGGTCACGCGGTGCACGAGACCCTCGGAATCCTGGATCAAGCCGTAATCGCCGCGCGCGTTGTGCAGGGTGCCGACCATCGTCAGAGAATCGAGCGGCTCCTGCTCGAGCATTTCGCGAGGACGGTCCTGATCGGGGCCGATACCGGCCGCCGAGCCGGCGATGCGCTCAGGCGCGGTGGGCACGAAAGGTGAGCGGCGGTCGCCCGGCTCGTAAACGAAGCTCGGTGGCGGACGCACCTCGGGCAGCGGCTCGATCGGCGCGCCCGGTCGTGCCTTGATGTCGTCGATATATTCCTGCAGCTCGCGTTCGCCGGAGCCGCAGGCGGAAAGGGACAGCAGCAGGCCAAGGGCTGCGAGCCGGAGGAAACTGTTTCGGTTCAGGTTGGACATCGTCTCTACTCCGAGTCCTCGCCGATGTAGCGATAGGTCTTGGCGGTGACGTCGAGCTGCAATTCTTCCTCGCCCTCGACCGAGTTCGGCGTGATCTTGATGTCGTGGAGCGTCACGATGCGCGACAGCGCCGCAACGTCGCTGACGAACCGGCCGAGCTCGTGATAGCTGCCGAGGTAACGGAGCTGGATCGGCGTCTCGGCGTAGAAGTCGCGGTTGACTTCGGCCCCAGGCTCAAACTCCCGCGGGTCGAGTCCCGCCGCGAGCGCCGTCTGCGAAATATCGTCGACGAGATTGGCGACCTCGGCCTGCCCGGGCAGCTGGCCGAGCATCGTGCCGAAATCACGCTCGATGGTCTCGAGCTGATTGAGGAAATCGTTGAAATTCGCCGCCTTGCGCTGCTTGGACTCGAAGCTCTCGCGGAGCCCCACCTCGTCGTTCCGTGCGACTTCGAGGTCGGGTATCTCCTGCTTGACGACGAACTGCCAGATGCCGAGAGCGGTCACGATCACGAGCACGATGCCGACCGCGCCCAGGCGAAAGGCGATGGGCCATCGACCGGGCTCGTTGATGTCGAGCGCGCGGAGTTCTTCAAGGAAGTTCATCAGGGCCCCTCCTCGTCGGTCGTGGGTACCTGCTGCATGCTCATTGTGAACTCGCCTTCCGCGAGCGGGCCTGAGCCCGTGGTGTTGATGACACCGAGTTCCGCATCACGCAGCCATTCGGACTCTTCACTGGCGTTGCGCAACATCGCGGACACGCGCGAGTACGACTGTGTGATGCCGGCGACGTCGACTTTCCGCCCCGCCTGCGTGACCTCGGTCAGATGGACACCGGTCGGCACGACGTCGACGAGCTCGTCCATGAGATGCACCGCCTCGGGCCTCAAGACCTGGAGCTCTTCGATGATCGCCATGCGCTCGAGCAGCCGGTCCTTCTGAGCCTCGAAGCCCTCGATTTCCTCGATCTGCCTGTTGAGTGCGGCAATCTCGGTTCGCAGCATGTCGTTGCGCTCTTCCTGGTTCTCGATCAGGCCCTGGTAATAGAGCTTCGTGCCGAAGGTCAGGGCGGCGCCTACCAGAATGGCCGCAAGGATCGAGAGGAAGAATTCCTTTTTGCGCTTTTGCCGCAGCTCGTCCCGCCACGGCAGCAGGTTGATTCTTGGCATTTAGTCGAAACTCCTCAATGCAAGCCCACAGGCTGTCAAAAGGGCCGTCGCGTCCTTCTGCACACCATGAGATTTTGCGCGCGAAGACAACTTCATCTGACCGAGGGGATCGCCGATTTCGGTCGTGATGCCGATACGGCTGCCGATGACGTCGGCGACTCCGGGGATGTTGGCGCAGCCGCCGCAGATCAGCACCTGGTCCGGCTGGTCGCGGCCCGAACCGGAAGCGAGGAAGAACTGCAGCGATCGGCTGACCTGTTGCGACATGTCGTCCATGAACGCGTCGAGCACTTCAGGCTGGTAATTGCTCGGGAGCCCGCCTTCCTTCTTGGCACGGCCTGCGTCTTCGAGACTCAAGCCGTAGGTGCGCATGATCTCTTCAGTCAGCTGTTGGCCTCCGAAAGCGAAGTCGCGCGTATAGATGACCTTGAGGTCCTGCAGCACGCTGAAGGTCGTCGTGCTCGCGCCGAAGTCGACGATGGCGATGAACTTGCCGATGCCGCCTTCGGGCATCTGATGCGTCAGCAGCGAGCAGGCGTTCTCCACGGCGAAAGCTTCGACGTCGACAACCTTGGCGACGAGACCGGCGGCTGCCACAGCGGCCTGGCGCTGCTCGACGTTTTCCGTGCGCGTCGCGACGAGCAGCACGTCGACCATGTCGGGATCGCGCTCGCTCGTGCCGATGATCTCGAAATCGAAGCTGACTTCTTCCATCGGGAACGGGATGTACTGGTCAGCTTGCAGCTCCACCTGGGCTTCGAGCTCGGCAAGCCCCAGGTTCTTCGGCATCTGGATGACTTTGGTGATCGCCGCGTCGCCCGAGATTGCGACGGCCGTTTCGCGCGTCTTCGTGCCCGAGCGCTTGACGGCGCGGCGGATCGCCTCGCCGACCGCTTCGGCATCGACGATCGCCTTGTCGTTGATCGCATTCGGCGGCGTCGCTTCGGCGGCGAAGGATTCGACGCGATAGCCGCGTCCGACGTCGACGAGCTCGATGAGCTTCACCGAGGACGTCGTGATATCCAGTCCCAGCAAAGGCCGTTTGCGGCTATTACCAAACACACATTTTCCTTTCCAACTCCGGCAGTTGGGTTAGAATCCTGCGCACGCGCTCAGCTGCCCAATTTAACTATAAACCAGCCCTGAGGGATACCGTTGTGAACCGATTCACGATAACGGGATCGAGCCAGAGTCCAGTGGCAGTGCGCGACATCCTTTCCTCGACGCTTGCGGCAGATACGCCCAGAGGGGGGAAGCAAGCGTCCCGGCCCGCGGTCGCGGAGCTCGAAGACGGTCGGTGCAGTTGCGTTCCGGCCCAATGGCCACGCGGCTTTCGCCTGCCCCGGCAACCCCGCTATCCTAGCCTTCCGGTACGACCGGAAGCCCTTAGATCGGAGGCTTTGCGTCCCCGCCTTTCGACGGGTTTGCCCATGTGCGCGGGACTATGCACAAAGGGATATCGGCTGGCAAGGACGTAGAATGCAGGATTGTCAATGAACGCCTGGATCCGCATTCCGCTCAGGATTCTGGCCCTGTTCGGGCTCTTCGCGGTCATGCTCATGGCCGTCCTGGCGGGCGGCTATTTCTACGTCGAGCCGAGCGTGCCTGAGGCGGCGACGCTGCGCGACGTGCAGTTCCAGATCCCGCTCACGATCTACACCCGCGACGGACGGCTGATGGACGTTCGCGGTGCCGATCGCCGCGATCCCGTCCCCTACGAGGAAATCCCGCAGCGTCTCAAGGATGCCTTCCTTGCGGCCGAGGACGACCAGTTCTTCGAGCACTCCGGTGTCGATTACGCCGGCATCCTGCGCGGCGGTGTCTATTTCGTGCGCAACCTCGTGACCGGCAGCGACGCCCGGATTCCCGGCGGCAGCACGATCACGCAGCAGGTGTCGCGCACGGCGCAGCTCATCGGCCGCGAATACGAGGGTTTGGCCGGTCCAACGCGCAAGTTCCGCGAAATCATCCTGGCCTATCGCATCGAGGACGAGTTCACGAAGGAAGAGATCTTCTATCTCTTCCTCAATACGACATTCTTCGGCCAGCGTGCCAACGGCGTCGCCGCGGCAGCGCAGGCGTACTTCAACAAGTCGCTCGACGAGCTGACGCTCAGCGAGATTGCGATCATTGCCGGCATTCCCCAGGGCCCGTCGGTCATGAATCCCTACAACGGTCCCGAACGGGCCGCCGAGCGCCGCCTTTACGTGCTGCGCCGCATGCTCGAGCTCGGCCTGATCACCCAGGCCGAGCGCGAGGCGGCGCTCGCCGAGCCGATCGTCGCGCAGCGCTTCGATCCCCAGGTCGAGGTAGAGGCAGGGTTCGTATCGCAGATGGTCTATGACTGGTGCATCGACCGGTACGGCAAGGAGAGCTGTGACACGGCGGGCCTGAAGATCACGACGACCATCGACAGCCGGCTCCAAACCGCCGCCGGTCCGGCCGAGCGCGCGGTGCTCGAAGGCTACGATCGCAACCACGGCTATCGCGGGCCGATCGCGCGCATCGACCTTGCCACGCTCGGCTTCGTGCCGCCGGAACCGGTGCTAGCGCCGCAGACAGCTGCGGCGGATCCCGCAGTCGCGGCGGAAGGCGCCGAGGCCGTCGCAGCACCCCCCACGGTCGTCCAGGTCGATCCGGCGACCGTGCCGGTCGACGCGCTCGCGATTCTGCTCGAGGACTATCCCGCCCGGTACGACAGCGAAGCCGCCGTGGTCATGGCCGCCGCCGATCTCACGGCCGCGCTGTATTTAAGGAGCGCGGGTCTCGTCAGCATCGACGCAGCGGGCATCGCCTGGGCCCGCAGATACATCAATGACAATCAGCGCGGCGACTGGCCCGAGCGGGTCAGCGACGTGCTCGAGCCGGGCGACATCGTGCGCCTGCGACGACTCGCCAGCGGCGCCTACGAGCTCGTCCAGGTTCCCGACGATGTCTACGATTACATCGAGGGTGCGTTCGTGTCGCTCGACCCGAAGACCGGCGCCGTGCTCGCGCTTGTCGGCGGCTACAGCTGGGTGCCCGCCGTCAACGAGTTCAACCGCGCAACCCAGGCTTACCGCCAGCCCGGTTCCTCGTTCAAGCCATTCTTCTATATGTCGGCGCTCGATCGCGGCTATACGCTGGCGACGATCGTCAATGACGCCCCCTTCACCGAGCACAGCAGCGCGCTCGAACAGACGCGCGCCGTCGTCAATTACGAGGGCCGCTACCACGGCGAAATTCCGGTCCGGTCAGCCCTGTTCAACTCGCTGAACGCTTCTGCCGACCGGATCATCCGCGACATCGGTGCCGGCTACGTCGCCGACTACGTCGAGCGTTTCGGGTTCGATCCCGAGCAAGGCGAGCGCAACGCGAGCCTGGCGCTCGGCAGCCTCGCGGTGACGCCGCTCGAGCTCGCGGCTGCGTACACGGTCATTGCCAACGGCGGCTATGCCGTCGGCATGCCGCCGGAGGAAGGCGGGCGGCCGCTGCCCTGGTTCGTCGAGCGCGTCGAGACAGCCGAGGGCGATCTGGAATATGACGCGAGCCAGCAGGTCGTGACGGTATGCCCGGAGACCGAACCCGACGTCGATGCAGGCGTGGCCGCGATTCCGGTCGAGCCGGCGAATCCCGTCGTTCCTCTCGGCGAGCTCTATACGGCGCAAGCGCGCTGCGCCGAACAGGTCGAGTCGCCACAGAGGATTTTCCTGATTACCGACGTCATGAAGCAGGTCGTCAAGTCCGGCTCCGGTGCCCGCGCCGGCAGGGAATTCGGCGACCGCAACGACCTCTTCGGCAAGACAGGCACGACCAACGGTCCGCGCGACGCCTGGTTCGCCGGCGGCAACGCCGAGATCGTCGCTGTGTCCTGGGTCGGCTTCGATTCCGATGTACGCGAGCTCGGCGGCGGCGAGCAGGGCGGCCGGACTGCAATTCCGGCCTGGATCGAGTTCATGAAGGTAGCGCTCGACGGCATGCCCGACCGCGAGCTGCCGCGGCCGCCGGGAATCGTCGAGCTTCGCATCGTTCCCGAAACGGGCCTCGTCGCCGCGGACTGCCGCCGCGAGTTCGAATGGGAAAAGTTCCTCGAGCAAAGCCGGCCCGAGCGCGAGCCGGAGAGCAATTGCTTTACGGTAGCGCCGCTGGATGGCTCGCCCGACGAGGGCGTCGATCCGGAAACCGGCGTGCGGCCCATCCCGAGCCCCGGCCCGGGCTCGGACCGCCTCTTCGAATAATCGGATCCGCCGGAATGGCGCGACGCATGCCCAAAGCCCTCCAGTTCGAGCTGCGCGAGCGTCTCGCGCAGGAATCGGCACGGCTCATGATCGAGCACGGCATCGGCGATTTCGGTCTGGCCAAGCGCAAGGCCGCCGAGCGGCTTGCCGTCACTTCCCTGGGCGCGCTGCCGAGCAATGCGCAGATCGAGGCCTGCCTCGTCGAGCGGCAGCGGATCTTCGCTCCGGCCGGCTTCGGCGACTGGATCGCCCATATGCGCCGGCTCGCGCTCGATCTCATGCGGCAGCTCGAGAGCTTCGAGCCGCGGCTCGCGGGTCCCGTGCTCGCGGGCACGGCGACGAGCACGAGCCGGATCGAGGTGCATGTCTTCGCCGCCAGCGCCGAAGCGGTCGCATTCGCGCTCGAGCACCATGGACACCGGCTTTCGAACTGTCTGCAGCGATTCCGTTTTGGCGGCGGCCGTCAGGAGCAGGTGCCGGGTTACCGCTTCGAGCTCGACGGCGCTGCGGTGCTGACCCCTGTGTTTCCGGAGCACGGGATTCGCGAAGCGCCGCTGTCGAGCATCAATCAGCGACCCATGGCGCGCGCGTCGCGCCGCGACCTCGAAGCGCTGCTCGCGGTTTGATCAAGTCGGCTTTGCCGACGAAGGGCTCTGCCGACTCAGTCGCGCTTTTCGATCGGCACGTAGTCGCGCTGCGCGGGCCCGGTATAGAGCTGCCGCGGCCGGCCGATACGCGTGCCCGGATCCGCGACCATCTCCTGCCAGTGCGTGACCCAGCCGACGCAGCGCGCGATCGCGAACATCACCGTGAACATCGACTTCGGGATGCCGAGCGCGCGATAGATGATCCCCGAGTAGAAATCGACGTTGGGGTAGAGGCTCTTCGCGATGAAGTACTCGTCCTTGAGCGCGATTTCCTCGAGCCGCAGGGCGAGTTCGAAGAGCGGCGTGTCGCTGGCGCCGAGCTTCGCGAGCAGCCGATGCGCCATCTGTCGGATGATCGTCGCGCGCGGGTCGTAGTTCTTGTAGACGCGATGGCCGAAGCCCATGAGCCGGAAAGTGTCGTTCTTGTCCTTGGCGCGCGCGATGTAACGATCGATGCGGTCGACCGTGCCGATCTCCTCGAGCATGTTGATGACGGCCTCATTGGCGCCGCCATGCGCGGGGCCCCAGAGCGCCGACATGCCGGCTGCGATCGCTGAATAAGGATTCGTGCCCGAGCTCCCGGCGAGGCGCACGGTCGAGGTGCTGCAGTTCTGCTCGTGATCGGCATGCAGGATGAACAGCAGGTCGAGCGCCTGGGCGGCGACGGGATCGACCGTGTAGTCGTCCGAGGGCACGGAGAAGAACATGTGCAGCAGATTGCTGCAGTAGTCGAGGCTGTTGAGCGGATAGACGAAGGGCTGCCCGCGCGAATGCTTGAAAGCCGCCGCCGCGATCGTGGGAATCTTGGCGATGATCCGGTGGGCAAAGACATCCCGGTCCGAAGCGGCATGAATATTGGTGCTGTCGTGATAGAAAGCCGACATCGACGCCACGACGCCGCAGACCATCGCCATCGGATGCGCGTTGTGATGGAAGCCGTTGTAGAAGCGCAGCAACGATTCGTTGAGCATCGTGTGCGTGCGAATCGATTCGTCGAACTCGGCCAGCTGCTCGGCTGCCGGCAGCTCGCCGTGCAACAGGAGATAGGCGACCTCGATGAAGCTCGAGCGCTCGGCCAGCTGCTCGATCGGGTAGCCGCGATACTGGAGGATGCCCTTTTCGCCGTCGATGTAAGTGACCGCGCTCTGGCAGCTCGCTGTGGCAGTGAAGCCGGGATCGTAAGTGAAGGCGCCCGTGTGCTCGTAGATCTTCGTGATATCGATGACGGGAGGACCGACGACCGGCTCGAGCACCGGCAGCGAGCTCTCGGCTCCGGTCTCGGGGTCAATCAGAGTGAAGTTCTTCTTCTTTGCCATGGATCGCTCCCGGACCAATGCACATCCCTGTTGGCCGGACCGTTGGCCCGGTTTTCTGATCCGGCCTGGAGCGTAGGACCGCGAAATTGCCTTGCGGCAATGCGGGATTCGAGCATAGCACACGCTCGCGGAGCGAAATCGCTCGCGCGCGAGGAACGATGAGGGGTCAGCTAGCCTTGGTCGTCGTGCGCGACGAGTAGCGCTTGCGGAATTTGTCGACGCGTCCGCCAGAGTCGATAGTCTTCTGCTTGCCCGTGAAGAACGGATGACAGGATGAGCAGACTTCGATCTGGAGATCCTGGCCGAGAGTCGAGCGCGTAACGAACTCGTTGCCGCAGCTGCAGGTCACTTTGATCTCGGTGTATTTGGGGTGGATCTCGGCTTTCATTGTCTTGTCCCGCGAAAGGCGCGTGAGAATACTGGGCCGCGGCGACGAAAACAAGCCGCAGGGCAGGCCGCGCCTTATCCACAGAAGCTGTGCATAAGTCTGTGAACAGCCAGCCGGCGCCGGGCGCCAAGCCCTTATCGACTTTGGATTTCTGGCGATTTGATCAAAAAACGCTCATCCGGGCTTTGTCCAGATAAGTCAATCAGATAGACCGCTTTTGCACCTGCGGGCTGGAAGATGCCGAGCTAAGCCGCTTGATTCTCCCGGTCGCGGGCGCGGTGTGCATAAAAAGTGACCGCGGCGAGCGATTCAGAACCCGAGCAGACGCCGGAGCTCGGCACAGGCTCGGGCACGGTGACTCACCCGGTTCTTCTCGGCCGGCGAGAGCTCCGCCGCGGTCCGTCCCAGGACGGGATCCAGAAACACGGGGTCGTAGCCGAAGCCATTCGTCCCGCGAAGCTCGGCCGCGATCAGGCCGCTCCAGCGGCCTACGGCGATGATCGGGGCCGGATCGTCGCTTCGCTGGAGTGCCACGATGACGCAGTGGAAGCTCGCCTGCCGCTCGGCGGCCCCGACGCCGCGGAGCTGCTGAAGCAAACGCTCGACGTTGGCGCTGTCGCCGGCATCGGGGCCCGCATAGCGCGCCGAGTGCACCCCCGGTGCGCCGCCGAGAGCGGCGACGCAGAGACCCGAATCGTCGGCGATCGCGGGGCTGCCCGTCAGCGCCGCCGCGTGGCGGGCCTTGATCAGCGCATTCTCGACAAAGGAGAGCCCGGTCTCGTCGGGCACCCGCGGCGAACCGCGAGCCAATGCCTCGAGCTCGATCGGCGCTCCGGCCAGAAGCTCGCGGAACTCGGCGAGCTTGCCCAGATTCGTGCTCGCCAGAACCCAGCGGGCGAGCTGCGCTGGATTCATGCGAGTGCTGCGGACTGGGCGGCGAGCAAGGTGGTGATGCCGGAGCCTGCGAGCGCCAGCAGCCGGTCGAGCTCGGCGCGATGGAAGGCATGGCCCTCCGCGGTTCCCTGTATCTCCACGAAGCCTCCGGCCTCGTTCATGACGACGTTCATGTCGGTTTCGGCGTCGGAGTCCTCGGCGTAATCGAGGTCGAGCACGGGAACCCCGCCGACGATCCCGACCGAGACCGCCGCGATCTGACCGTGGATCGGATTGTCGCGAATCTCGCGCCCGGCCTCGAGCCGGCGCGTCGCGAGCGCGAGCGCGACGTAGCCGCCCGTGATCGCGGCCGTGCGCGTGCCGCCGTCGGCCTGCAGGACGTCGCAATCGATGGTGATCGTGCGTTCGCCGAGCGCTTCGAGATCGATAACGGCGCGGAGGCTCCTGCCGATCAGCCGCTGGATCTCGAGCGTGCGCCCGCCCTGCTTGCCGCGGGTCGCTTCGCGCGGCGCACGGCTATGCGTCGCCCGCGGCAGCATGCCGTATTCGGCCGTGATCCAGCCCGTGCCCTGACCCTTGAGCCATGGCGGAACCCTGGGTTCCACCGAGGCCGTACAGATGACGCGCGTCTCGCCGAAGCATACGAGCACCGAGCCCTCCGCATGGCGCGTGAAGCCGGTGCTGAAACTGACGGGCCGGAGCTCGTCCGGTCGCCTGCCGCTCGGTCTCATTTGCCGAGCCCGTTGATGCGTAATGCCGCGGCCGTGGTGTTGTCGCTGTTCGGCGCGTTCCTCTCGACTGCGTCCCGGGCGATCTCGGTCAAAGTCGTCTCGAGATCGGCGGTCGGGTCGAGAAGGCCCGCCAGCGCCGCGTCAGTCGTGCCAGTCCAAAGCCCATCGGAGCACAGGACGACGACGTCCCCGCTCACGAGGGGGCGCCGCGGCGCGATGCTCATGTCGGGCAGGGGCTCGTCGCCGCCGAGGCAGCACTCGACGAAGTTGCGCATCGGATGATTCCTGACCTCGTTTTCCTCGATCAGGCCTTCGTTCAGCAGGAGCTCGACATGACTGTGGTCGCGCGACCGATGCAGCACCGTTTTGCCGCGCAGCTGGTAAATGCGGCTGTCGCCGATATGCGCGCAGTAGAGGTTGTCGTCCTGGATCAGGCAGACGGCACAGGTTGCGCGCGGCCGCTGCTCGACGGGGATGCCCGACCCGAGTCCGACGACCTTGTCGTGCGCCGCCGAGAGCGCCGTGATCAGGAAGCCCTGGGGGTCGAGCACGGGCTGGCCGGCTTCGCGAAAGCTGCGGCTCAGGAAGTTGACGATGGCTTCCGAGGCTTTCGCGCCCTCGGCATGCCCGCCCATCCCGTCGACGACAATCATGAGAACGCTTGGACCCTGCGAGACGACGTCCACCCGGTCCTGGTTTTCGGCGCGGTGGCCGGTGAGGCTCACCTTGGCGTATTCGAGCTGCACATCAATCCTCGTCTATCCCGGCCGCATATCTTAGACTCTCGCCCTCGATAATGCCGATACTGCGTGGAGCTCGCTCTTGCCG
>Ga0315912_10000319_pt1 | contig 97399 bp, 85 predicted proteins | sample VfabasoilMG_FD_204469 | JGI IMG/M metagenome (GOLD analysis project Ga0315912, IMG submission 204469) | Garden soil microbial communities collected in Santa Monica, California, United States - V. faba soil | ecosystem: Environmental > Terrestrial > Soil > Garden | place: USA: California... | reverse complement strand
TGATGCCCCGATAGACACCGATATCGCCTGCTGCCGGCGTTCCGGTCAGCCGACCGGTCGCGGTATTGAATGTCAGCCAGCCTGGCAGGCCGTCGACGCCGAAGCGGATGGGATCGCCGTCAGGATCTGTCGCGGTCGGCGAGAACGTGTACACCTGTCCTGCGACCACCGAGTGCGCGGGCACGCCAGCGACGCTCGGCGCGCGATTCGGCGATGCTGCGACCGCATCGGCCTCGCTCTGCGCCTCCTCATCGCCGCAGGCCACGAGGCCGAGCGCTGAGGCCGCCAATACCGCCGCACGAAATCGAACCAAATCGGATCCCTCTCTCCTGTCGGCAACCCCGCTGTCGATGTCTGCACATCGACCGGTGGCTTTGCGTCCCCGCCTTACGGCGGGTTTGCCTCTTATCGACCGGCCAGAATCCGTTCAGGAAACTGCGCGGCGTTCGCTCTGTTGATTCAAATTACGTGCCAGAGGAGGAACGGCGCTCTCGGGCGGCCTTCGGAATCAATATACGCCCACAAGAATGACAAGGATATGTACCCAAAGTCCTACATGCCGGGAGGGTTTGTGGCGCCGCCTCGCTCCGAGCCGTCTGCGATTTGCGACGTCAGAAGACGCCGACAGGTCGGCGAGAATTATTTGCATCGCGAAATCTGGCCGCAGGGCTCAGTCCCAGGCGGGGCGCCGCCGCCGGGCGGAGGGCTCTGTCAACTGTTGCCAAACGCCGACCTCTTGCAGTCCTGGAAGGATTTGCCGTGACCCGGTCCGACACTGTGCGTTATGCTCGCCATCGTTTTGAATCCGGCCCAGACGTGAATCCTCAATCCTCTTGCTGCCAATGCCGGCAAACTCGCGGCTGGGTGACGGCGATGCTCCTCGGCGCCCTCGCCGCCCAGCCTGCGCTCGCCGACCCCTTCATCGCGCCAGGCTGGGTCGGGCTCCGCGTCGACTTGCAGACACTGGCCGATGCCGGCGTGATCGAGGCGCCGGTCACGACCTGGCCGATCAGTTGGCAGGCCCTGATTGGCAGCGTTGACGCAGCCGAAGCGGCCGATCTGACGCCCTCCGCGCGAATGGCGCTCGCAAGAATGCGCGGCGAACTTCGAATTGCCGAGACTACTCATCAGGTGAAGCCGCACGTGCGGCTTGGCGGAATCTCCGAACCGGTGGCTCTTCGCGGCTTCGGCGAAACGCCCCGAGACCAGGGCGAGATCGAGGGCGGGATCAGCTACACGGGCGATCGCCTGAGCTTCAATGTCGACGCGACTTACGCCGTTGATGCCGAGGATTGGCGCTTCGACGGTTCCTACGTCGGCCTCGCGATCAAGAACTGGGCCTTTATCGCCGGCTATCCGCAGCGTTGGTGGGGCCCCGGCATCCAGGGCAGCCTGATCCTCTCCACCAATGCCCGGCCCGTCCCGCAGATCGGCATGGAACGCATCAGCGCGCACGGATTCGAGGTGCGCTGGCTCCGGTGGCTCGGCCCGTGGACCGTCAGCAGCTTCGTCGGCGAGTTCGACGACGAGCGGGCGATCGAGGATGCGAATCTCTTCGGCTTTCGGATGACGGCAAGGCCGCTGCCGCAGCTCGAGGTCGGTTTTTCCCGCACGGCGCAACTCTGTGGCGAGGGCCGACCCTGCGGCCTGGAAGAGTTTGGCGACATGCTGCTCGGCAAGGACAACGTCGGCGTCAATGTCGACGCAGAGGACGAGCCCGGCAACCAACTCGCGGGTTTTGACGGACGTTGGGCATTCAGGGATCGATCGTACGCGCTCTACTGGCAATGGATCGGCGAGGACTCGCGCCAGGGCGGCCCGCAAATCGGCAGCTGGTTACGGCTCTTCGGCGCCGAGCTCAGCGGCAATATAGGGAATGGTGGCTGGCGGCATCGCAGCTACTTCGAGATTGCCGATACGACCTGCCAGGAGGGCGGCGGCGGGTTCGGCGGCGACAAGTTCAACTGCGCCTATCAGCACGGAACGTATCAGGAAGGCTACCGTTACGAGAACTTGCCGCTCGGCTATCCCACGGACGCGGACAGCGAGTCGCTCGCCGTGATCTCCGTGCTCTCGAGCCCCGGCGGCCAGACCTGGGAGCTCGGCGCTCACTCCGTGCGCGTGAACCAGGGGCCTGGTGCGGACCAGCCGCACAGCCTTTCGACAAATCCCGCGAGCCTCTACGGCGGCTATGCGGCCTACATTCGCGATCTGCCACTCGGCCGCGTCCGGATCCGCCTCGGCGTCGACGAACTGCGCGACCAGGTCACGGGCCTGACCGAAAACGAGCCCAGCCTCGCGTTCGAGTGGTTCGTGGGTTACTGGTAAGTGGTGGGCCGTGTAGGACTCGAACCTACAACCAATGGATTAAGAGTCCACTGCTCTACCAATTGAGCTAACGGCCCGCGCGGAAAGGTGGGGTGGACGATGGGACTCGAACCCACGACGGCCGGGATCACAACCCGGGGCTCTACCAACTGAGCTACGTCCACCAGTGCCGGCGAGCGTGACATTGTAATGGATTGTGGCGCGCCCGGCAGGATTCGAACCTGCAACCCCCGGCTTAGAAGGCCGGTGCTCTATCCCTTGAGCTACGGGCGCAATTCGCAGGCACGTCAGGACGTACGTGCTTTGGGGTGGTCGGGGCAGACGGATTCGAACCGACGACCCTCTGCTCCCAAAGCAGATGCGCTACCAGACTGCGCCATGCCCCGACGCCGGAGATGGTATGAGTCCCCGAGGAGCCGGTCAAAGACTCGCGACGCAATAAGGCGGCAGTCGCCGGCAATAAACGGTCAGTGACGGCACAAAACGAGGGTTTCGACCCCTTATCTTGTTAGAATCCGCCGCCGATTCAGGGTCGAGAGAACAACGAAATGCCCGCCACGCTACTCGACGGCAAGTCCGTCGCCGAACAGATCCGCAACGACTTGAGCGATCGAATCAAGGCCAGCCACAGGAAACTCGGCCGGCCGCCCGGCCTGGCGATCGTGCTCGTGGGCGACGACCCTGCCTCCGAGGTCTACGTCCGGAACAAGCTGCGCACGGCCGAGGAATCGGGCATGAGCGTGTCGCTGACGCGCCTGCCGGGATCGACGCCGCTGGCGAAGGTCATTGCCACGGTCGAAGCGCTCAATCACGACGCGAACGTTCACGGAATTCTGGTGCAGTCGCCGCTGCCCAAGGCCCTCGGCGACGCGGCCGAGCAACAGGTTTTCGACACGATCTCGCCGGCCAAGGACGTCGACGGCTTCAGCCCCGTGTCGGCCGGCTTCCTCGCGCAGAATCGTCCGGGCTTTGTGCCCTGCACACCGGCGGGCGTGATCGAGATGCTCGACCGTTGTGGTATTGCTGTCGAGGGCCGGCGCGCTGTCGTCATCGGCCGCTCGGAGATCGTCGGCAAGCCAATGGCGCTGCTCCTGCTGCGACGCAATGCCACAGTGACGATCTGTCACTCGCGCACGCGCGACCTTCCCGGCGTCTGCCGCGAGGCCGACATTCTCGTCGCCGCCATCGGGCGGCCTGGTTTCGTCACGCGCGATTTCGTCAAGGCGGGCGCCGTCGTCATCGACGTCGGCATCAACCGCGTGACCGATCCCGCCGCGGCGAAACGCCTCTTTGCCAACGAACCCAGGCGGCTCGCGCTGTTCGAAAAGAACGGCTCGGCGCTCGTCGGCGACGTGCATCCCGAGGTCGTCGATGTGGCAGGTCAACTTACGCCCGTTCCGGGCGGAGTCGGCCCGCTGACGATCGCGATGCTGATGGCAAATACCGTGCGCGCGGCCGAGCTCGCCGCCGCCGCAAGCTGATTGCGCTATGATCGCGCCGATGCGCAGCTGGCTCGCTCTCGTAACCCTCGTCCTCGCCGCACACAGTGCCGTCGCGCAACGGACGATCGAGATCACCAATAGCGCCACCGTGCGAATCGAGACGAGCATGGGCGACATCGTCGTCGAGCTCGACGCGGCCCGCGCGCCCCTTACGGTGCAGAACTTTCTGCAGTACGTCGTCGAGGGCTACTACGAAGGCACGGTCTTCCATCGCGTTGCGGCAAGCTTCATTGCGCAGGGCGGCGGTTACCTGCCTGACCTGACCGAGAAGCCGGCCGAGCGCACCGTGCCCAATGAGTCCGGCAACGGGCTCAATAATCTGCGCGGCACCATTGCGATGGCGCGCTTGAGCGACCCGCATTCCGCCTCGACGGAGTTTTATTTCAATCTCGTCGACAATACGGTCTCGCTCGATCCGCGACCAAGCCGCTGGGGCTACGCAGTCTTCGGCAAGGTCGTCGACGGTCTCGATGTCATGGACAGCATCGGCGGCGTGCCGACCGGCGCCGGCGGAGAATTCGACCGCGATGTCCCCATCGAGCCGATAGTCATCGAGCGCATCGTCCTGCTCGAAGAATAAGCGGCCGATGGCCGTCCTGTTCATCTCCGATCTGCATCTCGATCCCGCAAGGCCCGACGGCGTCGAAAGCTTCCTCGAGTTCTGCGCGACGACGGCCCGCGATGCCGACGAGGTCTACATTCTCGGCGACCTTTTCGAAGCCTGGATCGGTGACGACGACGACGATCCCGGTCTCGAGCCAATCGTGACTGCGCTCGCGAGCGTGACCAGCCACGGAATTCCCTGTCATTTCATGCACGGGAATCGGGATTTCCTCGCCGGCGCCGGCTTCACGCGGCGTACTGGCTGCCACCTGCTCGGCGATTTCGAGCGCGTCGAACTCTATGGCCGGCCCGTGCTGCTGACGCATGGCGATCTGCTCTGCACGGACGACGTACGGTATCTGGAGCTGCGCCGGCAGCTACGCGCTCCGGCCTGGCAGCGCGACTTCCTCGGCAAATCTCTCGGCGAACGGCGCAAGATTGCCGCCGACCTGCGGCATCTCAGTCAAACGGAGATGGCTGCCAAGACCGAAGCGATCATGGACGTCAACGAGACCACTGTGCGCGCGACCATGCGGCGCTACGACGTGCGCACGCTGCTGCACGGTCACACACACCGCCCGGCGATTCACCGCTTTGAGCTCGACGGCGAGCCGGCCGAGCGCATCGTGCTCAACGACTGGTACGGACCCGGCGGCTTTCTGCGCTGGGACCATTCCGGGCCCAGGCTCGAGTCACTGGGGGCTTCGCCGGGCTGAACGGGCGGCGGGATTGCGCAGCATCTGAATTGCGTCAATGACCTCCGGCGCGGACTGGAAACGCGCCGCGGGAGCAACGGCCATCATGCGGTCGAGCAGCGCCTGATAAGCAGCCATGGCCGGATCGAGGCGCGGCCTCGGCGCGTTCGCATGCTGATAGATGACGCCCATCGCCGACGAAGCCGTGAACGGGCGCGAGCCCGTCAGCATTTCGAAGAAGATGCAGCCGAGGCTGTAGAGGTCGGAACGGACGTCGATACTTTCGGCGTGTCCCTGTTCAGGACTCATATAATAAGGTGTGCCGAAGATCTGCCCCTGCCCCGTCAAGGCAACCTCGAGCTCCACCCACTTGGCGAGGCCGAAATCGATGAGCGCGACGCTGCCGTCCTCGCGGAACATGATATTGGCCGGCTTCAAATCGCGATGAAGAATGCCTGAGCCGTGCACGGCGTCGAGCGCCCCGGCGATCTGCTCGAGATACTCGAGCGCGAGCGCAGGAGGCAGGGGCTGCTTGAGCTTGTCCGAGAGCCTGCCGCCGCCGAGAAACTCCATCGCAATGAAAGCGTGATCATCGGCAATACCGAGATCGAAGATCTTGACGACATTTCGATGATCGATTCTCGCGATGATTTCGAATTCCTGCAGGAAACGATCGAACAGACGCTCGCTGCCGGCGTCGGGCACATAGCGGATGACCTTGACGGCCAGTTGCCCGGCGCCACCGCCGACGGGCTCGGCCAGATAGACCGTCGCGATCGTCGTTGCGTGCAATTCCTCGATGAAGCGAAATTGTCGCTCCATGCCAGTTGGCGTCGCAGCCGGTGACTTTCGCACGGCGCCGAGCTCGGCCCGAAGCGTGGCGATCAGCCGCAGGTGCGTAACTCGATCCTTCGGAAAGTAACTGGCGGCGCCTGCCTTGAGCGCATCGACGGCCAGGAGCTCATCGCCCACGGCGGCGAAAAGAACGACCGGGGGATAGACGCCGCGCTCGAAAAAGCGCTCGAGCCCTTCGAGCCGCTCGCTGCCGGGTAGTGGGCACGACAGCAGGATCGCGTCGCAATCGGCGAGCGTCTCGACCGAAGGCACCGCGGCCGTGGCGTGCTCGAACTCGACGATCGCGGCATCGGGCCACTCGATCTCGAGGTGGTAGCGCAGAATCCTGCGGTAGCTTGCGTCCGGGTCGATCAGACAGAACTGCATGCGCCCGGTACGTGCGACGACGGGACTAAAGGCCGCTCGCCACCTGGACGCCGTCGTCCTCGAACTCCTGGTGCCGGACGCGATCGTCACGCTCCGCCTTGATGGCATTGGCGCGGGCGCGTTCGAGCTCGCTCAAATAGGCGCGTGTGACGTCGCCGGTTACGTACTCTCCGGAAAAACAGGAGGTGTCGAAATGCATGACATTGGCGCGCTCGTGGCGCACGGATTCGACGAGATCCCTGAGGTCCTGATAGACGAGCCAGTCCGCCCCGATGATGCGCTCGACTTCCTGATCGCTGCGACCGGCGGCGACGAGCTCGGATGCGGCCGGCATATCGATGCCGTAGACGTTCGGATATCGAACCGGAGGCGCCGCCGATGCCATGTAGACCTTGCGGGCCCCCGCCTCTCGCGCCATTTCGATGATTTGGCGCGACGTCGTGCCGCGCACGATCGAATCGTCGACGAGCAGCACGTTCTTGCCGCGGAACTCGAGTTCGATTGCATTGAGCTTGCGCCGCACCGAAGCCGTGCGCGCCGACTGCTCGGGCATGATGAAGGTGCGCCCGATGTAGCGGTTCTTGATGAAGCCCTCGCGATACTTGACCCCGAGACCGTGCGCGACCTGCATGGCTGCGGTGCGTGAGGTATCCGGAATCGGGATCACGACGTCGATGTCGTGATCGGGCCGCAGCCGCAGGATCTTCTCGGCGAGCTTGTCGCCCATTCTGAGGCGGGATTTGTAGACCGAGATGTTGTTGATGATCGTGTCTGGCCGCGAGAAATAGACGTATTCGAAAATGCAAGGCGCGAACACGGCACTCCCGGTATAGGGCTTGCTGTATAGCGCACCCGAGTGGTCGATGAATATGGCCTCGCCGGGCTCGATATCGCGCTCGAACTCGAAACCGAGCGCGTCGAGGGCGACGCTCTCGGACGCAACCATGCGCTCGAGACCGTGCTCGGTCTCGCGTTTGCCGAGAACAGCCGGGCGGATCCCATGCGGATCGCGAAACGCGACGATACCGTGACCGACGATCAATACCGTGACCGCGTACGCACCCGAGCAGCGGCCGTGCAGGGCGTGGACGGCCGCGAGGATATCGTCGGGCTTGAGCCGCTTGCTCTGGCAGCGATCGAGCTCGTGGGCGAAGACGTTGAGCAGGATCTCGGAGTCGGAAGTGGTGTTGAGATGACGGCGATCGCTGCGAACGACGAGCTCCTTGAGCTCATCGGTGTTGACGAGATTGCCGTTGTGGCCGAGGCAGATGCCGTAAGGCGAATTGACGTAGAAGGGCTGGGCCTCGTAGAGGCTTGCACTACCCGCCGTCGGATAGCGAACATGTCCGAGCCCGATATTGCCGCGGAGCCCAACCATGTGGCGCTCCTGGAAGATGTCGCGGACCAGGCCGTTGCGCTTGCGGATGTGGAGCCGGCCGTTCTCCTCGGTGATGATGCCGGCGGCGTCCTGGCCGCGATGCTGCAGCACGGTCAGCGCGTCGTAGATGCGTTGGTTGACCGGTTCCTGCCCGACGATGCCGACGATTCCGCACATACTCTAGCTACCTGCCTTTGTCATCGAGGGTCCCTAGCCGCCCTCGAAGTACCGGCTGCCGAGATCGGCATAATAAAGGATTCCTTCGGCGACCTGTTCGCTGAATGGACGTAATTTCGCTCCCGCCCACCAGTCGCGGCCACCGACGTCGATAGCCTCGATGAGGATCGCGAGAAGTCCGACGAGCAGCACGCCACGCGCCAGGCCGAAGATCGTGCCGAGCGAACGGTCGGTGCTGCTGAGGCCGGTTCCCCGGATCAGCGTCCGCAGCATCCACGCGAGCACGCCGCCGATGATAAGCACGACAATGAAGATGATCGCTCGCGCCACCCAGACGCGCAGCTCCGGTGCGGACTCCCAGTCGCCGAGCCAGTCCTCGATCAGCCATGAGCCCTGCCAGGCCAGCAGGATGGCGAGCAGCCAGGTTGCGAGCGAAATAGCTTCCTTGACGAACCCGCGCCAGTAGCCGAAAGCGGCCGAGGCTACGCAGATCGCGATGATTGCGTAATCGATCCACGTCATGCGCCGTTCAATCCGCCGGGACGACGTCGGCCGGGATAATGCCGTGCGCGGCCAGGGAGCTGCTCGCGGCTTCCGCGCGCTCACGCGTAGCGAAACCCTCGACCCGGACCCGATACATTGTCCGCCCGTTCGAGCGGAACTCGGATACCTGTGCCTCGAAGCCATAGTCGGCGACGCGGCCCGCCAGCTGGGCGGCGTTGGCCCTCTCGCCGAAGGCCCCGAGCTGCACGCTCCAGTCGGCGCGCCCTCCGCCAGCCGCAGCCGGCTGCGCGGCCGGCTGCGCGGCCGGCTGCGCGGCCGGCTGCGCGATTGCCGCCGGGGGCTCGCCCGAAGACCCGTCGGCGGCGCCCGGCGTTGAACGCACCACGGGCGGTGGCTCGCTCGCGGCGACCTGTGACGCCGCGGCTCCCTGCGGACGTGAGGACGTGGCCGGACGCGTTGCCAGCTCGACTGTTTCGGTACGAATCGGCGTGGCCGAATCGGCCGACGGCAACTGCAACTCAGGCGTTGCCGCCGTCGCCGTCACCGTTTCGGACTCCGGCCCATTGAGGACCCAGGGGATCAGCCAGACACCGAGCGCAACCAGAACTGCCGCGCCAACGATTCTTTCCTTGACGTGAGAATCCACGGGTTACCGGCTTGCCCAGAATGGGCGCTCAGTATAGCCCAAGCGTTTCCATCGCGGGACCGACCGTGTAGAACGAACCGAATGCGAGAACGCGGTCGGCTGCCATTGCTTGCGCAGCTTTCGTCGCGGACTCGATGTCGGGATGCCGCTCGACGCGGGTCGCCCCAATCTCGACGAGCAACGATGCAATCGACTCCGGGCTCGCGCCTCGATCGGAATCGACGCCGCCGACGTGCCAGACGTCGACAAGCGACAGAAAGGGCTCGAGTACGGCCTTCATATCCTTGTCGCGCATGGCCCCGAAGACGGCTGTTGTGCGCGGCACTGGCGCGAGCTCGGCGAGCGCTTCGCGGAAGAGTCGGGCGGCGGCCGGATTGTGGGCGACATCGAATATCCAGTCCCTGCCTGCGACCTTCACGATGTCGAAGCGGCCGCGGATGCGCGCGGTCGAGAGTCCTTTGGCAAGCGCCTCGGCGCTGACAGGCAATTGCCCGGCTAGCGCATCCACGACCCGGATCACCGCGGCGGCGTTATCGAGCTGGATGCGGCTGCCGAAAGCCGGCCGCGGGAAGCGCCGTGGCGAGGCGTTGCCACTGCGGTATTCCAGCCCGCCGGGAACGGCAACGACGTCGAAGTCGACCCCGATACGACTCAAGGCGCCGCGCCGTCTTTCGATCTCGTCGAGCAGTCCTGCGGGTGGATCACGATCGGCGACGACGACGGGACGCGCGGATCGGACAATGCCGGCCTTCTCGAAGCCAATGGCGTCGCGGTCAGGTCCGAGGTATTCCATATGATCGAGGTCGATGCTGACGATCAGGGCACAGTCGGTATCGACGGCGTTGACCGCATCGAGCCGCCCGCCCATACCGACCTCGAGCACCGCGACATCGGCGCCGGCGCGCGTGTAGTGCAACAGCGCCGCCACGGCTGATGCCTCGAAATACGACAGCGTCAGCTCGCCACGAGCCGCCTCCATGATCTCGAAGACCTCGATGAGCGCTTCGTCGTCGAGATCGCGGCCGCCAAAGCGGATTCTCTCATTGAAGCGGAGCAGATGCGGTGAGGTGAATGCGCCGACCTTGTAGCCTGCTTCGAGGTAGATCCGTTCGAGCAGGGCGACGCAGGAACCCTTGCCATTGGTGCCGCCGACCGTGATGACGCGATACGACGGCTGCGAAATGCCGAGCGCGGCCAGGACGCCGAGGACGCGCCCGAGGCTCATGTCGATCTGCTTGGGATGCAGCGTCGCGAGCCAGGCGAGCCACTGTTCGAGCGATTCGAATCGTCGCGAACGCGTCATGAACGACAGTCTGGAATCAGGCGCGTGCGCGCTGTGCGAGCAGCTTCGTCAGCAGCGATGCGATCTGATCGCGCATTGCGCGGCGGTCGACAATCATGTCGAGAGCACCCTTCTCGAGCAGGAATTCGGCGCGCTGGAACCCTTCGGGCAGTGTCTGGCCGACGGTCTGCTCGATGACTCGCGGCCCGGCGAAGCCGACCAGCGAGCCGGGTTCGGCGATATTGACGTCGCCCAGCATGGCGAGCGAGGCGGATACGCCACCGAGCGTCGGGTCGGTCACGACAGATATGTAAGGAATCCTGGCCTCGCCGAGCGCGGCGATCGCGGCGCTCGTCTTGCTGAGCTGAAACAGGGAATACAGCGCCTCCTGCATGCGCGCGCCGCCGCTGGCCGCGAACGAGACATACGGCCGCCGCTCGTCGATGGCGCGCGCGATGCCGCGCGCGAAGCGCTCACCGACGACCGAGCCCATGGAACCGCCGATGAAGGCGAACTCGAAGGCCGACGCCACAATCGGCAGCGACTTGAGCTCGCCCTCCATGACGACGATCGCGTCCTTTTCGCCGGTCGATTTCTGGTAGTCAGCCAGCCGGTCCTTGTAGCGGCGCGAATCCTTGAATTTGAGCGGGTCGACAGGCTCGATGTTGGCGCCGATCTCGGTACCCGTGCCTTCATCGAGGAAGCCGGCGAGCCTTTCCCGGGCGCCGATGCGCAGATGGTGGTCGCATTTCGGGCAGACCTGCAGATTGCGCTTGAGCTCGGCGCGGTAAAGCTGGGCCGAGCACGACGGGCACTTGACCCAGAGCCCCTCCGGCACCGACCGGTTGCGCTGCTCCGTCCGCATGCCGGACGGCATCACTTTATCGAACCAGCTCATCGACCGCCTGCGTTTCCCCGATGCGAAATCATATGCCAAAACCCGCCGGGGCCGTTGGCTCCGGCAGATCAAAACGCGGTGGATAAGCCACGCGCTCGAGAGTCAGACCGTGAGCCGGCGCCGTCATTGCGGCTGCGGTACGGTCGCGTCCGGCCAGCAGGTGCCGGCCTGAGTCGGCCGGGACCTCGTGGCGTCCCACGGCCACGAGCGTGCCGACGAGATTCCGGACCATATGATAAAGGAAGGCGTTGGCGCGAAATCGGAGCTCGATGCGATTCGACTGCCTCTCGATGCCGATGCTGTGCATGTTTCGCATGGGCGTCGTTGACTGGCAATGCGCGGCACGGAACGCCGAGAAATCACGCTCACCGAGCCAGGCTGACGCCGCCGCGGTTATTGCGGCCGTGTCGAGATCCTCCCTGAGCCACCATACGGCGCGTCGCTCGCGCGCGGGCCTGGTCGCCTGGACCTGGATGCGATAGGCGTACTCGCGCCAGAGCGCACTACGCCGGGCGTCGAAGTCATCGGGCACCGGGGCGACCCAGAGCACGGCCACATCGTCGGGGAGGTTCGAATTGATACCGAGCAGCCACTGGCGTGGGTCACGCCGCGCCGCCGTATCGAAGTGAGCGACCTGGAAGGCCGCGTGCACACCCGCGTCGGTGCGGCCCGCGCCGTGCACATCAACCGGGCCGGCGGCGACCGCGGCGATCGCCGTACTCAGGCTCGTCTGGACGCTGCGACCGTTGGACTGTGCCTGCCAGCCGACGAATTCCGTGCCGTCATACTCGCAGGCGAGCGCGAGCCTGGGCATTCTGGCCTGGGCTAACCCGGAAGGGCGTCGATCAGCGCCTGGGCCTCGCTGCGCTGTCCCGCGTCGCCCTCGCTCAGGACCTCCTCGAGGATGCTCTTCGCGCCCTCGGGGTCGCCCATGTCGATGTAGGCGCGCGCCAGATCGAGCTTGGTGCCGACTTCGGTCATCGTCTGCGGGTCGAGCGGACTGAACTCCTCGGTGCCGGTCGGCTCGTCGTCCGCCGCAACGTCGGCACCCACGTCCAGATCGAGGCCGCCGAAACGCGACGCCATCGGCTGCTCGACGGTTGCCGTGCCGCCGTCGAGCGCGCTCGAGAAGTCATCGAGATTGAGATCGAGGTCGTCCTCGGTCGCCGGCACGTCCGGATCGAAATTGCCGACGGGTTGCTCCAGCACTTCGGTGCGGATCCCGGTCGAGTCGGAGCCGAAACCCGGTGCCATCATCGTCGCTTCGTCGTCGTCGAGCACATCGGTGCCGCTCAGCGTGATTTCCTGCTCGTCGCGCAAGACTTTGGTCACGCCCGTCGCGGACAGGACGTCGCCGCCGGACGTATCGTCGCCCGAGAGGTCGATGACGCCGGTCATGTCCTTGAGATCGCCAACGTCGAGACCGAGGTCGTCGAGCGCGATCTCGGCCGTCATCTCGGCCGTCATATCGGCGCTGCGCCGGTTCGCCGGGCGCTGGTGTTCCACGGTGTCGCCGACATCGGCGAACCCGCCGGCCGGAGACTCGATCGTCGGTGTCTCGACTGTCGGCGCATCCGGACTGATCGACTCGATCGTCGGACTTTCGAGGGTCAGTCCGGCGAAGCTGCCGGTGTCCTGTGCTCCGCGGGTCTCGACCGTAGGCGATTCCATCGTGGAATCGAGATCCCCAATCTCGCCGCGCGACGTCGTCCGCGCGTCACGCTCATCGTCGTCGTCGAGCAACGCCGCCTCGAGACCGGCCTGGGTCCGGGCGCCGATATCGAGCATGTCGTCGCTGGCCTTGGGGCGCCGTGCGCGCGCGCCGCTCGCCTCGAGCGAGAGACCCCCGTCGCCGATATCGAGATTGAGATCGACCTTGTCGTCTTCCGCGTCCTCGAATGCGAAATCGAGGCCTTGGCCACCCGAGCTCGACTCGAGCTCGAGATCGATCTCACCGGCCGACGCGGCGCCGGCGAACAAGGGCTCGTCCGGGCAGATCTGCTTGCCCATGATGACGACCTTGTCCCAGTCCGCACCGCCGCGAATCTCGCTCTTGAGAGCCGTTGCGCCCTCGAGGAAGGATTCCTTGTTGCCCCAGACGAAATAGACTTCGAGCAGCTTGAGCTTCAGCGCGCGGCTGCCGGGATCGGCCTTGAGCGCTTTCGAGATCAGGTCGGCCGCCTGGTCGTAGAGACCGTAGGCCATGTGGAAATCGGCCTCGGCGATCGGATCGGCCTGATCGAGATTGATGACCGTCTGGCTCGACAGCGTCTGGCTCGTGATCGTCTGGTCGCCCCGGATCGTCTCCGCGCGGCGCGGCGCTTCGGGCTTGCGGGCAGCCGGACGCACTGGGTCGACAGGCACGGTCAGGACATTGAGCTCCGCCGTGCCGGAATCGAACTGCGGGATCTCGGCCGTTTCGCCGATGGCGCGCTCGTCGGCGGTCTCGTCGCCATCATGGCCTTCGACGACGACCATGTCGGGCTCGGCAGCCATGGCGCGCATGCGAGCCGTCGCGGCGCGGTCGGAATCGTTATCGATTTCGGCCTCGAGCGCCTCCCACTGGCCGGTCACGTCCTCAAGGCTTTCGCGCCGGCGGCGCAGGAAAGCCAGCAGGCCGACGACGAGGAGCACTGCGAGAGCGCTGCCCCAAACAAGCGGCTGCGTGACGGCAGCGAGGATGCGATCGATCCGCGAAGGCTCATCGGCTTGCCGTGTCGACGCGGACACCGGGGCGGGCTCCTCGGCCTCGGCGACCGTTTCCTCGGCGACATTGGATTCAGCGGGCGCATCGACAGCTTCGGCGAAAACGGGATCGTCACCGGGCGCGGTGTCAGCGGCATCGGCATCGGCCGCTACCTGCTCCTGCACGTTCGCGAGCCCCTCGCTCTGCAGCTCCAGCAGGCGTCGCGACTCGGCGGCAGCAGCCACCGCCGCATCACGCTCCGCCCTGACGCTATCGAGCTCGGCTTCGAGCTCGTCGGCGCGTTCCGACGCTGCCGTCAGCGCTGCCTGTGCCGCAGCGTCCGACGCAGCGGCACCGCGAGACGCGGCATTGTCGGCAACGCTCTCTTCCGTCGGCGCGATGAGAACGAGACGGGGAGTACTGGCGGAACCGGCCTGCCATTCCTCCATCTGACGGCGGACTTCGGCATTGGCCGCGGAAGCCGTGCTGCTGCCGAGCGTGGCCGCAGCGGGAATTCGCAGGATGGCCCCGCGACGCAAGCGATTGATGTTGCCGTCGAAGGCCGCCGCATTGGCTTCGAAAATCGAGAGCATTGCCTGGTTCGTCGTCACACCCGCCGGTCGATAGCGCTCGGCGATTGCCCAGAGCGTGTCGCCCGTCTGGACCGTGTACCCGGAGGGGTCGACAGGCTCCGGCTGCCGCTGCGGAGTCTGCGCTGCAGGCCTCGGCTCACTCTCTACCCGCGCTTGCGGTGCCGGCGACTCGCGAACGATGTTTCCGCCCGCAACGCTTGGCGAGGAATCGCGGGTCGCCGGCGTGGTGATCGGCTCGCGCGGGGCCCCTTCAGTCAGGAATACAGGGGGGTCGAGAAGAATCGTCAGCTTCTTGTTGAAGCTGCCGCTGCGATTCGTCGTCGCCTGGACGACCATCGTCAGGAACGGCTCGCTGATCGACTCGCGGGAAGTGACGAAAACGACGTCCTCGCCGGCAGCGTTACGGCCGACGCGGAACTGGATCGAGTTCAGGACCACGGGATAGTCGAGCCCCTGTGCCGTGAACATTGCGACCGGGGCCATGGCGACGCGAAGGGTCTGCAGCTCCTCGGGCGTCGCAGTGAGCTGAATCTCCAGATTCAATGGCTGATTCAGGTATGAAATGGTCTCGACATCGCCGAGTGCCAACGCCCACGAACTGAGGGGCGATGCCAGCAGGGGCAACGAGCCCCAGCGTGCCAGTGATCTCATCAAGTCTCTCTGCACGAGCGATACCTTACATAAGCTGGTTTACGATGACACCAAGCGCGGAATTTAACAATTTCTGGATCCCCGGGACTGTGATTCTCGTTCGAGTTTCGACAGTTACGGCCCCCGCGCAGGCGAAATCGACCGGGATGCGCGCAAGCGTCAGATTTACCATAAGATTCGGAGCCTTGGGTATCTTACCCGCCTCCATGACTGCGGGCTATCCGGTCGACGGGCCTCTGCCCTCGCCTCAACCCGGACTGCCGCCGCGGTCGACTTCGTGATTCTGCGCCCGGTCGCGCAAGTAATGGTCCATGAGGCTTAGCGCGACCATCGCCTCGGCGATCGGCGTCGCCCGGATGCCGACGCAGGGGTCGTGCCGGCCCGTCGTCACAATCTCGGTCGCCTTGCCCGAGGTGTCGATCGTAGCGCCCGGAACCTGGATGCTCGACGTCGGTTTCAGGGCAATGCTGACAAGAATGTCCTGGCCGCTCGAGATGCCACCGAGCGTCCCGCCCGATGAGTTCTTGGCGAATCCCTCGGGGCGGATCTCGTCGCGATGCTCGCTGCCGCGCTGCTGCACGACGCGGAATCCGTCGCCGAACTCCACGCCCTTGACCGCATTGATGCTCATGAGCCCGTGGGCCAGGTCGGCCTCGAGCTTGTCGAAGACCGGCTCGCCGAGGCCGATAGGAACACCCGAAGCGATGACATTGACGCGCGCGCCAATGGAGTCGCCTTCGCGGCGCAGCGCGATCATGAACTCCTCGAGCGCCGCAACCTTGTCCGGCTCCGGGCAGAAGAACGGATTGTCGTCGACCTGGTCGAGCGCGACGGGATTCAACTGATACGGACCGAGCTCGGCGAGATAGCCGTGGATCCTGATGCCGACGCGTTCCGCGAGGTACTTCCGCGCGATCGCGCCCGCTGCGACGCGCATGACGGTCTCGCGCGCAGACGAACGTCCGCCGCCGCGATAATCGCGCCGGCCGTATTTCTTGAAATAGGTGAAGTCGGCGTGACCGGGCCGGAACTGGTCCTTGATCTTCTCGTAGTCGCGCGAGCGCTGATCTTCGTTCTTGACGAGCAGGCCGATCGCCGTACCCGTCGTGACGCCCTCGAAAACGCCCGAGAGAATCTCGACCGTGTCGGACTCCTTGCGCTGGGTGACGTGACGCGAGCGACCGGGGCGGCGCCGATCGAGATCGCGCTGGATGTCGGCTTCGCTGAGCGCGAGCCCGGGCGGACAGCCGTCGACGATGCAGCCGAGTGCCGGCCCGTGACTCTCGCCGAAAGTCGTCACGGTAAACAGCCTGCCGAAGCTATCGCCAGCCATGCTTCAGATCATCCGCCGACAGGAGAAACACACCGTCGCCACCACGCTCGAACTCGAGCCAGGTCCAGGGCACCTTCGGAAAGGCGGCTTCGAGCGTTGCCGCCGCCTCACCGACTTCGACGATCAGGACGCCGTCCGGCGTCAGCCGGGACGACGCGCCCGCCAATAGCCGGCGTGCCGGATCGAGGCCGTCGACCCCGCCGTCGAGCGCCGGCTTCGGCTCATGACGGTACTCGGGAGGCAGCACCGCGACCTCGGCCGACGGCACATAAGGCGGGTTCGACATGATAACGCGATAGCGCGTCGATCCGGGTGGGAAAAGGTCGGCCTCGATGAGGCCGACTCGCGTCGCGACGCCGTGTCGCGCGACGTTCTCGCGGGCGACCGCGAGCGCCGCCGGCGAAATCTCCGTGGCATCGACGGAAATGCCGGGATTGTGGACCGCCGCGGCAACGGCGATGCAGCCCGAGCCGGTCCCGACGTCGAGAATCCGGTCCCCGACGGCGAGATTCAGCCAGGGCAGAAAGCCCTGCTCGATCACTTCCGCCAGTGGCGAGCGCGGAATCAGCACATCCGGAGTGACGCGAAACTCGAGGCCAGCGAACCAGGCGGTGCCCAGGAGATAGCCCAGTGGGCAACGTTCCCTGACGCGCCGCCCGGCAAGCGAAATGACGTGGTCGGCGAGCGCATTATCGGGCGGGAGAGCGGAGAGGTCGGATGGATTGCCGGAAAGCTGCCAGACCAGCCAGTAAGCTTCGTCCTCCGCGCAGTCCGTGCCGTGGCCGTAACTCAGCGCATGTCCGGAGAAGTAGTCGGCGATCGCATCGACCCAGCGCTCGCGGGAATCGGCGGTGGTGAGCAGCGCCTTGAGCTCGCTGGCGGTCATCGGGCGCGCATCATAACCGTTCGGCGCGGCGTCGATATGCAATAATTCCGGGCGTGATCGGCGGTCTTTACAAGGCGCTCATTGCGGCGCTCGTCGCGGGGCTGACGCTGGCATCGTGCGGCCGCGACGTCGCGCCGACGACAGCGGTCGCGACCGTGCTCGATGCGCCGCGCACGCTGCCTCAAGTCGCGTTGATCGATAAGGACGGCGATCCGTTTGCGATCGAAAATCTCGCGGGACAACCGACGCTCGTCTTCTTTGGTTTCACTCACTGCCCCGATATCTGCCCGCTGACACTTGCCGTGCTGGCGCAGGCCATGCAATCCCTGCGCGACGAGCAAGTTTCGCCGGCAGTGCTGTTCGTCAGCGTCGATCCCGGCCGCGACACGCCGGCGCTCATCAAGGCCTATGTCGAAGCCTTCGACGCGGACTTCTTGGGCGCAACCGCCAACGAGGCGACGCTGGCGCCGCTGATCACCGCACTTGGCGTTTCCGTGCACAAGGAGATTCACGGCGATACCGTATACAACGTCGTGCACAACGGCACGGTGTATGTGCTTGACGCGGACGCGCGCTGGGCGGCGATCTTCGGCGGGTCGGAGCATCGGGCGGCAGACATCGTCACGGATTATCGAGCGCTGCGCGCGCGCCTTGCGGGCGGATGAGCCTCCCGGCGAGCGCCGCAATCCAGTTCCTCCTGCCGCAGCGATTGAGCTGCCGCATCGTCTACCGCCTGTCGCGAAGCCGCCGGCCGTGGCTCAAGCGTCTCCTGATCTCGAACTTCCTCAAGCTCTATGACGTCGACATGAGCGAAGCCGAACTCGAGGACCCGCTCGCCTATCCGACCTTCAACGAGCTCTTCACGCGCCCGCTTAAAGCCGGGTCGCGACCGCTCGCCGCCGATCCGACCTCCATCCTGTGCCCCGCGGACGGCCGGCTCACCGAGTTCGGCCGGATCGAACAGGGTCGCCTGCTGCAGGCCAAGGGCAAGGCGTACACGCTCGCCGCCCTGCTGGCCGAGCCGTCCGCTGTGATCGAGCCTTTTCTCGGCGGCAGCTTTCTCACGATCTATCTCGCGCCGCCGGACTACCACCGGGTACACACGCCGGTTGCAGGAGAACTGCGTCGCGGCCGCTACATTCCGGGACGACGATTCAGCGTCAACCGGAAAACCGCGAGCGCGATCGACAATGTGTTCTGCCGCAACGAACGCGTCGCACTATGGCTCGAGACGGCAGCGGGCCCGGCAGTCGTCGTCATGATCGGGGCCCTCAATGTGGCGAGCCTGTCGACCGAGATCAGCGGCGAGATCGCGAGCGGAACGCCACGCGTCTACGAGTCAGCGTCGCCGCCGTTGCTCGCGCGCGGCGCGGAGCTCGGCCGTTTCAATCTCGGCTCGACGCTCGTCGTCCTGTTTCCCAAAGGCAAGACGACCTGGCTACCCTCGCTCAAGCCCGGGCAGCGTGTGCGGATGGGCCAGGCCCTCGGCCATCTGACCGGCGACACGGAATGACGGGGCGGAAGACTCCGCTCCGCGCCCGGCTGCTGCAGCGCGCGGAAGTCTATGCCTGCATTCGCCGCTTCTTCGCGGCGCGTGGTGTCGTCGAGGTGCAGACGCCGACGCTCTCGGTCGCGGCCGTGACCGATCCCGCGCTCGCGAGCCTCGGCGTCGACGTACTGTCGCTGGGCGGCCGGAACTATCTGCGGACGTCGCCCGAGTTTGCGCACAAGCGGCTGCTGGCGGCCGGCAGCGGAGACATTTATGAGCTCGGCCGTGTCTATCGGGACTCGGAGCTCGGCCGCTGGCATCAGCCTGAGTTCGAGCTCCTCGAGTGGTATCGCGAGGGATTCGGCGATGCCGATCTCATGAACGAGGTCTTCGAGCTGTTCCGCGCCGTGCTCGAGCCCACCGTGGGTGGACTCGCGCGCCTCGATGTCCGCTATGCCGACGCCTTCGCCCGAACCTTTGGTATCGACGCTCACCGCCTCGATGCACGCGCTGAGGCAGAGCTCCATCGCGGGCTCGCTCGACGCGGAGTCGAAGCGCCGGATGGGGTGTCAGGCCAGGCGTTGCTCGACCTCGCGCTGGCGACGGTCCTCGTGCGCGAGTGGCCCGAACGGACAGCGATCTTCCTCCGCGACTACCCGACGGAGCAGGCCTCGCTCGCGCGGGTCCGGCCGGGCTCGCCACCCGTGGCCGCGCGCTTCGAAGTGTTCGTGAACGGCATCGAGCTCGGCAACGGCTTCCACGAGCTCGGCGATGCCGTCGAGCAGCGCGCGCGTTTCGAGCGCGACCTCGCGCGGCGACGCGAGCTCGGCTTGCCTCAGCCTCCCCTCGACGAAGCGTTTCTCGAAGCGCTGGAAACAGGCCTGCCCGATTGCGCGGGCGTCGCCGTCGGTGTCGATCGCCTGATCGCCGTGCTCGCCGGCGCCAACGCGCTGGCGGACGTCGTCAATCTGCCGCACGCCTGATCAGGCGCGCGAGACGTATTCCCCGTTGCGCGTATCGACGCGGATCTTCGTGCCCTCTTCGACAAAGAGCGGTACGCGCACGACCGCACCCGTCTCGAGCTTGGCCGGCTTGCCGCCGCCCTGCGCGGTATCCCCGCGCACGCCGGGATCCGTTTCGACGATCAAGAGCTCGACGAAATTGGGCGGCGTCACCAGCAACGGGGCACCGTTCCAGAGCGTGATGATGCACTTGTCTTCCTGCTTGAGCCATTGCTTCGCGTCGGCGACCGCGGTCGCATCGGCAGCAAACTGCTCGAAGGTGTCCGGTTTCATGAAGTGCCAGAACTCGCCGTCCGAATAGATGTACTGCATGTCGAGGTCGACGACGTCGGCTGCCTCGACCGACTCACCCGACTTGAAGGTCTTCTCGACAGTCCGTCCCGTTCGCAGATTGCGGACGCGGACACGGTTGAACGCCTGGCCCTTGCCCGGCTTGACGAACTCGTTCGCGACGATGTTGTAGGGGTCGCCATCGAGAATGATCTTGAGGCCGGCGCGAAATTCGTTCGTGTTGTAACTGGCCATGGGCCCTCAAGTCCGGGTTCTGTTTCTATAATGGGGGCGGCATCATACCCCTTCCCCTGCCGGAATCGAATCGCCCTGAGCGCCACGATCGAAAAACTGGAACTGCCGGAGCCGGACTGGCGCGCGCTGCTTCGCGATGCCGTCCGCGATCCCGAGGAGCTCGCGCGCCTGCTCGAGCTGCCGGCTGGCGCGCTTGGCGCAAACGACCCGGGAGCGGACCGCTTTCCCCTGCTCGTGCCGCGAGGTTTCGTCGCGCGGATGCGCAAAGGCGACCTTCAGGACCCGCTGCTGAGGCAGGTGCTGCCGACCTCGCTCGAGGCAGCGATCGTCCCAGGATTCGGTCCCGACCCGGTCGGGGAGCAGGCGCTCGCACACGCAGGCAGTCTCGGAAAGTATTCCGGTCGCGCGCTGCTGATCACGACGGGCGCCTGCCCAGTGCACTGCCGCTACTGCTTCCGGCGCGAGTTTCCCTATGCGGAGCAAACCGCCGCGCGCGCCAACTGGGAGCCGGCCCTCACCGCCATTGCCGCGATGCCCGATGTGCGCGAGGTCATCCTCAGCGGAGGCGATCCCTTAAGTCTCGACAATGAGCGGCTGGGACGGCTCGTCGCCGGAATCGCCGCGCTCCCCACCGTGCGCACCTTGCGGCTGCACACACGCTTCCCGGTCGTGTTGCCCGAGCGCGTCGACCGCGGGCTCGTGGACCTGCTCGCCTCGACGCGGCTGGAAACCGTCGTCGTCGTGCATGCCAATCACCCGGCCGAGATCGACGATACTGTTGCGGCAGCTGCGGCACGCCTGAAGCCCGTCACGAATGCGCTTCTCAATCAGTCCGTGCTGCTCGCCGGCGTCAATGACGATGTCGAGACGCTGCGTCTGCTCGGCGAACGACTGCTCGGCTGCGGCATCGTGCCCTACTATCTGCATCTGCTCGATCGCGTTGCCGGCGCCGCGCATTTCGAAGTCGCGGAGCACGAAGCCGTCGCGCTGGTCGAAGCGCTGCGGCGCCGAGTCCCGGGCTATCTCGTACCGAAGCTCGTGCGTGAGCGAGCAGGTGAATTAAGTAAAACGTCTGTCGCCTGAAGCAGACAGAAGCGATCTCCGCGCTCCGAAAGAGTGACACGCGTACCGGCCCGTCGCCGTACGATTGCTAGACTCGTCGCGTCAGCTTTCGCTCATCTCTTCAGGGCGTCGTCGAATGAAAGAAACGTCTGTCCCCGTTATCGTTCTGACGGAACGTCGCGATGACGTGGAGTTTTTCAACAAGACGATGCGCGATGCCGGGCACGCCGTGCGCTGCCGCGGATTGAGCCGACTCGAAGACATTCAGTCGGTGCTCGAGAACGAGCCGCCGCACCTGCTCATCCAGTTCGCCGACCATCATCCGGTCAGCGTGCGCGAAGTCGCCAAGCAGCGTCAGCTGCTGGCGCGCATGACTCCGCTCATTGTTATCCGCGCGAACGTCGACGAGACCGCAATCGCGGATGCCATGCACGCCGGCGCCCAGGATCTCGTCTCGAGCACAAATACCGCCCGAATCTCTGCCGTATGCGAACGCGAGCTGCGCGCTTTCCGGCTAGAGCGCGCGCTCAACGAGACGCTGACCTCGGCGAGCGCTTACAAGAAACAGCTCAAGTCCTTCATGTCGGCCTCGACCGACGCGATCGCGATCGTCCAGGAAGGCATCGTCGTCGAGGCGAATCAGGCCTGGGCCGATCTCTTCAGCGGCTCCAACATCGAGAATGCCCACGGGCCGCTCATGGATTGCTTTGCGAGCGGCAGCCAGGCCACGCTCAAAGGCGCGATCATGGCATCGGCCAAGGGGCAATGGGAAGGCGGACCCCTGCGGATCGACGCGCTCGTCGGCGACAAGACGGCCCCCGTCGAGCTCATGCTCCAGGCCGCGACCCATGACGGCGAGCCCGCGACACGCTTCTGCATTCCGCAACAGCGTCCCGTCGAAGTCCCGACTTCATCGGCGACACTGGTAGAGCAGGCGCTCAAAACCGATCCCGTCACCGGTTTCTATCAACGCCAGCAATTTCTCGAGCTCCTGACCGACAAGCTCGATCATCGCAAGCAGGGAGGCGCGCGCGCCCTCGCTTTCGTCCGCCCGGATCGCTTCAGCGAGGTCGAGCGCGACGTCGGGCCCGTCGCCAGCGAAGAGATTGTCTCGCAGGTTGCCGGCGTGCTCGGCCGCCTCATGGGCGAAACCGACATCGCCGGTCGCTTCGGCGGCACGATATTCGCCCTGATCCTCGAACGCGGCAGCCTGCGCGATATCGAGGCCTGGGCCGAGAACGCGCGGGGCCGCATTGCCGAACATGTCTTCGAGGTCGCCGAGCGCTCGCTGTCACTGACCTGCACGATTGGGCTAGCGGAGCTCGGCGAAAACTCCGACCGGGTCGAGGACCTCATCCGCAATGCCGAGAAGGCCAATCAACGCGGGCGCAAGGACGGCGGTAACAGGGTCGTCCTCGAGGAAACCTCCGACGAGAGCACGCGCATCAAGCGCATCGACGCACTCTGGGTGCGCCAGATCCGCTCGGCGCTCGTCGACGGACGCTTCCACCTCATGCATCTCAATATCGCGAGCCTCAATGGGCAGGCGGTCCGAATCTTCGATACCTACGTCCGCATGATCGACGAGCAGGGCGACGAGGTCGCAGCCGCGGACTTCATGGCCACGGCAACTCGCAGCAACCTCCTGCGGCCGATCGACCGCTGGGTCATCGATGCGTCGTTGGGATTCTGCAGCCGCGAGGCGAACGATCTCGTCTTCGTGAAGCTGTCGCACGAATCGATCCTCGACCCAACGCTGCCAGGCTGGATTTTCGACATGGTGCCTAAGGCCGGCGTACAGCCACAGAAGCTCTGCTTCCAGGTCAGCGAAGAGGATGCAAGCCAGTATCAGAAGCCGACCAAGGTCCTCGCCGACATCCTGCGCGGCAAGGGCTTCCGGTTTGCCGTCGAGCAGTTCGGCATCGGCCGCGATCCGCTGCGCGTGCTGGCGTCGACGCCGATGGACTTCGTCAAGTTCGATGGCTCGCTGATGCAGTCGATTGCCGGCGACTCCAAGACGCAGGAAAAGCTGCGCGCCTTCGTCTCGAATGCCAGCCGGCAGAACATCCAGACGATTGCCGCACGCGTCGAGAACGCCAATACGATGGCCGTGCTATTCCAGCTCGGCGTCGGCTACATGCAGGGTCACTACCTGCAGGAGACCGAGGTCGTCCTCGAAGCGGCGAGCTAGAGCCGCTACTCGATCGTGAGCCTTTCCACGGTGCGCCAGCCGCGCGGCAGCGCCAGGCCGCGGCGCGCGCGGTTGCCCGCGAAGTGCCCGAGGTCCTTCGGCCCGAGCGACATTTCGCGCTGGCCGGACCGCACCTTGAGCGTCTGCTCGGGGCCAAGCGCGGCGATCGCGACCATGCGTTCCGCTCCCTTGCCGGGCAGCGAAAGGATCTTGTTCCCCTTGCCTCGCGGCAGTTCGGGCAACTCGCTCAATGGAAACACGAGCAGGCGGCCGTCACTCGAGACGGCCGCGAGTCGGTCCTGGCCTGGACCGATCTGCGCCGCCGTGACGACCGAGGCGCCTTCGCGCACGCGCAGCGCCGTCTTGCCGGCCTTCTTGCTCGTCAGCAGCTCGCCGAGCCGGACGACGAAGCCGTAGCCGGCCGTCGATGCCACGACCCAGCGATCCTCGGGCTGGCCGATGAGCACGGCGCAGAAGCTCGCGCCATCCGGTGGATTGAGATGACCCGAGAGTGGCTCGCCCTGGCCGCGCGCCGACGGCAGGACGTGCGCCGGAATGTTGTAGGCGCGGCCCGTGCTGTCGAGGAAAATCGCCGTCTCGTTGCTCTTGCCGCGCGCCGCCGCGAGAAACGCGTCGCCCGTACGGTAGCCGAGGGTCTCGGAGTCGATCTCATGACCCTTCGCCGCACGGACCCAGCCGCGCGCCGACAGCACGATCGTCACGGGATCGCTCGCGATCAGATCGGCTTCGGCGATGGCCTTGGCCTGTTCGCGCTCGACGATCAGGGTGCGGCGCTTGTCGCCGTGCTCTTCGGCGAGCGCGGTGAGCTCCTCGACCATGAGCTTCTTGAGCTTCGGCTTAGACTTGAGCGTCGACTCGATGTCTGCCTTCTCTTCCGCAAGCTCCTTCTGCTCGGTCTTGATCCGGAACTCCTCGAGCTTCGCGAGGTGTCGCAGCTTGAGCTCCAGAATCGCCTCGGCCTGGATGTCGCTGAGCTTGAAACGCTTCATGAGGACGGGCTTGGGCTCGTCTTCGCGCCGGATGATCTTGATGACCTCATCGATATTGAGATAGGCGATCAGCAGGCCGTCGAGGATGTGCAACCGCGCCGTGATCTTGTCGAGCCGGAATTGCAGCCGGCGCTTGACTGTCCTGGTCCGGAACTCGAGCCACTCGGTGAGCAGCTCCTTGAGCCCGAGCACGCGCGGCAGGCCATCGAGGCCGATGACGTTGCAGTTGACGCGGATCGTGCGCTCGAGATCGGTCGTCGCGAACAGATGCCCCATCAGCGACTCGGCATCGACGCGCGACTTGAGGTCGAGCACGAGGCGCGTCGGATTCTCGTGATCGGACTCGTCGCGCAGGTCCTCGACCATCGGCAGCTTCTTCGCGCGCATCTGCGTCGCGATCTGCTCGAGGACCTTGGCGCCCGAGGTCTGGAACGGCAGCTCGGTGATGACGACCTCGCCATCCTCGATCTCGTAGCGCGCACGCAGGCGGAGCGTCCCCGTGCCCGTCTTGTAGACGTCGAGGATTTCCGAGCGCGCCGAAATAAGCTCGCCGCCCGTCGGAAAATCCGGCCCCTTGACGTGCTGCATGAGCTTCCCAACCGTCAGGTCGGGATCGTCGAGCAGCCGGATCAGTGCAGTCGTGACCTCGCGCAGATTGTGCGGCGGCACGTCGGTCGACATGCCGACGGCGATTCCGCTCGTGCCGTTCAATAGCAGGTTCGGCAGCTGGGCCGGCAAGAGCGTCGGCTCCTGCAGCGTGCCGTCAAAGTTAGGCGCCCAGTCGACGGTGCCCTGCTCGAGCTCGGCCAGCAATGTCTTCGCGTAGTGCGTGAGCCGCGCCTCGGTGTAGCGCATCGCCGCGAAGGACTTCGGGTCGTCCTGGGAGCCCCAGTTGCCGTGACCGTCGACGATCGGATAGCGGTAGGAAAAATCCTGCGCCATGTGGACCATCGCCTCGTAGCAGGCGCTGTCGCCATGGGGATGAAACTTGCCGAGGACGTCGCCGACCGTGCGTGCCGCTTTCTTGGGCTTCGATTGCGCCGAGAGGCCGAGGTCGCTCATCGCATAGACGATGCGCCGCTGCACGGGCTTGAGCCCGTCGCCGAGGTGCGGCAGCGCGCGGTCGAGAATGACGTACATCGAGTAATCGAGGTAGGCCTTCTCCGTGAAGGCCGCGAGCGGCATGCGCTCAATGCCTTCGAAATTGAGCTTCTGTTCCTGCATCAGACCTCCGCGAGGTTGCCCTTCTGCTCGAGCCATTCGCGGCGATCGGAAGCGCGCTTCTTGGCGAGCAGCTTGTCGAGGATCTCGAAGGCGGGATCGACTTTACTGCCGGTGGTCAGTGTCAGCTGCACGAGCCGCCGCGTCTCCGGCGCCATCGTCGTCTCACGGAGCTGGATCGGATCCATCTCGCCGAGACCCTTGAAGCGCGTGACCGACACCTTGCCCGACTTTTTCTCGGCTTCGATCCGGTCGAGCAGCAGATCGCGCTCGGCGTCGTCGAGCGCGTAGTGCACTTCCTTGCCGACGTCGACGCGGAACAGCGGCGGCATCGCGACGAAGATGCGGCCCGCCTCGACGAGCCGCGGGAAATGCCTGACGAAGAGCGCACAGAGCAAAGTCGCGATGTGCTGCCCGTCGGAATCGGCATCGGCAAGGATGCAGACCTTGTGATAGCGCAGCCCATCGACCGCACCGCCGCCGGGATCGACGCCCAGCGCGATCGAGATATTGTTGACCTCCTGCGATGCGAGCAGCTCCTCGGTGCCGACTTCCCAGGTATTGAGAATCTTGCCGCGCAGCGGCAGCACCGCCTGCGTCTCGCGATTCCGCGCCTGCTTGGCCGAGCCGCCGGCGGAATCGCCCTCGACGATGAAAAGCTCGGTGAGTTCGGGCTCCTGCAGCGTACAGTCGGCGAGCTTGCCGGGCAGCGCGGGGCCGGCGCCCACGATCCGCTTGCGCGTCACCTTCTTCGCGAGCTTGGCGCGCTCCTGCGCGCGCGCGATCGCGAGATCGGCGATCTCGTCGCCGGTTTCCGGATGCTGGTTGAGCCAGAGCGCGAAGGCGTCCTTGACGACGCCCGAGACGAAGCCGGCAACTTCGCGCGAGCCGAGCCGCTCCTTGGTCTGGCCCGCGAACTGCGGCTCCTGCATCTTCACCGAGAGGACGTAATTGACGCCCTCCCAGACATCCTCGGGCGCAAGCTTGACGCCGCGCGGCACGCGGTCGCGGAACTCGCAGAACTCGCGCAGTGCCTCGATGAGCGCGGACCGGAGGCCGTTGACGTGCGTGCCGCCCTGCACAGTCGGGATCAGGTTGACATAGCTCTCGGCGATCGCGACCTCGCGCTCGGGCTGCCAGACCAGCGCCCAGTCGATCGCCTCGCGCTTGCCTTCGAGGCTGCCGACGAGCGGCTCCACCGGCAAGCACTCACGGCCTTCAAGCCCCTCGATGAGGTACTGCGCGAGCCCGGCCTCGTAGCACCAGGTCTCCTTTTCCTTCGGCTTCTCGACCTCGAGCTCGACTACAAGCCCCGGACAGAGTACGGCCTTGGCCTTGAGCACGTGCTTCAGCTTCGGCAGCGAGAACTGCGGGCTGTCGAAATACTGCGGGTCGGGCCAGAAGCGGATGCAGGTGCCGGTATTGTCCTTGCCGACCTTGCCGACAGTTTCAAGCTTGCCGCGTCGTTTGCCTGACGCGAAACTCATGTTGTACTCGTGGCCGTCGCGCTTGATCCAGACTTCGAGCTGCTTCGAGAGCGCGTTGACGACCGACACGCCGACGCCGTGCAGCCCGCCCGAGAACTGGTAGTTCTTGTCCGAGAACTTGCCGCCGGCGTGCAGGCGCGTGAGGATCAGCTCGACGCCCGAAATCTTTTCCTTCGGGTGGATGTCGACGGGCATGCCGCGGCCGTCATCGGCAACTTCGACCGAGCCGTCGGCAAAGAGCTTGACGGAAATGCTTTTCGCGTGGCCGGCGAGCGCCTCATCGACGCTGTTGTCGATGACTTCGTGCACGAGATGATTCGGGCGCGTCGTGTCCGTGTACATCCCGGGACGACGACGCACCGGATCGAGGCCGGACAAGACCTCGATATCGGCGGCGCGATACGAATCTGACATGGACTCCGATGCAGAACCCCTTCCCACAGGGGCCTTGGCGACTAAGTCTAATCGAAGTCAGCGACGAGTGCGGACTGTTGTGAGCGCGAGACCATGACGTTGTGCCCGTAGCGCGGATGATCGATCAGGAAGCCGAGCTTCGTGCCGGACTTGAGGGCAGCGATCTCCTCCCGGGAGAACTCGAAGCGCACGAAATGCACTGCCGACGTCTTGTCGTCGTTCGAGCGCTCGAGATCCTCATCGGCGATGCAAGCGATCCGTCTGCCCTCGCCGACCGAGGCATGGAGCGCGGCCTCGATTCCGCCGAGCTCGGCCAGCCGACGGCGCCGCTCGTCGACGTCCGGGAACTCGAGCATGAAGGTGGCCTTGAGATTCCGACCCGTCGGGATCAGGGGATTGTAGGCGGCGAGCTCTTCGGCAATCGCCTCGGCCTCGAAGATCCGCTCGATGCGCAGCATTTCCTGCACCTGGTACTGGATCGTCAGCCGGTCCTCGAAGTAGAGCGTCGCGTTCGGCCCGATCGCAACCTGGCGCTCCGCCTTATGGGCGAGCACGCGGGCGCGGAAGTCGGCGCGCGTGCGGTGGTACTCCTCGAGGGAGAACAGATCGCCGGCCGCAAGAGCCCCGCGCAGCGCCACTTCAGATCCCATAGGCCTGCCGCAGGAGCTCGATCGGGTGAGTCGGCATGGCGGACTCGGCCACGCTCGCGATCTGCTCGGCCGCCATCGGGCAGTCGCTGGTGAAATGACTGGCCTTGGCTTCGTCGACCTGGCGCGCGACAGGGCGTGCGATTTTCTTCGAAACCTCGCGATATTCCTTCTTGACCGCATAGGTGCCGTCGTGGCCCGAGCAGCGCTCGATCGGCTTGACTGAGGTCTCCGGCACGAGGGAAAGCACGTCGCGCGTCTTTAACCCCAAGTTCTGCACGCGCAGATGGCAGGGTACCTGGTAGCTCACGGCGCCGAGCGGCTGCTTGAAGTCTGTCCTGAGTTTGCCTTCGCGATGCAGGCGCATCAGGAAATCGAAGGGATCGACGAAGGCCCGTGCGACCGCGCGGACCTGTGGGTCGTCTGGGAACATCAGCGGCAGCTCTTGCTTGAACATCAGCACGCAGGACGGAATACAGGCCGTGATCAGCCAGCCCTGCTCAACGAGCGCATGGAGCACCGGGATATTCTTCGCCTTGAGCGCGGCAACTGCGTCGAGATCGCCGAGCTCGAGCTTCGGCATGCCACAGCAGCTTTCGGCCGACGGCAGGCAGACCTCGACGCCGTTGTGCTCGAGCACCGCGATGAGGTCGTCGACAAGCTCGGGCTTGTTGCGGTTGCCGTAACAGGTCGTGAAGACAGCAACGCGCGGCTGATTGGTCGCGGCGGAAGGCGCCGGCGCGGTGGCCACGCCCCCGGCCGCGACCTTGCGCTGCTTGTCGCGGTGGCGCTTACGCGCCGAGTTGCTGTGGTACTTCGGCACCGGCGCGTCCTTCGCCACGCCGAGAGTGCTCTCGAGCAGGCTCCGCCCCACCCCGGTCGCATTGACGGCATTGACGATGCCCGCGACCACGGGGATTCCGGCGATGTTTCCCACCGTGTCGGTTGCGCTCAAGACCTTATCGCGGAGTTTCGTATTGCCGTCGCGGAACTGCTTCGCCTTCGCGCGCAGCATGAGGTGCGGAAAATCCACGTTCCACTCGTGCGGGGGCACATAGGGACACTTCGTCATGAAGCACATGTCGCAGAGGTAGCAGTGCTCCACGACGCTTGCGAAGGCGCTCTTCGGGACGCCTTCGAGCTCGCCCGAGTCAGTCGCATCGACCAGATCGAACAGCGTCGGGAAAGCATTGCACAGGCTGAAACACCGCCGGCAGCCGTGACAAATATCGAAGACGCGCTCGAGCTCCGCGTCGAGCGCGGTCTGGTCGTAAAACTGCTCGGACTGCCAGTCGAGCGGGTGCCGTGTCGGGGCGTCGAGACTGCCTTCGCGTGCGGGCATGGAGATCCCGGTCGGGCGTATCTGCGCCCGACCGGACTTTGTTTGAATCAGCCGAGGGTGTCGAGGGCCTTCTTGAAGCGATTCGCGTGCGAGCGCTCGGCCTTGGCGAGCGTCTCGAACCAGTCGGCGATCTCGCCGAAACCTTCGTCGCGAGCGGATTTCGCCATGCCCGGGTACATATCGGTGTACTCGTGCGTCTCGCCCGCGATCGCGGCCTTGAGATTCGCTCCCGTCTCACCGATCGGCAGTCCCGTCGCCGGATCGCCGACGGCTTCGAGATACTCGAGGTGCCCGTGGGCATGGCCGGTCTCGCCTTCGGCTGTGGAGCGGAAGACCGCGGCCACGTCGTTGTAGCCTTCCACGTCCGCCTTGCCAGCGAAGTAGAGATAGCGGCGATTGGCCTGGGACTCGCCAGCGAACGCGTCCTTGAGATTCTTTTCGGTCTTGCTGCCCTTGAGTTGCATCTGCTCGTCTCCTGAATCGTGCCCCGGGGGTCGGGGTTTTTAGAATTGGTCTAATATCTTGGGAAATCTAAAGGCTGATCGCAGAGCTGTCAACCCGCGACGGCCCTGCGGATTCAATTGACCGCATGCGCGCGCGCTGTGTAGCGTGGCGCGGCCATCTCCGGAGACGCGATGACCAAAAAGGATCTGAACCTTGCGAAGCTCGAGGACACCTTGGTCGAGCTCGAGCAGCTCGTCGCGCGCCTCGAGGAAGGCGAGCTGCCGCTCGACAAGGCCCTCAAGGAATTCGAGCGCGGGATCCAGATGACAAGGCAATGTCAAAAGGTGCTCAAGGACGCCGAGCAGAGAATCGAAATCCTGCTGGCCGACTCCGACGAGCCTCAACCCTTTGAAAAGAACCTGGAGTCGGACGCCTAGGTAGCGGCGCTGCCGAGGCCCTGGAGCCGCTCGATCAGCGACCGCAGGAAGACCTTGTTGAAGCGGAGCTGGCAGGACGACGACGCCTGCTCGAGCAGGGTCGAACTGACACGCAGCAGAGTGACCTTCGATTTCGCGGCAATCGTTGCCGTGCGCCTCGCACCGCGCACATAGCTCGTCTCGCCGAAGCCCTGGCCCGCGCCGATCGTACCCATCTCACGACGTCCCGACTGCACGGCGACGTCACCCTCGACGATGATGTAGAAGCGATCGTCCATCTCGCCTTCACGGATGATCTCGTCGGCGGGCTCATAGGTGCGCCACTCGCTCGCGCGCAAGATCTCCCAGATCTCCGAATGCGAGAAGTCGTGGAAGAACTCGAGCGTCCGAAGCGTATTGAAGCGCTCCTGCTTGTCGATCTTGTCGTTCTGGGCGCGCAGCGTCTGAAAGACCTGGGTCAGCTTGCCGGCGAGCTCGAGCCCGTTGGCGAACCGGTCTTCGGGCTTCTTCTGCAAGGTCTTCGCGACGAGCTCCTCGAGCTCCTCGGAAATGTCGCTGCGCAGCGTATGGATTGGCGGCGGCGTCGCGTAGACGATCTGGTGCAGCAACTTCGACAGGCTGTTGGCCCGGAACGGGCGGAATCCCGTCAATAGCTCGTAGGTCACGGCACCAACCGAGTAGAGATCCGACTGCGCGGTGATTTCGGCGGACTGCACTTGCTCGGGCGACATGTAGCTCGGGCTGCCGGCAATGCCCTCGATCCGCGAGACGTCCGAGTCCTTAACGAGCGCGATGCCGAAATCGATGATGCGGACGTCGTTGTCGAGCGTCAGCATGATATTGCTCGGCTTGATATCGCGATGAATGACGCCGCGGCTGTGCGCGTAATGCAGCGCCTTGGCGCACTTGAAAATGATCTCGACGACGTCGTCGACTCGCAGGAGATTGTCAGGCTTGCAGTAGGCGGCGAGCGTCCGTGCGCCGTGAATGTGCTCGGTGACAACGTAGTAGCTGCCGCCTTCCTCACCTGCATCGTAGATCGGCAGGATGTTCGGGTGCTGGAGGCGCCCCATCATCTGCGCCTCGTTGAAGAACATCTTGCGCGTCACCCGCGCCTTCTGCTCGTCCTCGCCGGGATCGTTGTTATAGACCTTGATCGCGACGTCGCGGCCGTAATAAGGGTCGTGCGAGAGGTAGACCCGGCCGCTCGAGCCCTGGCCGACCTCATTGATGACGACATATTTGCCGATGCGCTCGGGGATTCCGGGCTTGCGCCGCGGAGAAGGCGCGATTTCAGCTTTGGCCTGGACCATGGATTCCGATCACCGTCGCAACAGCCTCAATTACCCTCGCGGAAATCCCCGCGCAACAGGCCGCCGCGAGGTCATCAAGGATAATGCCGAGACCGCCGCGCAATCTGTGATCCAATTCCCGTATCGGCCAGGGTTTGGCTATATCAAAGAGCCGGAATAGCAGGAATCCCGCGGCCAGCCACCAGAGGCCTGGCGGCAGCACGAGCGCCAGCGCCGCGAAGGCGGCGATCTCGTCCCAGACGATGCCAGGGTGGTCGTGGCAGCCGAGGCGCCGCGCGCTCTCGCCGCAGATCCAGATGCCGCCGAGGACGAAGATGGCGGCGGCCGCAATCGCCGCCGTCAGTGGCATCAGCGTGAGCGCATAGGCGATCGGCAGCGCCAACAAGGTACCCGCGGTTCCGGGAGCAATCGGGCTCAACCCGGTCCCGAAACCGAGCGCGAGCAGATGCACGGGATCGAGCAGCAGCCGCGCTGACAGCACCGGAGGTGGCGTGCCGGATTTCGCCATCAGAAGTGCACGTAGCCGACGGGGGCCAGCGGCCGGCTCTTCCCGTTGCGCCGGCCCCGGATTCCCGCACCGGCCGTGAGCTCGCCGATCTCGGCAACGTCGATGCCGAGCCCCGCGGCGATCTCGCGGATGCGCGCGACGTCGCGCGGCGCCGCGGTGAAACAGAGCTCATAGTCATCGCCGCCGGAGAGTGCGAACGATTCGGCCCGTTCCGCGGCGTAGAGCGAAACCAGCGCCGGCGACAGGGGCAGCGAGTCGAGTTCGACCACGGCGCCGCAACCGCTCTGCCGGCAGATGTGGTCGAGATCGGCCAGCAGCCCGTCGGAAATGTCGATCGCGGCGTGGGCGATGCCGGCCAGAGCGCGGCCGAGCTCGACGCGCGGTTCGGGATAGGAAAAGCGCCGGATCAGTGCAGCCGCTTCAACCGAACGCCGCGCAGGGTCTGTCGCGAAATGCTCGAGCGCCGCGGCGCTGTCACCGAGCGTGCCGCTCACGAGCACACGATCGCCGGGGCTGGCGCCGGCGCGCAGCAAGGGCGACCTTGCCGAGTCGCCGAAGATTCCGACGGTGATCGCCAGCGCGCCGCGCGTCGTGTCGCCGCCGATCAGGCTGACGCCGTGAGCGTCGGCAAGCCGGAAAAACCCCTGCGCAAACGCCTCGAGCCAGGCCGTGTCGACGCGGTCGAGGCAGAGCGCGAGCGTCGCCCAACGCGGCCGCGCACCGACTGCCGCGAGATCGCTGAGATTGACCGCGAGCGCGCGATGGCCGATCGCATCGGCATCGAGTCCGGGAGGAAAATGCGTGCCCGCGACGAGTGTGTCGACGGCGATCGCGAGCTCGCCCTCGGGCGCCACGATCGCGGCGTCGTCGCCGATGCCGACGCGAACCGAGGGATCTTTCGCCCGCCGCGTGAAATAGCGCGCGATGATCTCGAACTCGCCCGGCTGGTCCATCTCAACTGGCGGCGGCCGCAGAGTCGGAGCGCAGGATTTTCGCCGCCTTGTCGGTCACGGCATTGATGAATCGATAGCTCTCGGCCGGGCCGTAGCGCTTGGCGAGATTGACGGCCTCGTTGATGACCACTTTGACCGGCACGTCGGGCCGGTGCTTGAGCTCGGCCAGCGCGAGCAGCAGGATGCTGCGGCCGACAGCGTCGAGATTGTCGAGGCCGCGCGCCGACAATTGCGAGATCACGGCATCGAGGCTCGCAGAATCTTCGAGCACGCGATCGAGCACATTTTCGAAATACTTCTGATCGATCCGGGCGTATTCGGCGAGGTCTCTGTACTGCGCCAGGAGCTCGTCGCGCGAATGGCCCGCGAGCTGCCACTGGTACAGAGCCTTGACCAGCAGACCGCGCGCGCGTTCGCGGGAGCCGGCCATCACGAGGCCAGTTGACGCAGCACCGAGGCCATGCGGATCGCCGTGAGGGCCGCGTCAGCACCCTTGTTGCCCGACTTCGAGCCCGCGCGCTCGATCGCCTGCTCGAGCGTGTCACAGGTCAGCACGCCGAAGCCGAGGGCCAGCTCGTGCTCGAGACTGAGCTGTGCAAGCCCCCGACTGGCCTCGCCGGCGACGTAATCGAAATGCGGCGTCGCGCCGCGGATCACGCAGCCCAATGCGATGATGGCGTCGAAACGCTTGCTCCCGGCCAGGCGCTTCACAGTGACCGGAATCTCGAAGGCGCCCGGCACGCGCACCGTCAACAAATCCTTGGCTTCGGCACCATGCTCGAGCAGCGTCGCGACGGCAGCAGCGAGCAGCCGGTCGACGATGAAATCATTGAAGCGCGCGGCGACGATGCCGACGCGAAGTCCCCGGGCGGTCAGCTCGCCCTCGATTTCGCGGATCCTTGAGTCCATCTCAGTGACCCGCCTCGCCGCGATCCGTGTCGAGGTACTCGACGACCTCGAGGCCAAAGCCCGCGAGCCCGTGGATGTGCTTCGGCGCGCCGAGCACGCGCATCTGGCGGACGCCGAGCGCACGCAGCACCTGGGCGCCCGTGCCGACGGTTCGGAGATCCATCGATTTCGACGGCGCCTTGAGCGGCACGGGTACGTTGGCCGATCGATCGAGACCGCGCACGGCGCGCATGAACTCGCGCGCCGACTCGGGCTGCCGCAGCACCACGACGACGCCATTGCCCGCTTCGGCGATACGCCGCATGGCGTCGTCGAGCGGCCAACCGAGCCGCGGGTCCTGGATTCCAATGACGTCGCCGAGCGTGTCCTGCCGGTGCACGCGCACCAGAGTCGGCTCGCGCGGATCGATGTGCCCCCGAACGAGCGCCAGATGCACGCTGCGATTCACATGGTCCTCGAAGCAGACCATGCGGAACGGGCCGTGAGGCGTCGCGATCTCGAAATCGGCGATCGCCTCGACTGACTCCTCGTGCGCGAGGCGGTACTGGATCAGCGCGGCAATCGTTCCGATCCGGAGCTTGTGCTCGCGCGCGAAGCGCAGCAGATCGTCGCGCCGCGCCATCGTGCCATCGCGATTCAGGATCTCGACGATGACGGCGGCGGGCTCGAGTCCGGCGAGGCGCGCGAGATCGCAGCCGGCCTCGGTATGGCCCGCACGCGTCAGCACGCCACCCGCCTGCGCCATCAGCGGAAAGATATGTCCGGGCTGCCTGAGATCTTCGGGCCGAGCATCCGGCGCGACGGCAGCGCGAATCGTACGCGCGCGGTCGTGCGCGGAGATGCCGGTCGTGACGCCTTCGGCCGCCTCGATCGACACCGTGAAGTTCGTTGCCTGCCGCTCGTCGGTCTGGCTCACCATGAGCGGCAGCCGGAGCTGCTCGCAGCGCGAGCGCGTCAGCGTGAGGCAGATCAGCCCGCGCCCGTTGTGCGCCATGAAGTTGATGTCGTCGCTGTCGACCTTCGCCGCCGCCATGACGAGATCGCCTTCGTTCTCGCGGTCCTCGTCGTCGAGCATCACGACCATTTCGCCCGCGCGAATGGCGGCGACGATCGTTTCGACGTCGTCGAATCCCGGCAGCGCCCGGATCGCGGGCGGAGTCCCTTTAGATGAAGCCATGGCGTTTCAGCATCTCGCGGCTTATGCCATCTCCGCCCGCGGACTGCAGGCGCTCGAGATAGCGGGCGATCACGTCGACCTCAATATTAACAGGGCTGCCGTGGGTGTAGCGGGAAATAGTCGTGATTTCACGGGTATGCGGAATGATGTTCACGGAAAATCGATCCCCGGCAACCTGGTTCACCGTGAGGCTGACGCCGTCGACCGCGATCGAGCCTTTCACGGCGACGTAGCGGCTCAAGGCCCGCGGCAGCTCGATCGTGAGCGCAACCGAGCGCGCGTCCCGGCCGATCTCGACGACGCGGCCGACCCCGTCGACGTGACCGTAAACCAGGTGCCCATCGAGCGTCTGGCCGAGCCGCATCGAACCCTCGAGATTGACGGCGTCGCCCGCCGCGAGCAGCCCGAGCGTCGTCCGCGCGAGCGTCTCGGCCGAGACGTCGGCCGCGAACGAGTCGGCGCCGGGATCGAGCGCCGTCAGGCAGACGCCGTTGACGGCGACGCTCGCGCCGGCATCGATCGCCCCAAGATCGACACCGGCGATGCCGACAATGAGGCGCCGGTCGCCGCCCTGCTCCACCGACTCGAGAATGAGGCCAGAACCCCTGACGATGCCGCTGAACACGTTGTTATCGACCTGCGAGTCTGGCCCGGATCCGGAGATCATCGCCGATGCGGGCGACATCGTCGACGACGAGGCCGTGGCGCTCGTCGAGGCTCGTGAGCAGCGGCAGCTCGAACATGCCGCGCGCGGAATTGCCGAGCAGGCACGGCGCATAATAGAGAATGAGCTCGTCGACGAGGCCCGCAGAGAGCAGCGCGCCCGACAGTGTCGCTCCGGCCTCGACCCAGACCGAATTGATCTCGAGCGCGCCAAGTCGCGTGACGACCGCGGCAAGGTCGCACTGCGGGCTCGCGGCGACAGTTTCGACGCGCGCGCCCGCGCGCTCCAGCGCGCGTCGCCGATCATCCCTCGCTGCCGCCGCGCCGGCGAAAACGATGACGTCACCACCCCCGGGCACTGCAAGCAGTTTCGCGGCCGGCGGCAGGCGCAGATTCGAGTCGACGACGACGCGCTTCGGCTGCAGCACGCGAATCCCGAGCTCGTCGGGCCGGGCCGTGAGCTCCGGATCGTCGGCGAGCACGGTGCCGATGCCGGTCACGACGGCGCTCGAGCGCGCGCGCCAGGCATGCACGTCGCGGCGAGCGGCCTCGCCCGTCAGCCACTGGCTCCTGCCGTTCGCAAGCGCAGTGCGTCCGTCCAGGCTTGCCGCGAGTTTCACGCGAATCCAGGGCCTTCCGGAGCGCATCCGCGCGAAGAAGCCGCGGTTCTGCGTTTCGGCTTCAGCGGCGAGCATCGGACTCTCGACGTCGATGCCGGCCGCCCGTAGCGCTTGCGCGCCCTTCCCGGCGACAAGCGGATTCGGATCGTCGATGGCATAGACGACGCGCGCGACGCGGGCGTCGATCAGCGCGCGCGTGCAGGGACCCGTCCTTCCGCTGTGCGCGCAAGGCTCGAGGCTCACGAACACTGTTGCGCCCGCCGCTTGCGCACCCGCGGCCGCAAGCGCCTCGATCTCGGCGTGATTGCCGCCGGCGGGCTGCGTAAAGCCCTCGCCGACGATGCGGCCGTCGCGAACGATGACGCAGCCGACAGCGGGATTCGGATCCGTGCTCGCCGCGCCTTGGGCGCCGAGCTCGAGCGCCCGCGCCATGAACCCGCGATCGCTGCTCATGACTCGTCGTCTGGCAACAGGGACATCTGCTTCCGGCGTGGCCCGGCCGCCTTGCGCCTGAGCTTTTCGATCTCTTCCTGGAATTGCGTGATGTCGTGGAAGCTGCGGTAGATCGAGGCGAAGCGCACGTAGGCCACCTCATCCAGGGCATGGAGCTCCTCCATCGTTAGCTCGCCGATGACGCTCGCCTCCACTTCACGCTCGCCAAAGGTCTGGAGCTTGTGGACGATGCGCTCGATCGCGTCCTCGACGGCTTCGGCCGGAACCGGCCGCTTGCGCAGCGCCGCGAGCATGCCCGCACGCAGCTTCTGCTCGTCGAAAGGCTCGCGGCGCCGGTCGCGCTTCATGACGGCCGGCATCACGAGCTCGGGCGTCTCGAAGGTCGTGAAGCGCTCGCTGCAGCTCAGGCACTCGCGCCGCCGGCGCACCTGGCGCCCTTCGCCGGCGAGCCGCGAGTCGATGACTTTCGTATCGCTGTGATTGCAGAAGGGGCAATGCACGGGCGAGCGCTCCTCAGGTCCTCCGCCCAGTGTAGACCGGAAACTCCCGGCAGAGCGCCTCGACGCCCTGGCGCACGCGTTCGAGGACCGCGGCCTGCCGCGGCGCGGCAATGACGTCGGCAACGAGATGCGCGGAGCGAGCGGCCTGTTCGAGGCCCATGCCGCGCGTCGTCAGCGCCGGCGTGCCGAGCCGCAGGCCCGCGGCCGCTTCGTCGTAGTCGCCCGGAATCCGTATCGCATTGACGAGAATCGACGCCTCGGCGAGCGCGGCCGCCGCCTCCGCGCCCGTGAGGCCGCGATCGGAGAGATCGAGCATCACCATGTGGCTGTCGGTGCCGCCCGTCCAGACCTTGATGCCACGCTCGGCGAAGATCTCGCACATGCAGCGGGCGTTGGCGATGACCTGTCGCTGGTAGTCGATGAACCCGGGCTCGCCCGCTTCGCGGAACGCGACGGCCTTGGCCGCGACGATCTGGAGCAGCGGCCCGCCCTGGTTGCCGGGATAGACGCCCGCGTCGAGGCGCCGGCCGAATCCGTCGCGATTGCGGGCGAGAATCAGTCCGCCGCGCGGTCCGCGCAGCGTCTTGTGCGTCGTCGACGTGACGACGTCGGCGACGGGCACCGGGTCATCGTAGAGCCCGGCGGCGACAAGACCCGCGACATGCGCCATATCGACCAGCAGATAGGCATCGATCCGGTCGGCAATCTCGCGAAATGCGCGCCAGTCCATGCGGCGCGGATTCGCCGAGAAGCCGGCGACGATGAGCTTGGGGCGATGCTGCTCCGCGAGCCGCCGCACCTCGTCGAAATTGACGGCGCCCGTCGTGCGATCGACACGGTAGTGGCGCGCGCGATAGGTGCGCCCCGAAAAGCCCTTGCTCGAGCCATGCGTCCCGTGGCCGCCGCTCGATGGCTCGAGGCTCAGCATGAGATCGCCGGGCTCGAGCAACGCGAAATACGCAGCCGCATTCGCCTGCGTGCCCGAATACGGCTGCACGTTCGCGTACTCGGCGGCGAAGAGCGACTGCGCCCGATCGATGGCGAGACTTTCGATCGTGTCGGCGTGCTCGCAACCCGGATAGTCGCGTCGACCGGGCAGGCCGTCGGCATATTTATTGGTGAGCGTGGAACCGAGCGCTTCGAGCACGGCACGGCTCACATAGTTTTCCGAGGCGATGAGGTCGAGGACAAGCTCCTGACGCTCGCTCTCGGCCGCGATTGCGGCGGCGATCGCCGGATCGCGGGAATCCAGGCTCCGTCCGGCAACCGGCGATTCAGCAGAGGGCTTCGACAACACGAGTCCAGCACCGCGCAAGGTTTTGCCGATTGTAGCCACCGCCGCCCATGGCGAGGAGTCGACCCGATGCCGTTCGATCGGCGAGGGCGCGAAGCCGCCGGGCCGCCTCCGCATGCGCCCCGACCGAGAATTGCAGGTGCGTGATCGGATCGCCGGCGAGCGAGTCGGCGCCGCACTGCAGCAGATAGAGCTCGGGCTCGAAAGGCTCGAGGAAGGACTCGATCTCGTCGAAGGCCGCAAAGAACTCGGCGTCGCCGGAACCGGGCAGCAGCGGGATGTTGAGCTTGGTGCCTGCCGCCTTGCCAAGACCGCGCTCATCGCGTCGGCCCGTGCCGGGATAGAGAAAACGCCCGTCCTCGTGCGTGTCGGCGAAGATTACGACGGGATCGTCCTCGAAACCGTAGTAGACACCGTCACCGTGATGCGCGTCGATGTCGACGTAGGCGATGCGTGTGAGACCGTAGCGCCGCTTCGCCTGCTCGATCGCGACGCCGCAGTCGTTGAAAACGCAGAAGCCGGCGGCGCCATTGCGCCGCGCATGGTGCAGGCCGCCGATCGGTATGAAGCCGCGCTTCGCCTCCCCGTCCATGATCTTCTCGAGCAGAAGCAGCGTGCTGCCGACGACGGTCGCAGCCGCCTCGAAGACGCCGGGGAATGCCGGCGTGTCGCCCGCATCGAGCAGGCCCGTGCCCGCCGCTGAGCGTGCGCGGACGTAGTCGATGTAGTCGCGCGTATGAAAAAGCTCGAGCGCATCGTCGGGCGCCGCGACTGGGGCGAGTCTCCGCACGCGGGCGGCGGCGGGCGAGCGTTCGAATTCGGCCATGAAGGCGCCGTAGCGGTCGACGCCGAAGGGATGCCCGGCGGGAAAACCATAGGCCGCGAGCTCAGGACCCGTGACGACGAGCAATGGTTCAGTCACGGCGGGCGGTTTCCATCGGCGACGTCATCACGGATAATGCGCGCCCCCGGCACTCCGCAGTTCGTCATGGCGCAATACATCTATACCACGAACCGTCTCGCCAAGATCGTTCCGCCGAAGCGCTTCATCCTCCGCGACATTTCGCTCAGCTTCTTTCCCGGCGCGAAGATCGGCGTGCTGGGACTGAACGGCTCCGGCAAGTCGACTTTGCTGAAAATCATGGCCGGCGTCGACAAGGAATTCGACGGCGAGGCGCGTCCGCAGCCGGGCATCAATATCGGCTACCTTGCGCAGGAACCAGCGATCGATCCGAAGCTCACGGTGCGCGAAGTCGTCATCGAGGCCGTGGCCGACCTGCAGAAGCTCATCACCGAGTTCAATGCGATCAGCGACAAGTTCGCGGAACCGATGGACGACGACGCGATGGCGAAGCTGCTCGAGGACCAGGGCAAGCTCCAGGACCGCATCGACGCCGCCGGCGGCTGGGAGCTCGAGCGCAAGCTCGAGATCGCCGCCGACGCGCTCCGGCTGCCGCCCTGGGAAGCGAAGGTCAGCGATCTTTCGGGCGGCGAAAAGCGCCGCGTCGCGCTCTGCCGTCTGCTGCTCTCGAATCCCGACATGCTGCTGCTCGACGAGCCGACCAACCATCTCGACGCCGAGTCGGTCGCCTGGCTCGAGCGCTTCCTGCACGAGTTTCCCGGCACGGTCATGGCCGTCACGCACGACCGCTATTTCCTCGACAACGTCGCGGGCTGGATTCTCGAACTCGACCGCGGGCACGGTATTCCCTGGCAGGGCAATTACAGCTCCTGGCTCGACCAGAAGAGCCAACGGCTCGCGCTCGAGGAGAAGCAGGAAGCCGCGCGCCAGCGCGCGCTCAAGACCGAGCTCGACTGGGTGCGCAGCAACCCGAAAGCGCGGCAGGCGAAGTCCAAGGCGCGACTCCAGCGCTTCGACGACCTGAACTCGAAGGAATTCCAGACGCGCAACGAGACCAACGAAATCTACATTCCGCCGGGGCCGCGGCTCGGCGAGCTCGTCATCGAGGCGGAGGGATTGAAGAAGGCCTTCGGCGAGACCTTGCTGTTCGAGAATCTCTCGTTCCGGCTGCCGCCCGGCGGCATCGTCGGCGTCATCGGCCCGAACGGCGCCGGCAAGACGACGCTGTTCCGCATGCTGATCGGCCAGGTCGAGCCCGACGCAGGAACAATTCGCCGCGGCGACTCGGTGCAATTAGCCTACGTCGACCAGTCACGCGACAAGCTCGACGACGACAAGTCGGTCTGGCAGGAAATCAGCGACGGCCTCGACATCCTGCGCGTCGGCACCTACGAGACCCCGTCGCGCGGCTACCTCGGACGCTTCAACTTCCGGGGCGCCGATCAGCAGAAGAAGGTCGGCCTGCTCTCGGGCGGCGAGCGCAATCGCGTGCACCTCGCGAAAGTGCTGAAATCGGGCGGCAACGTGCTCTTCCTCGACGAGCCGACGAACGATCTCGACGTCGAAACGCTGCGCGCGCTCGAAGAAGCGCTGCTCGGCTTCCCCGGCTGCGCTGTCGTGATCTCGCACGATCGCTGGTTCCTCGACCGCATCGCGACCCATATCCTCGCCTTCGAAGGCAACAGCGAAGTCGTCTGGTTTGAAGGCAATTACGCGGACTACGCCGCCGACCTCAAGCGTCGCAAGGGCGACGACGCCGACCAGCCTCATCGCATCCGCTACAAGCGACTCGGCTGAAAAAGGGGTCAGGGCCCTTTTCCGGCGATGGCGCCGGAATTCCGTTCCCGGCTCGTCTCAACAGGTGGGCGCTGGCTCAGACAGTCCTCGCGCGCCGGGTAGGCGCGCTGCGGAACTCGCCCTCGCCCACCTGTTGAGACAAGCCGGGAACTGCTCTGGCGTTGCGGAAAAGGGGTCTGGCACCGTTTTCCGGTAGACTCGGGCTGGAGGTAGAGCTTGGCGATTTATGTCAAACAGAACAATGACTTCGAGCAATCGGAGCCGATTGTTCGCGAGTGCCCGCACTGTGGGGCGCAGGCGCCGCTGGTACCGATTGCGACTCCGGGATTCGCTGAGCTCACTGCTGCACGGCCGCAGCACGCAGGTGTCGCGTTTCGCTGCGCGGCGTGCAACGAGCCGCGGTTCGCACGCACGGCGATTCGCAGTTTCGACAAGGACCGGATCGTGCTCTCGGCAAACCTGGTCGAGATCGAGCGCAGCAAGGAACACTTTCCCTACAACTATCTGCCCGAGAAGCTGCAGCGGCTGATTCGCGAGACCTTTGGCTGCTACACGGCCGATCTCTTCCTGGCCTTCGCGATTCTCTGCCGGCGCACGGTCACCGTCGCCGATGCACTCGACACACGCCCGGGTCCGATGTCACTGGCGCAGCGTTTTGACGATGCCGCCACGCTCGGCGAGATCGGTGCGACGACGCGCGAGACGCTGCGGCAGGTGCTGTTCGGCAGCGGGCCCGAGCCGGACATCAGCGCCGACCAGGCCGCGGTGCTGATCGAGATCGTCAAGGACATGCTGCAGCAGCGCTACGTGCGCACGGCCAAGCTCAAGCGCGCGATCCAGATGCGCAAGTTCTTCGCCGAGGAATCGCCGCGGCGCGTCGCGCCGCTCGAAAACCTGCGCGCCCGCCGCGACTCGACCGAGCACTGAGCCATCGCGCCGCGGGTGACGCGGCCGCTTACTCAGTTGCCGGGCTCGACGAGGCCCCGCGAGTAGTGAATCTGCCCCTCGAGGTCGACAACGATCGCCTCGTAGCCCGGGTAGCGCTCTTCGATCAGCGCGATCCCTGCTTCGGCGCCGAGCACGAACGGAATCTTCGTCAGGCCGTCCGTCATCGTCGCGTCAGGCCCGATGATCGAGCAACTCAACAGCGTCGACGTCGACTCGCCGGTCGACGGATCGAGGATGTGGTGGTAGCGACGACCGTTCTCCTCGAAGAAACGCTCGTAGTCGCCTGACGTCGAAATCGCCTCGTCGACGAGCGGGAGGCGCGTCGCGAACTCCTCCTCCGCACGCGGATGCCGGATGCCGACGATCCACGGCGCACCGCGACGGTCGCCGATGACCCGCGTGTCCCCGCCGGCATTGAGCAGGGCGTGCTCGATCCCGGCGGCGCGCAGAATCCGGGCGCCCTGCTCCACCGCATAGCCCTTGCCGATGCCACCGAGATTGATCCGCATGCCCGGCTTGCCGAATCGAATCGTGCCTGCGGCGCGATCGATCAGGATCTGCCGGTAGTCGATGGCGTCGAGGTTGGCGGCAATCGCGGCCGCGTCGGGATGCCGGCCGGCGCGAAAGTCGTAGAGATAGCCGACGCTCTCGTAACTGATGTCGAAGGCGCCGCCGCTCGCCTCGGAGATTCCGAGCGAAGTCGCGACGAGCTCGAGCAGTTCCGTGCTGATCGGCACCGCATGCTGCGAAGCCTCCGCATTGACGCGCGAGATCTCGCTGTCGGGACGATAGGTGCTCATGTTGCGGTCGATGCGCCGGTACTCGTCGAGCACGCGCTCGATGAGCTCTTCGGCAACCGCCGCGTCCTCGTGCCAGAGCTCGACGGAGACGCGCGTGCCCATGAGATCGATCGCGCGCGAATACCATTCGGCGTGAGCGACGGATGCAGAGGCGAGCATCAACGCGCCGAGGGCACCGAGCATCGCGCATGCTCGCGTCACGGAATTCCCGCGCGACGATTGATTGCGCCGGGGCATCAAGCGTATTCTCCGCCCGTCGTCGACTGTCGGGAGACTGACCATGGTACTGATCGTCGTTCTCGTCATCCTCGTCGTGCTCATATTCTGGGTCTTCCAGATGTACAACAGGCTGGTCAGCCTGCGCAATCGGGTACGTAACGCTTTCTCGCAGATCGATGTGCAGCTCACACGACGCTACGACCTGATCCCGAATCTCGTCGAGTCGGTCAAGGGCTACATGGCGCACGAGCGTAACACCCTCGAGGCGGTCATTCAGGCTCGCAACTCCGCGGTCGCGGGGCTCAAATCGGCATCGGCCGACCCCACGAACCCGGCAGCCATCCAGGCCCTGGCGGCGGCCGAATCGACGCTCGGCGGCACACTCGGGCGGCTCTTCGCGCTCACCGAGTCCTATCCCGATCTCAAGGCCAACCAGAACATGCTCAAGCTCCAGGAGGAGCTGAGCTCGACCGAGAACAAGGTTGCGTTCGCGCGCCAGGCCTTCAACGACTCGGTCATGACCTACAACACGGCCTGCGAAAGCGTACCGACGAACTTCATCGCCAACAGTTTCGGCTTCAAGCTGGCCGAGTTCCTCGAGATCGACGAGCCCGAGAAGCGCGCGGCGCCCAAAGTCGCCTTCAACTGATCAGGCGCTTCAAGACCTTCGGGCCCGCAAGTGTCCGGCGCTGATTTCTTCGACCGCCAGGAGGCGTCGCAGCGGGCGACGCGCTGGCTCGTCGTCCTCTTCGGGCTTGCCTTCCTCGCCGTCGGCATCGTCACGGGCGTGGTCCTGCTCATATTCATGGGCTTCGCGACCAACGGCTCGGCGACGCTGGTCACGACCGACGACTTTGGCGGCCTGCTGCTGGCAAACGTCGACACCCTACTCGGCATCGTCGCTGTCGTCTGCGGCATCATGATCGTCGCGAGCCTGTTCCGCGCCGCGACGCTCTCGCAGGGCGGCGGACACGTCGCACGCATGCTCGGCGGCAAGCAAATCGCGGGCGAGGATCCCGATCCCGCGCACCGCCGGCTCATCAATGTCGTGGAAGAGATGGCGATCGCGAGCGGACTGCCGGTGCCCGAGATCTACGTGCTCGAGTCCGAGCGCGGCATCAACGCCTTCGCCGCCGGCAAGACGCCGGCGGACGCGGCGATCGCCGTGACGCGAGGCGCGCTCGAGCAACTCGATCGTGCCGAGCTGCAAGGGGTCGTCGCCCACGAGTTCAGCCATATCCTGAACGGCGACATGCGGCTCAATCTTCGCCTCATTGGTTTCTCGTTCGGCATCCTTGTGCTCTCGCTGGTCGGCCGCTGGGTGCTCAGGTCGGGGTCGCGCGGCGTGCGTTTCAGCAGGCGCGGCAAGGGCGCCGGCGCGATCCTCGTGATCGGCCTCGCGCTGACAATCATCGGCTGGATCGGGGTCCTGTTCAGCCGGATCATCAAGGCGGCAGTATCGCGCCAGCGCGAGGTACTCGCCGACGCATCGGCCGTGCAGTTCACGCGCGAGCCGCTCGCTCTCGCGGGCGCGCTCAAGAAGATCGGCGGTTTCACACCTTACCTCGAGACGGTCGAGGCCGAGGAAGTCTCACACATGATGTTCGGCCGGCCCGGCCGGAGCTTCACTGGGCTGTTCGCGACGCATCCGCCGCTAGACGAGCGCATCCGCGCGCTCGATCCGAGCTTCACGGCCGGCGACTACATCGAGCCCGGCGTGCCGGCGCCGGTGACAGCCGAGACGGCAGCTGCCGTCGGAACTGTCGGCGCCGCCACAGCGGCCGGCAACCGGCTCGCCGAAGCAGCCGGCGTCAGTCGAACGAGCGGCGCGCCTGCGGCGAGCTCGCCCCTGGAAGCGCCGATCGCAGTCACGGTCGAGTCGGCCGGCAAGATCCATCGCGAGGTCGGCCAGGCGCTGCGCGCCGCCCTGCCCGCCGACATTCTCGATGCGGCCCACAGCAACCACTCGGCCTGGCTGCTCGTGCTGGCGCTCGGGCTCGAATTCGGCGGCGGCACGGCAGCTGAGCGGCGCCTGCTCGAAACCCAGATCGGCCCCGAACGCGCCCGGCGCTGCGATGAGCTGCGGCGCCTGCTTGACACGCTCGAGCCGGGCCTGCGTCTGCCGCTGTTCGAGCTCACGGTGCCGGCCTTGAAGTCGCGGCCGCCGAAGCAGCTCGATTTTCTCTTCGATCTGCTCGGCAAGCTTGCGGACGCCGACGGACAGCGCACGCTGCCCGAGTATCTGCTGTCGCGAATGCTCAAGGCCCACTTCGACGGCGGCAGCGGAACGTCCGCCTCGGCAGCGGAGCGGATCGCCGCGGCACGGCGCCTGCTTGCCACTCTCGCCATCGCTGGGCATGCCGACACGGACGCGCAAACCGCCGCCTACAGAGCCGGACTCGCTGTGCTCCAGGCCGACTCGGCCGCGACGGCGTCGACGCTCGACGCCTCCGGCGATGCCGATTTCCGCGAATTCGATCTTGCTCTCGCGCGCCTGCAGTCAGCGCCACTGCGCGACCGCAGGACGGTGCTCACGGCGCTCGCGGTCACGATGCGCCACGACGGTCGTGCCGGCGTCACCGAAGCCGAGATCTTCAGGACGATCGCCGCCGTGCTCGGCTGCCCGGTCCCACCGGCCGCCGTAATCGGCTAAGATCCATTCTGAACCACTCGCAGGGCCTTCGACTGGCATGACACGCCGCTTCAGCGCCCGCTCCGGCTGGATCGCGATTCTCCTCGCGGCTTCGGCTTCGACAGCCATGACGGTTTCGGCGGACACCGCCGACCGCGAGCTCGTCGATGCGGCCGAGCTCATCCGGAGCTTCACCGACAACGGTCCGGAATCGATACCGGCGGAGCTCCTCGCGCGTGCCCGCGGCATCGCCGTCGTGCCGGGCGTTATCCGCGGCGGCTTCATCCTCGGCGCACGGCGCGGCAGCGGCGTGATCAGCGTCCGCATGGCCGACGGCAGCTGGAGCAATCCGGCCTTCGTCACGCTGACCGGCGGCAGTATCGGCTGGCAGATCGGCGCGGAGTCGACGGACGTCGTCCTGGTCTTCGCCAACGACAATGCAATCAAGAATATTTCGACGGGGAAGTTCACGCTCGGTGGCGAGGCGGCCGCCGTTGCCGGACCACTGCGCAAGCAGGCTTCGAGCACGGTGACCTTCCGTGCCGAAGTGTACGGCTATGTCAGAAGCCGGGGCCTGTACGCCGGCGCCGCCTTCCAGGGCGCGCGACTCGACATCGACGAGGAACTTGCGGCGACGCTTTATCCGGCAAATACCGACGCGCAACCGCTCGGCGTGCAGACTGCATCGACACCGGAAGCCGCTCGGCGATTCCTGCTGGCGCTCGAGGAAGCCGTCCTCGCGGCAGGACACCCCGCGCATTCGCCGCCGTCGACCGAAATCAGCACGGAAACTCGTACGTTTCCTCTACCGGAATAGCCGCGGCAGCGGATTTCGTCGAAGCGGATTACTCGCCGCTGTTCGCGACGAGCGATTGCGGTGATGTATCGCCGGCGGCCTGGGACCCGAAGACTTCGTCCGGCATCGCGCCGCGCTCCCGCCACATCGCTTCGTAAGCTTCGCGCTCGGCACGCGCGGCGGCCAGTGCTGCTTCGCGGGCGATTCGCTCGCGCTCGACCATTTCCAGCTTGAGCTCCTCGATCTTGCGCTGCGACTCGACTTCCAGCGTCTCGCGCCGCTCGCGCTCCTGTCCGAGTGCAATCGAGAGCGAGGCGCGCCGGGCATGCGCGCATTCGATATCGTCAGCGGTGCCGTCCGGGTCCTGGTTGCAGCGGGCGAGAGTGCCATCCCTGGCAATCGAGTCGTCCATGAAAACCGCAAAGCTCCGGGGCGGAGGACGCTCGCAAGCCGCGAGCAAGAGACAGACTCCGAGCGCCGCGCCGAGCGCATGACGCGAAGACGAAGCATGCTGCCTGACGAACCCCTGCATGGTCCCAAAGCCTAGCGCGGCCGAGGTTCAGGCCCGTGATGCAAGTTCACAGTTTGGAGAGAAACCGGGTCAGGGATAGCGCTTCTGGATGGCTCCGGTTGCCTCGTCGAGCGAGAGGCCCAGGATCCGGCCGAAGTCGCGATCCGGCAACGGGGCAGCGGCATCGGCGGGCCCCAGCGCGAGGTCAGCGAGCGCAAGGCGCCCGCCGCCGCGGTTCGCGAGGCCGCGCACCAGAGGTCCGTCGACCAGACCGAGCGTGGGTACCGGCCGCAGGAGCTCGGGAATCAGGCGCGACGCCAGCACGTCTGGCGGGTCTGCGTCGCGACCGAGCCGATGCAGCCAGACGCCGCTTTGCAGAGAGACCGTCCGACCATCGCTGCCGACCTCGATCCAGCGGATCGGACCGGAAAATCGACGGGCTGGACCAACGGCCGTCGCGGTGACGGTATCCCAGAAGACGAGATCGCCGGCGCCATTGCCGCTGACGAGCTCGTCACGCGTCGCGCCGAAGGCGAGCGCCGTGATCGGCGAGCTGCCGCGGATGGTCTGCACGCCGATGCCGTTGTCCGCCGTCGCGAAATAGATGTTGCCTGCGCTGTCGCCGACTGCGACGAGCAGACCGTCCGGCGAAACTGCGATCGCAAGCGACCTGCCTTCGGTCTCGATCTCACGCACGAGCTCGCCGCTCGCGAGCTCGAAAATGCGCACCGTATTGCCGGCGGCGCTCACGAGCCAGCGCACGTCAGGGCTGAACGCGAGGGCGTCAATCGGGCCTGCGGCGTGTCGGAGGACAAACGGGCTTCGCGTGCCCGTGCGCAAGTTCCAGACGCGCACGACACCGTCGCTGCCGCCGCTCGCCGCGGTTTCGCCGTTGCCGGCCAATGCGAGCCGGGTGACGCTGCCGCGGTGCCCGAGGATCGCCTGGCTCGCGCGTCCCGTCGTCGCTGCGGCCGGCAGGCCCGGCAGCACTCCGACCTGACCGCCGCGGAGCCCCAGCATCCCGAGCCTGCCACCGGTCTCGAGCGCCACTGCCGACACGGAGCCGAAATCGGGACCGGCCGGAACGATGCCGCCAAGATCCCAGGAGCGCATCAGCGAATCGCTGAGACTCACGAGCCGACTGCCGTCGGGACTGAGCTCGGCACGCAGATTCGAATCTTCGCTGTGCCCGAGCGAAGTCCAGTGCAGACCGGTCGCGGGATCGAGCACGGCAATGAAGCCGTCGGCGTCGAGGTAAGCGAGCGCATTGCCCGCGGCGGCGAGCGCGATACTTGCGGGCGCGGCAGTCGTGCCAAGAACCTGGCTGTCCCGCGGTCCGAGTGCGCTCCGTCCGGCGGCGAGCTCCCAGGAAACGATTGCTCCTTCGTCGTCGACGGCGACGATACGGTCGGCGCTGATCGCATGGACGCCGATCAGCGGGCCGTCGTGAAAAAACTCGGCGAACGTCGCGCCCGTCCGCGGGTCGAGCACCCGCCCGCGGCGCGAGCCGTCGACGACTGCGAGCCATTCGGCGTCAGGAGCGAGCGCCCAATCGGTGAACCGGGCCGTCATCGATTCGCCGATCGTCGAGCCATCCGCGGCGGCGATGAGCCTCACCTGCGCGGCATCGCCAGCCGTCGTCGCAGCGGCGACAGCAACGAAGCGCCCGTCGGCGCTGACCGCGGGCGGCGCCGCGAGGCCCCCGGTGATATCGATCCGCGTAAGCGGCGCTGCCGCTGCAACGTCCCAGAGCACCACTCCGTCGGACCCGGTGACGAGCAGGCGACCGGGGGCGATCAGATCGACCTCAGGCTCCGCGACCATCAGCGGCAAGTCGGCGATCTTTTCGCCCGAGGTCAGGTCCCAGAGCGAGGCCGAGCCGCGCGCGTCGGCCCGAGATGGAATCGCCGCGGCCAGGCGCCCGTCGTCGGCCAGTACGACGTCGATTTGCTCGGTGCGCTGGGGGTCGGGCAGCGGCAGCGCCTCGGGCGGCGTGTCGACGAACGGCCGGGGCGCGCCGGAGAACCGCAGCCCCCAGCTCGTGAGGCGTCCGGTCTCACCGGGCTCGCGGTCAAACAGCGTCAGCTCCCACTGACCGGTGATCGATTCCGCCGCCAATCGTCGCAGTCCATTCTGCGCGGACGCCGCGATGACGAATCGCCCGTCGCTGGCGGCCGGCAGCTCCAGCAGGGCGGATTTGCCGTCGGGCGCTCTCAGGCGCACCAGCAGATCGGCGGCGCGGGCGTGCTCGATTATCAATTCGAGATTGAATGCGGGCACTCGCGCCTGCGTGTCGACGAAAAGGGACCGCGAGACGCCGACCTGCTGGAGCGCCGTGAGTCGCGTCGGCAATACCTGCGTCGTCGAACCTGCTCGCGGCAGTTCGACCGCGTCCACCGCTGCGAGCGGCAATATGTGAACGCGATGCGTCGCGTCGACGACGATGGCTTCGTTACGCTGCCAGTCGACGGCGAGATCGAGTGGCCGGGCGGCCAGACGCAGGCTCGCCTCGAGCCGGCGGTAGTCGCCGTCGATGAGGTTCTCCGCGAGGCCAGCGGCCGCCGCGGAACCGCCGCCCACGGCTGCCAGCGCAAACATGAGCGCGTGATCTCGTTCGCCGCCGCTTGCAGCCACCTCGGCCTGGCGGAGCCAGAACGCGGCGAGCAATGCATCGGCCTCAGCGGCCCGGTCTGGCAAGTTGCGCAACACGGCCGCGGCGGCACGGGCCTCGGCGACCGAGACGGCCGCGACCCCGCGCCTCTGCATGGCCTCGGCAAGCAATCGGTCGGCCATGGCGCCGAAGCCCGGCAGTCGCCCAAGTCGCGCATGCGCGGTCTCGGTCAGTGCGTAATCGGTACTCTCGCGCAGCGTCTCGATCGCGCCGGCGGGCAGTATGCGCACATACCACCAGGGCAGGAGCAGGATCGCGACTGCCGCGGCAACACTGATCGCTGCTGAGCGGCGCCAGCGCCTCGGCACCTGCTCGCGCACAAACTCGGCGCCGAAGACCTGCTCGGCAATCGGATTGCGGTAGCGCAGCATGCCATTCTCGTCGCTGCCGATCAGGCCCGCGATCTGCAGCAGCTGCTGCGCCGGCGCGGCCGGGTCCTGGATGACTTCCTGGGCGCGGGACAGCCGTCCGAGGATGGCGAGGGCCTGGCGTGCGCGCAGCGAATTGCCCGTGAGCAACCGTCGCATGTGATTGAGCAGCGGCTCCTCGCGCGGCATGCCCTGGGCGAAGAACAGCTCGTGCAGGGCGTTGTCGACGTCCTCGGGTCGGCTGCCGCGCCGGGCGACGGCGCGAGCGAGTTTTTGTGTCAGATACGGTTGGCCGCGCGTCCAGGCGACTATGGGCGTGAGCAGCTGCTCTGCCGCCGACCCGGAACGCCCGAGCCCCGCCGCGAGGACGGCACTTTCCGCCGGCGAGAAGTCGCCCAGCGCGATGGCCTGTCCCGCGACGAAAGGCGATACGGCGGAGTCGGGACAAAGCTGCTCCGCCGTCGCCGCGCCGAGCACGACGAAGTTGAGCCGCGCGAAATCGGGTTCGGAAACGCGGCGCATCAGGCAGCCATAGAGGGCGACATAGAGCTCGTGGGAGAACGGCAATTCGACAGCGCGCTCGACCTCGTCAAAGAAGACCGTAATTGGCGCCTCGACCTGCGTCAGCACGACGTCCTGGAAAAATTCCACGAGACGCTGCTCGTTCGGGAGCAGTGCCCGATCCTGCCACCACGCCTGCAGGTCGAAGCGGATTCTGAGCTCGCGGCTGATGCGGTAGGCGATGCTGTAATGCCAGCGCGCGGCGTCGATGGTCTCGCCTCGCGAGCCGATCTGGCTCAGGTCGACGACGGCCGCAAGCTGGCCGTCGGCGCGGAGCCGCCGGATCGTCCGCCCCATCAGGCTCGATTTGCCCATGGCGCGCGGCGCGAGCACATAGGCGAAGCGGTGCGCGGAGACGGCTTCGATCAGAGCATCGTCGGCGTCGCGCCGGATATAGCAGGCGCGGTCGGGTGGTACCGGCCCACCGACGATGAAAAAGTCCGCCGCTTGTGTTGCTTTGGCTGACAGCGGGACACCCTGAATGCTTACGACGGAGCGGAGCAGTCCAATATACTACCGGCTCATGGATATCTGTCATGAGCACAATCTCAATCGCGACCTCGGCGAGCGGCGCCGTTACGGCGTACGGGTTCGTATGACAGCTGCAGACCCGCTCCATCGACTGCTCGGCGGCGACCTCGACCGCACGCACTGGTTCGCCACGGCGATCGAGCGCGACCGCGCCCTCGCCGACATGGCCGGCGAACACCTCTATTCCCGGCGCGGCGACCGGCCGACGCTCAAGTTCGAGCCCGTCGAACGATCCTGAGACGGACCCCAGTCTTTTTCCCGAAAAGCACCCCCCGCACCCGAATCGGGTCCGACGTAACTTTTTCTCGCGCGCTGCGTTCTTTGCTTCGACATTGCACTCGATTCTGGAGCAGCACGATGAACGCCCTGAAACTGACCTTGATCGCATCGCTTTTCGCCTTCGCCACTGCGCATGCCGCCGGCGACGAGATGCCGGTGGAGACGATCGTCGTCACGGCCAAGCGGCCGGCGTTCATCGAGCCCGCGGGGAACATCCTGGTGGTCACGGTGAGGGCGCCCGCGCGCGTCCTCATCCCGGACACCATTCCGGAGATGATTACGGTGTCCCCCGAGGACAGCGTCGTGCTCGTGCCGCCGAAGATCGCGCCGGTGATCGAGGCGCCCCGGCTGGAGCTGCCGACGCTCTCGATCGCGCCGCCGCGCATCATGCTCGCGCTCGCGGGTGCGGCCGAATCGCAGGGCTGAACGCGGCCCGATATCGTTTATCGGAGGTCGGTGAACGGCCGGCCTGGGACGGCGAAGCGGCGGAGCGACTCGCGGTAAGCTGCGAGCTCCGCCGCCGCCCACGCCTGGTCCCAGATCCCGAGCCGCTCGAGGCAGTCCGCTGCGAGTGGAGCGTCGCGCCGGCCGAGATCCGCCGCGAGGCCGGCCATCGTCCGTCGCCGCATGAGGTCCCCAAGCGTGTGCGCATACTCCGCTTCGAGCGCGTGCACGAGCTCCGCGATGACGAGATCCGAATCGGGCCCGATGCGCCGGCCGAGCTCCGGCGCATTGCTGATCCGCGCCAGCAGCGCCCGACTCATGCCGCCGTAGATCTGCCACCAGCGCGCGGCCGTTGCCTGACCGACGACGCGCCCGGCGTCCGCGAGCAGCGCGTCGCGCTCGTCGACAGGCAGCGCGCCCGGCAGCGGACGATCGCGCGTGGGACTGGGACTTCGGTTCCCCAGCGCCGGACGAAGCCGTTGCATGCAGTCTTCGGCGAGCGCGCGATGTGTCGTCAACTTGCCGCCGACAATCGAGTAGTGCCCCGCGACGGCGGGATCCTCGACGACGAGATGCGAACGCGTGATCTCACCTGTGGTGGCGCTGCCACTGGCTGGTAACGGGCGAATCCCCGAGCAGGTGTAGCAGACCCGGCGCTCGAGATCGGTCGCGCCGGGAAAGAGTTGCCGGGTTGCGGCGATCAGGTAATCGTATTCGGCTTCCGTCATGACGGCTGCGCCGGGATCGCCGGTGTCGCGCTCGTCGGTGGTGCCGATGAGGTAAAGCCCGTTCCAGGGAATCACGAAAAACGGCCGCCCGTCGCTGGCGGCTTCGGCATAGACGGCTCGCGCCGGCGAATCCCGGAAAGGCAGGGCGATGAGATGACTGCCGCGCGTGCCACCGATCAGCCGCGACACCCGCGGGCGACCGGGCACCCGGTCGACCCAGGGACCCGTGGCATTGACGACGACTTTCGCGCGCGCGATGCCGCCCTGCCCCGCGCCTTTCCAGGCGACGCCCGCAACGCGGCCGCCGTCGACGACGAGCTCGCGCACCTCGGTGTGCGACGCGAGCGTCGCACCCGCCGCGGCGGCATCGAGCGCGAGCTCGAGCACGAGGCGTTCCGGAAAGCGGACCTGCGCGTCGAAATACACCGCGCCGCCGACGAGCCCCTCCGGGGCCAGTCCGGGCAGGATCTTCTGCAACGCCTCCCGATCGAGCCTGCGATGAGCGGGCACAGATTTGCCTGGCGAGAGCAAGTCGTAGAGCGTCAACCCCAGTCCGACCGTGAAGCGACCGCGCCGCGACGCCCGTGTGATCGGCAGATGGATCTCGAGCGGCTCGACGAGATGCGGCGCGGTCTCGAGCAAGCGCTCGCGCTCCCGCAGCGACTCGCGCACGAGCTTGAGCTCGGCATGCTCGAGATAACGCAGCCCGCCGTGGATCAGCCGCGTCGACGTGGCGCTCGTTCCCGAGCAGAAATCGTCCTTCTCGAGCAGGAGCACGCTGACGCCGGACAGCGCCGCCTCCCGAGCGATCGCCGCGCCGTTGATCCCGCCGCCGATGACGATCAGGTCGAAGTTGCTATCAGCATCCATCGAGGTAGCCCGGGTGGTGCGTCGGAGGGTGCTCGGCAAGACACGCCGTGAATACATCCCTGTAGGCTCCACGCGCGCATCCCTGCGCGCGAGGGTCTTGCCGAGCACCCTCCGACACACCACCCTTCCCGCATCGCAATCCGCAGGGTCTGGTGGCTGACAGGGCTTGGCCGGGACCGTCGCCGGCCAGGGATGGCCGGCGCCGAGCGGCAGGGATGCTCTTCCCGCGTGTCCCGGACAAGCCCTGTCAGCCGCCAGACCCGGTCAACGAAGTGCATGCTGAAAGGAAGGGGCCTTCACCCCAAGCATCACGGGCGCGTCTGACCCGAGCCGCGCACGATGTACTTGTAGCTCGTGAGTTCTTCGGCGCCGACCGGCCCGCGAGCGTGGATGCGACCAGTAGCGATGCCAATCTCCGCGCCCATGCCGAACTCACCGCCGTCGGCGAATTGAGTCGACGCGTTGTGCAACAGAATCGCGCTGTCGAGCTCGTTCAGGAAACGCTCGGCGGCGGTCACGTCCTCGGTAATGATCGCCTCGGTGTGGCCCGAGCCGAAGCGCCGGATGTGATCGAGCGCGGCGTCGATGCCGTCGACGACCTTGATTGCGAGAATCGCGTCGAGGAATTCGTGTCCGAAATCTTCAGGCCTGGCGGCCTTCGCGCCGTCGACCTTGAAGCCGTCGACACGCAGCTCGCAGCCGGCCTTCGCAAGATCGGCCGCGATCGCAGGCAGGTGCGTCTGCGCACAGGCCCGATCGACGAGCAGGGTCTCGGTCGCGCCGCAGATGCCGGTGCGTCGCATCTTGGCGTTCAGCACGATACGCCGCGCCTTCTCGAGATCCGCAGCTGCATGAACATAGGTGTGGCAGATGCCTTCGAGGTGCCCCATGACGGGCACGCGGGCATCCTCCTGGACGCGCGCGATCAGGCTCTTGCCGCCGCGCGGTACGATGACGTCGACGTACTGTCCCATCTCCCCGAGCAGGATACCGACGGCCTCGCGGTCCTGGGTCGGCACCATCTGGATCGCCGCCTCGGGCAGGCCCGCGCCCTTGAGACCCTGAACGAGGCAGGCCAGGATCGCCTGACTCGACGCTGCACTCTCCGAGCCGCCGCGCAGGATGACGGCGTTGCCGCTCTTGAGGCAGAGCGCGCCGGCATCCGCCGTCACGTTCGGGCGGCTCTCATAAATAATGCCGATGACGCCGAGCGGCACCTTGACGCGCTGGATCCGAAGCCCGTTCGGCCGCTCCCACTCGGCGATGATGCGGCCGACGGGATCGGGCAGCGCAACGATCGCCTCGATGCCGGCGGCCATGGCCTCGACGCGCTTGGCGTCGAGAGCGAGGCGGTCGAGCATGGCGCCCGAGAGGCCCTGCGCCTTCGCGCGCGCCATGTCGGCGGCGTTTGCGGCGAGAATCGCGTCGCGGCCGGAGCGAATCGCAGCCGCGGCCTCGACGAGCGCGCGATTACGTGCCGCGGTCGAGCTTCGTGTCAGCAGCGCCGCCGCCGCGCGCGCGGCGCGACCGAGCGCGAACATCTGCTCACGGAGATCGGCACGCACGGCTTTCTCGACGGTGCTCATGGGCTGGCATCCTGCGGCGTCAGTACGAGGTCGTCGCGGTGAATCATCTCATTGCGTCCGCCGTAACCCAAGATCCCGGCAATCTGCTCGGAGCGCTTGCCGGCGATGACCTCGGCTTCGGCCTTCGAGTAGGCGACGAGCCCGCGCCCCAGCTCGCGGCCGTCTCGACCGATGACGCGGACCGAGTCGCCGCGCTCGAACTCGCCCTCGACCTTGGTGACACCGGCCGGCAGCAGGCTCCGGCCCGATGCGAGCGCCTTCTGCGCGCCGTCGTCGACGACGATGCTGCCCTTCGGCTTGAGACTCCCGGCGATCCACTGCTTGCGCGCCGCCCGCGGCGTTGCGGTCGGCAGAAACCAGGTGGCGCGAGCGCCGGCCTTGAGCGCCGCGATCGGACGCTCGACGTGCCCATTCGTGATGACCATGCGGCAGCCCGCGCCGACGGCGATGCGCGCGGCCTCGAGCTTGGTGCGCATGCCGCCCGAGCCGTGCGCCGATCCCGGACCGCCTGCCATGTCGAGAATGCGCTGGTCCAGCGCGCGCACTTCCGGGATGTGTTTTGCGGCCGGATTGCTCTGCGGATCGGCGCTGTAGAGCCCGTCGACATCGGAGAGCACGACCAGGCAATCCGCACTGACCATCTGCGCGACGCGGCCGGCGAGCCGGTCGTTGTCGCCGTAGCGGAGCTCTGCCGTCGCGACCGTGTCGTTCTCGTTGATGACGGGAATGACGCGAGCCTGAATCAGCGTCGTCAGCGTCCGCAGGGCGTTAAGATAACGCCGACGGTTCTCACTGTCGTCGAGGGTGAGCAGCACCTGCGCGACCTTGATCTCGTGACGGCCGAGCAGCTCCTTATAAGCATGCGCTAACAGGATTTGCCCGACGGCCGCCGCAGCCTGCTTGTCCTCGAGCCTGAGCTTTGCCGCTTCGAGGCCGATCTCGCGCCTGCCGAGCGCGACCGCGCCCGAGGAAACGATCACGACTTCCTTGCCCTCGCGCACGAGAGCCGCGACGTCTTCGGCCAGCGCTTCGAGCCAGGCGCCGTCGAGCCGGCCGGTTTCGGCATCGACGAACAGCGACGAGCCGATCTTGAGAACGACGCGTCGTGCCTTGTCGAAGGCCAGGAGATTGGCAGGTGCCTCCGCCATGGGAGTCAGCGTCGGCCGAAAACCGGCGCTCCGCGCGCGACGGCCATCGCGCCGCTGCGCACGACCGTGGTCAGGTCGCCCGCCCCGCGCAGGCGCTCCATGATGCGATCGAGCTCCTGGCTGCCGCCGATGCACTCGACCGTGTAGTGGCCGTTGCTGTCGTCGAGAATCCGCGCGTTGAAGCCGTTGATCGCGGATTCGAGGGAACTCCGCGCACGGCCGTTGAGGTTGACCTTGAAGAGGGCCAGCTCGCGCTCGATGTGGTCGAAGCTCGTGAGATCGGTGATCGCGACGACGTCGACGACCTTGCCGAGCTGCTTGCAGATCTGGTCGATGACTTCCTCGGAGCCCTCGGTGACGAGCGTGAGCCGCGAGATCAGCGGATCGGCGGTCGGCGCAACGTTGAGGCTCTCGATGTTGTAGCCGCGCGACGAGAACAGGTTCGACACACGCGTCAGTGCGCCGGCTTCGTTCTGCAGGAGAATGGAAATAATGTGACGCATCGGGGCTTTCGCGAGCTTCGAACCGCTGAGCCGATCAATGCTGCCGCAGTTGCCAGGCTATTGCAATGCAAGCAGTTTTTCGACAACACTGAGCCAGATATTGTGTGCCCGACGCGTGAGCCTTTGACCATGTCATCGCAACCGAAAACCACCGCCCAGCCGACGAGCGCTCATCCGCTCGCGGGCCGGCGCATGTCGGGCGCGGAGATCCTGGTCCAGGTGCTGGCCGACGAAGGCGTCGACACGATCTTCGGCTATTCGGGCGGCGCAATCCTGCCGACCTATGACGCCGTCTTCCGCTACAACCAGGACCATGCCGTCGACGGCCGCGAGCCGATGCCGCTGATCGTGCCCGCGAACGAGCAGGGCGCGGGCTTCATGGCCGCGGGCTATGCGCGCGCGAGCGGCCGGCCCGGCGTCGTGCTCGTGACGTCGGGTCCCGGCGCTACCAACTGCGTGACGCCCGTGCGTGACTGCATGGCCGACTCCGTGCCGATCGTCGTGATCTGCGGCCAGGTGCCGACGGCCGCCATCGGCAGCGATGCCTTCCAGGAAGCGCCGGTCAGCGCCATCATGGGCGCCGTCGCCAAGTACGTGATTCTCGTCACCGATCCCGAGCGCCTCGAGGCGACGGTGCGCAGCGCCTTCGAGATCGCGCGCACGGGACGTCCGGGGCCCGTCGTCATCGACATTCCCAAGGACGTCCAGAACTGGACGGGCGAGTTCCGCGGCGAGGGCCGCCTGCCCTTCCCCGGTTATGCGGCGCGACTGCGTGAGATCGAGAACGCGGACCTGAGCGACGCCGAGTGCGCGAAATTCTTCGGCTTCCTCGCCGAGAGCGAGCGGCCGCTAATCTACGCCGGTGGCGGCGTCATCAACGGCGAAGCGAGCGCGGCACTGCGGGCTTTCGCGATCGAACTCGGTATTCCCGTGACGACGACGCTCATGGGGCTCGGCGCTTTCGACACCACGCATCCGCTCGCCCTGCACATGCTCGGCATGCACGGGCTCGCGAGCGCGAACTACGCCGTCGACGACTGCGACCTGCTGATCTCGATGGGCGCGCGCTTCGACGACCGCGTTGCCGGCGATCCGCCGAAGTTCGCGGCCAAGGCGAAGCGCATCCTGCATTTCGACATCGACCCGTCCGAGATCAACAAGGTCAAGACGGCGCACTGGTTCCACGTGGGCGTGCTGACGAAGGCACTGGACCGTCTGCTCGCCCATGCGAAACAGCAGCGCATCAAGCTCAATCTTGCGAAATGGCACGGCGAGATCGCCGCGCTCAAGGCGACGTATGGGCTCAACTACGACCGCAACAGCGAGAAGATCCAGCCGAACTACGTCATCGAGACGATGAATCGCATCACCCAGGGCAAGGCGATCATCTCGACGGGCGTTGGCCAGCACCAGATGTGGGCTGCGCAGTACTGCGATTTCCGCGAGCCCCGGCTCTGGCTGACCTCGGGCAGCATGGGCACGATGGGCTTCGGCCTCCCGGCCGCGCTCGGGGCGCAGTTCGCGCGCCGCGACAAGCTCGTCATCGACGTCGACGGCGACGCGAGCATCCGCATGAACTTAGGCGAGCTCGAGACCGCGACGAGCTACAACCTGCCCGTCAAGATCCTCGTGCTCAATAACTTTGGCGACGGCATGGTGATGCAGTGGCAGCGGCTGTTCTTCAAGGGACGGTTGTCGGCGAGCGACAAGTCGCTGCGCAAGAAGGACTTTATCCGGGCCGCCGAAGCCGACGGCTTTCGCTTCGCGAAGCGGTTGGACAAGAAGGCGGACGTGCCGCGCGTGCTCGAGGAGTTCCTGAAATTCGAGGGGCCCGCGTTCCTCGAGGTCATCATTGACCCCGAGGCGCATGTCTATCCGATGGTGGGACCCGGCCTCTCTTACAAGGACATCGTCACCGGGCCGCACATCCCGAACCGCTACGGCTCGCAAACGACGCCCGAGACCAAGCCCGACGCTTCCGAGATGTTCTGAATTTCGTGCCAGGCACGAATTTCACGTGATCAGAAGCCTGGCGTTTCAGTTGGCAGGCATGAACTCTCGTCGATAGACGAGAGTCGGCGACTCTTCGCCGCGCACGACACGGCCGTCGGCGAGATAGACGCGGGTCTCTCCCAGAGGCAGCATCTTCATGGTGAATTCTCGCCTGTGGGGCCGGCATCTGACGCGGGCGGCGAGTCCGTCGAGGGCGAAGCTTCTGCAGGCGACGTTGCACTCGGTGGCAGCATGCCCCGCAACTCCGCGATCCGCGATCGCGTCGCCTCGATCTGCAATCGATACTCTTCTGCCGATCGACGCAGATCGATCGGCCCGGACGCACCCAAGGTGTAACGAGTGGAAGGAGACAACCACGTGTTCGATGGCCTCGGCCAGTCAGTAGGCAGCGGCCTCAGCGCCTGGTAGTCCGCCGGCAAGTCGAGAAGGGGGCGCGCGGGAGGCTCCTGCGCCACCGCTGCCGGGGCAGCAGCCGTCACACCGATGACGACGAAGGCTTGCAAGATTCGCATGAGCCGCTCCGGATGGGACTCAGCAGAGCCGACGACCTACTCTAGCACCGGCCGACGACGGCGACGACAGCCTCGATCAGGGTGGCGAGCTCGGCGGCCGGTATGTTCAAAGCCGGCATCAGATAGGCCACGCGACCGAAGGGCCGGACCCAGACGCCGGCATCGACGAAGGCCGCCCGCATACGGTCGAGATCCACCGACCCAGCCAGCTCGACGGCACCGATCGCACCTTTCACGCGCACGTCGGCGACGCCGCGCAGACCCCGGCAGGCTTCGAGTCCCGAGCGCAGCCGTCCCTCGACGGCCGCAACCTGCTCGAGCCGCGGCTCGGTCCGGAAGAGCTCGAGCGAAGCGTTCGCGGCGGCGCAGGCGAGCGGATTGCCGGAATACGTCGGACCGTGCATCAGCGCGGCTTCGTCGCGATCGGAGAGAAACGCCTCATAGACATGTCGCCGCGCGACGGTTGCGGCGAGCGGCAGCGTGCCACCGGTCAGCGCCTTCGACAGCGTGACGATGTCGGGGACGACCCGGGCCTGCTCGCAAGCGAACAAGGTCCCGGTGCGCCCGAATCCCGTCGCGATCTCGTCGAAGATCACGAGCAGGCCGGCTGCACGCGCGATTTCGACGACTCGTCGTAGCACGTCGGGCGAGTGCATGCGGAATCCTCCCGCGCACTGCACGAGCGGTTCGATGATCAGCGCCGCAAGCCCGTCCCGCTCGCGGGCAATCAAAGCCTCGAGCACGCGGAATCCGGCCTCATCCTGCGGCACCTCGGCAATCACCTGCTGTTCGAGCATGCCGGCAAATTGCGCATGCATCCCCTCCTCGGGATCGCAAACGCTCATCGCCGCAAAGGTGTCACCGTGATAGGCATGGCGGAAGGACAGGAAACGGTGCCGCCCCCGCACGCCGCGATTCAACCAGTATTGCCGCGCCATCTTCATCGCGACCTCGACGGCGACCGAACCCGACTCCGAGAAGAAACAGTGATCGAGATCTCCGGGCAACAGTTTCGCTAGCCGCTCCGCCAGCTCGAGCACGGGCTCGTGCACGAAGCCGCCGAGCATGACGTGCGGCATGCGAGCGAGCTGCTTTTCGACGGCTGCGCGAATCGCCGGATGGTTGTAGCCGTGACAGGCCGTCCACCAGGACGCGATGCCATCAATGAGACAGCGCCTGTCGTCGAGCCAGATGCGCGAGCCTTCGGTGCGAACCGCCTTGAGCGGCAGCGGCGAGGTCTGCATCTGCGTGTACGGCCGCCAGACCGCGTCCGCCGCCATCGAATTCTGCTCCGCTCCGATCGGGGATTTGCAGTCTACGTCAAACTCGCGGCGCGTCGATGCCGCTATACTCCGCGACATGTCAGCACTCACCTGCTTCAAGGCCTACGACGTTCGAGGCCGCGTGCCCGAGGATCTTGACGAGGCCATCGCGTATCGCATCGGCCGCGCTTACGCGGCCTTCCTCAAACCGAAAACCGTCGCCGTCGGCCGCGACGTGCGCCTGACGAGCGCCGCGATCTCTGGCGAGCTCATGCGCGGCCTGACTGACTCGGGCGTCGACGTCATAGACATCGGCATCGGCGGCACCGAGATGGTCTACTTCGCGACGTTTCACCTCGGGCTCGACGGCGGCATCATGGTCACGGCCAGCCACAACCCGCCGAACTACAACGGCATGAAGATGGTCCGCGAGCAATCGAAGCCCATCAGCGAAGACACGGGCCTCAAGGACATCCGCGCACTCGCCGAGAAGAACGAATTCGCCAGGGCCCCGCGCAAGGGCAAGATCGGGGCGCGCGACGTCATGAACGATTACATCGCGCACCTGCTCGGATACGTGGACCCGGAGCGGATGTCCCCGCTCAAGATCGTCGTCAACGCCGGCAACGGTTGCGCCGGCCCGATCGTCGACCGCCTCGAGCCGAACCTGCCGCTTGAGTTCATCAAGCTCCAGCACGAGCCCGACGGCCACTTCCCGAACGGCGTGCCGAACCCGATGATCGAGGAGAAGCGCCAGGTGACGATCGATGCCGTCCTCGCGCATCGCGCCGACCTGGGGATAGCCTGGGACGGCGACTTCGACCGCTGCTTCTTCTTCGACGAGAACGGGCGATTCGTCGAGGGCTACTACATCGTCGGCCTGCTCGCGCAGTCCTTTCTCGCGAAGGCGCCCGGCAGCGCGATCGTCCACGACCCGCGACTGACCTGGAACACCATCGATGTCGTCGGCAAGGCCGGCGGGCGTGTCGTCGAGAGCAAGTCGGGTCATGCCTTCATCAAGCAGACGATGCGCGAGGCAGATGCCATCTACGGCGGCGAGATGAGCGCGCACCACTATTTCCGCGACTTCTCCTATGCCGACAGCGGCATGATTCCGTGGCTGCTCGTAGCCGAGCTCATGTCGATCGAGCAGGCGACGTTTTCGAGCCTCATCGACGACCGCATCGCGCGCTATCCCGCGAGCGGCGAGATCAATCGCAAGGTCGGCGACGCGAAGAAGGTCCAGGCGGCGATCGAGGCCCGCTACCGCGACGCGGCGCAAAAGATCGCGCGCATCGACGGCCTCGGAATGGACTTCGCCGACTGGCGCTTCAATTTGCGCGCCTCGAACACCGAGCCCCTGCTCCGCCTCAACGTCGAAAGCCGCGGCAACGAGGCGCTGATGGAAGCGAAGACCCGGGAGCTCCTCGACCAGATAGGCGGCGAGCCGGGTTGAGCGGACCGAGCCTCGACGAGTTCGCTCGCCAGAAGCTCCGCTCTCTCGAGCGCAGAAACCTCCGCCGCGAGCTGGCGACAACCGATCGTCGCGGCGGCGTCATCGTCGAGCGCGACGGCCGCCGGCTCATCTCGTTTTCCTGCAATGACTATCTCGGCCTCGCGACCGACCCGGCGACGATCGCGGCGGCAGTCGCGGCGACCGAGCAATTCGGCGCGGGCGCAGGAGCGGCGCGACTGATCACAGGCTCACACTCGCTCTACCGCGATCTCGAGCAGCGTCTCGCCGGGATCAAGGGTACCGAGGACGCGGTCGTGTTCGGCAGCGGCTATCTCGCGAACATCGGCCTGATTCCGGTCTTCGCCGGCGAGCCCGACCTGATTCTCGTCGATGCGCTCGCGCACTCGAGCCTGCTCACGGGCGCAAGCCTCTCGGGCGCGACCGTCGTCACTACCCCCCACAATGATATGGCGGCACTCGCGAAGACGCTCGCTTCGCGCCGCTCGGCGCACCGGCATTGCCTGATCCTGACCGAAGGCGTCTTCAGCATGGACGGCGACCTTGCGCCCCTGCCCGAGCTCGCCGCGCTCGCGCTTGAGCACGGCGCCTGGCTCATGACCGATGACGCGCACGGCCTGGGTGTCGTCGGCGGCGGCCGCGGCTCCGGCTTCGCGCATGGCGCGCCCGTCGCCGTGCCGCTGCAGATGGGCACGCTCTCGAAAGCCGTCGGCGCCTACGGCGGCTACCTCTGCGCGAGCCGCGAGGTCTGTGAGCTCGTGCGCAATCGCGCGCGCAGTTTCGTCTACTCGACGGGCCTGCCGCCCGGCACGGTAGCCGCGGCCGCGAAAGCACTGGAGATCATCGCGACCGACGCCGACCGGGTACGTCGGCCGCTCGCGCTCGCGCGCGAGTTCACCGTGACGCTCGGGATGCCCCCCGCCCAATCGGCGATCGTGCCGCTCGTCATCGGCGCCAACGACGTGGCGCTCGCGGCGAGCGCGGCCCTGCTCGAGGCCGGGCTGCTCGTCGCGGCCATCCGTCCGCCGACGGTGCCCGTGGGCACGGCGCGGCTGCGCTTCACGTTTTCGGCCGCGCACTCGGTTGACGATCTCGCCGCGGTCATCGCGGCGCTGCGCCGGCTCGCGTCCTTCCGCCGCTGATGCTCGCATGACCACCCTGTTTGTCACCAGCTCGGGCACCGGCATCGGCAAGACCTTGGTCTGTTGCCGGCTGCTCGAGGCACTGCCGCGCGGTCTGCGCCTGCGCGCGATCAAGCCCGTGGTCACCGGGTTTGGAGCCGACGTCCCGGAGTCCGACACCGGCCGGATTCTCAGGGCCCAGGGCCTGCCGCTCGATCCGGACGCGATCGCGGCAACGAGCCCCTGGCGTTTTCGCGAACCGCTGTCGGCCGACATGGCCGCGGCGCGAGAAGGGCGAGCGATCGATTTCGACGAGCTCGTGAGATTCTCGCGCGAACCGACCGGCATCGATCTCAATCTCATCGAGGGCATCGGCGGCGTCATGGCGCCGCTCGACGGATCACACACGGTGCTCGACTGGATCGCCGCGCTCGAGGCCCGAACCCTGCTCGTCGTCGGCAGTTATCTCGGCGCACTGAGCCACAGCCTCACGGCGCACGCGGCGCTCGCAGCCCGCGGCCTGCCGATCGCCGCGATCGTCATCTCGCAGTCGCCCGAGGAACCCGTACCGACGGCCGAGACTGCGGCAAGCCTCGAACGCTTCGTCGGCGACACGCCAGTGCTCATCCTGCCCAGAGATGAAAAAGCCAACGCGGCCGAGTTGGCCGCGCTGGTGCTGAAGAAGAACGTCAGAGCCTGAAAAAAAGCCGCCGGCTGTCCGTGTCAGGGGATGGTCGGGGATCCGACTCGTCAGGGGGACCGAGGAGTGGGCCCGGGACAGCCGGCGGCAACCGCTTCAACTATTCCTGCGCCACCCGATTCCCGCGCGGCGCGGGATAGACGACGCTGAGATTGACGCGACGCTCGAGCGCCATGGCGTCGAGATCGCCCTCGATCGCCTCCGAACCTCGCTCGCCGCTGGCCTTCGTCGTGATCCGTTCGCCGGGCAGGCCGGCGCGCATCAGCGCGTCGCGCACGGCGGCCGCACGCTCGGCCGAGAGCTGATCGTTGTAGGTCTCGTCGCCGCGCGAATCGGCGTGACCCTCGACGACGATGACGAAGTCGTCACGCTCGCGGATCAGTGCGCCGAGCTGCTCGACGCGTGCCGCGATGTCCTCGTCGAGAGCCGACTCGCCCGTGTGGAAGAACACCTCGACGGCGAGCGCCTGGCGGAGCGCGTCCTCGTAGGCGGTCTCCTGCTCGTTCATCGCGAGCCGCATCCGGCCCATCTCCGTCTCGTTGCGGACCACGATTGTCTGCAGCTCCGTAGCCAGCGTATCGGCGGCCTCGTAGCGCGCGGCATATTCCTCTTTCGCCGTGCGCTCGCGGTGCAGCTTGTTGCTGAGCCAGCCCCCGAGACCCCCGCCGATGACGAAACCGACGGGCCCACCGAGTACTGTGCCCGCGATCGTGCCGATGGCGACGCCCGGCCCCTCGCCGCCGCCTCTGCCCGCCTTTTCCCGCGCGATCGCGGGTCCGGCGACGAGTGCCACGGCAACCAATGTGCAAATGGAAGTTTTCATGTCCTGCTCCTTGTTGCGGCCTGTTCCGCGATTGCATTGGAGCAAGACAGGAAGGCGAGTCCGGGCCGGAATCGGCCGGGTCAGGGGTCAACTATGCTCAATTCTGGCGAGCGTCAGACGCGGCGGCGGGAGGGGAGCGCGACGAAGGTGCCGCCGTTGCGCATGCAGAGGATGCGCATCATCACACCGAAGTCGGCGCCCGTGGAGTTGAAGAACTGTTCCGCCCCGAGGACGTCATAGAACACCGGAAATGCCACGGCGTGGATGCGCACGAGCTGCTCGCCGTCCTCGCGCCGGGTATTGCGGGCATCGACCTCGCGGATGACGCCGTTGATCGCTCCGCGCCCCGCCGAAAAGTCGTCGCTGTAGACGTAGAGCGAGATCTTCTTGTCGGGATCGTAGTAGGTATCGATCGCCGTCAGGATTCCGCGGCGCGGATTCGAGGACGAAAAGGCCTCCCAGTCCCTGAGCTCGCGGATGATCCACGCGCGGTTGCTCGGGGTATCCGGTATCCATTCCCGGCGGTAGCTGATCAACAGGTGGCTGCCCTGGTCGTTGAGCACCTGGATGCCCTTGACTGTCGGATAGATCTCGAGCGTCTCCTCGAGCGTGCTGACGACGCGGTCCCACTCGTAACGGCGCATGCTGCCCGATGAGTCGATCAGGAAGATGATGTACTCGCTGTCAACGGGAATGCCGCCGATCTTGTAGTCCTCGGGACGCGGCCGGTTCCGGCCGAGCAGCCGTTCCATCTCGTCGGTCAGCGACTGGCGCGCAGTCGCCATCTCCCCAGCGATCTCGGCCGCAATCTCCGCCGCGCTCTGCTCGTTCTGGAAGGCCGCGCGGATGCGCGTCAACTCGGCCTCGAGCTCGGCAACCTGCTCGCTGTCGATCTCGATCTCGTCCTCGGTGGAGAGACGTTCCCGCCTCACGCGATCGGTTTCGCCGAGAATGTCGCGGAGCTCCTGCTCGTACTTGACGATGAGCCCGTCGAGCTCGGTGTTGCTCTCTTCGAGCCGGATCGGCTCGAAGACCTTGGTGATGACGAGCAGCAGGATGATCGCGCCGAAGCCGCAGGTCACCGCGTCGAGGAACGACAGGCTGAGCGAAGCAACCTCGCGGCGAGGTCGTTTTTTCATGGCCAGTCCTCCGATGGAGCCATCAATGAGCCGCCGGTTTCGAGGGTGAGCGCCCAGTAGGCCTTGGTCGCCTGCGGATCGCCTTCGAGCGCATAGAGCAGGACATTGATCGGAACCGTGTTCGGCAGGCCGCGCGTCGCGCGGGCAAAATGCTGCATGCGTTCCCTGCCCGTGACGCCCGCCCGGTCGGGATAGGTCTCCCCCATCGTCGGGAGGCCGTCGGTCAGCAGATAGACGTTGTCCGGACGCGGCGCGAGCATGCTCATCGCCGACAGCGCCGCGAACAGGCTCGTGGCGCCGCAGGGGCCGCCCGTCGTGTCGCCGGGCCGGCAGCTGCCCGGCACGAAGTTGCGCAGGGTGTCGACGATGCGATCGAGCTCGGCGCCGTCGTCCGCCGTGAGCCACTGGCCGTCGCTGCCCTCGAGGACGGCCCAGGCCTCGCGGTTGTAGGCAATCACCTGGAACTGCGTGCCCTGCGGAATCTGCGCCGTCAGCCAGTCCACCGAATCGACGACCTGCGTCCACTTCGGCGATGACAGGCGAACGCCCGGATCTCGCGCGCGGCTGGCCAGGAAATTTGCCCTGCGAACCGCGACTCGATTGACCGACGTGTCGAGCATGCTCGTCGAGGCGTCAACGAGGATCAGGATCCGCTGCCCGCCCATGCTGAGGCCCGTCAGATACTGCCGGTAGCCCTCGCCCTGGACCTGGCGGATGAAATTTCCGGTCGCATCGACGGTCTCGGCCCGCTCGGCAAGGCTTTCCTTCTCGATCTGGAGCCGATCGAGCTCGCCTCTGAGCTGCTCGATGGTCTCCTCGCTCGCGTTCTCGTCCTCGAGCAGGCGGCGGATGTCTTCCTCGGTCTGGTCGATTTCGGCGGCGAGCTGCTCGCGCGCGACTTCCCTCTCGGCCATGCCCATGACGAGCTCCGAAAGCGCATCGCGCAGCTCCGCGAGATTCTCGCGGCCGACCTCGACCTGGAGCTCGAGCCGGGCCGCCTCAGCCGATCGGTCCTCGAGCTGGACGTCGGAGCGCAGGTCGATATTGGCGGTGATGATCATGAAGAAAAGAATCACGGCGCCGAAACCGCAGGTGATCGCGTCCAGCATCGACATCGAAATCAGATCCATTTCGCGCCTGCGCGCCATCAGCTCTCCACGCGAACGACCGTGAGCTCGGCGCCAGGCGAGCCGATACGGATGACGTCTGCAGCCTTCAACACTTCAACGCCGTCGATACGCCTCTCGTTGACAAAAGTGCCGAAGCTCGACAGATCGCGGATCCTGAGCTCCCCGTCGACGACAGCGAGCTCGCAATGCGCTCGCGACACGCCTTCGGTGCGGGCCTCAATGACGATGGCGCGCCGGCGGTCGAGCCTGGCGCGGCCGACCAGGATGCCCTCGCCATTGACGGGATAGGCAATGCCCCGATAGACGATATGGGTCGGGCGCGGCTCGGCGCTGGCGGCAGGCTCCGCCTTCGCGACCGGAGCCGCAGCCTCCGCCGGCGCCTCGCGCCAGGGCAGCCGCCGGTGGAGCCGCACGCCCTGGCCGTTGCGCTCGAGGCTGTCGAGCACCGCGAGCGCCGAGCGCGCGGCATGGCCCGGCGGCAGCAGGATAAGGCTCGCGCCATCGAGACGACCGAGCTCTTCCGTCAGTCCGGGCAGGCCGGCGAGACGGTCGCTCAACTGCACGACGAGCCCCGCCTGGGCCTTGCGCATCTGCGCGACGAGCTGGCGGACCGCGCGATAGAAGCCGCGCACCGCGCCGAGCAGTGCCTGGCCTTCGACGACGATCTCGAAAGTCTCGTTGCGATCGGAGAGCGCAATCGTCGCCTTGCTTTCGCGCGCGATCGCCGCGAGCGCGGCCGGCAAGGCGTCGTAGAGTCGCTGCTCCGTCGCCGCGTCGTGCAGGGGATCGAAGCGCGTCGCCAGCACGAACATCTCCGCTATCCGCCGTGCAATCGCCTCGGCAACGCCGGCGAGACCCATGCTGTCGAGCGTGACCGGTGCCTCGGCGGCGACTCGCTCGCCCTGGGCCAGCGGGGTGACGAAAACCGTATGCAGGTCCGCATCGACATGAATAAGCAGTCGTCCGGGCCAGGGCTTCGTGCTGACGGCCGCGGCTGCATCGACGATGGCGACGACGGGAATGGCGCAGTCCTCGGCGAGACCGAGCAGGATGCCGAGCGCGTCGTTGGGAAACTTGGCCGGCACCACGAGGACGACCTCGGTCGCACCGGCACCGGTTTCCTTCCAGAGCCGCTCGAGCTGCGCGTGCGCAAGCTCGGCCGTCGAGTGCCGGCCCGGCGCCGCCGCCGAGCCCGGGGCGACATCGAGCTTCGACCAGTGCGTCAGGCTCGTGTCGCGCGGCTTCAGGCGCGCGAGAGCCGCCGCTTCGAGGCCCGTGACGATCCGGCCACGCTCGACGACGGCGACGCCCGGCTCCGAGCGCAGCACGCCGTCCGCGTCGGCCACGGTGATCGCGGCGTCGTTGACCTCTATCGCGAGTCTGCGCATGGCTTCCTCGCCTAGTCCCTCGCCTGCATGTGACGGATGAGATGACTCTCGACGTACTGCTGCGTCTGCTGACCCAGCCGTTCCTGCATGAGCTGCAACTGATGGATGAGGAACATCAGGACGATCGAGATCAGCAGGGCGACGAGCGTCGAATTGAACGCCACGCCGAGATTCTCGGTGACGCCCGAGATATCGCCCTCGACGGCGCGGTGCGCCTGCGACAGCGCGCCGCCGATACCGCGCACCGTGCCGATGAATCCGATCGACGGGATCGCCCAGGCGACGTAGCGGATCATCGCGAGCTCGGACTCGAGCTTGGCGGCTTCCGTATCGCACAGGGTGGTATTCACCGACGAGACATCCTGCACGTTGCGCGTCGCGCCGAAACGCGCGAGCGCCGCGTGCAGCACGCGCGGCAACAGCAGCTCGCGCGTATTGTCCGGCAAGGCCTGCAAGGCACGCGCATATTCGCGTGTATCCTCGGGCAGGATCTTCACGCCCTCGCGGACGTGCAGCAGGTCCGTCTCGAGCAGGGCGCGCTCGCGAAACCCGACCCTGGCCTTGTAGCCGAGAATCGCGAAGGCCCAGAGCATCAGGATGATGCAGGACTCCTGCTCGTAGTCCTTCATGATCACGTAGAAGTCCTGCGGCGGCGAATAACCCTCTTCCTGCTGCAACCGGATCTTCTGCTCTTCGAGGACTTCGGCCGCGCGCGGCCGGATCGAGGTCACCCAGATGGCGTGTATGACGATCGTCGCGATGATCAGCGTGAAGACCTGGTAGAGAAACTCGTTGAAAAAAAGCTTCGATCGCATCGCCACGAAATCTCCCGTCCTAGAAATTCACCGGAAATACCGCTTCCTCGTCCGGCGGAACTTCTTCCGTCGGCACGAAATCGTCATCGGCTTCGGCCGCGGCGCGGCGCGCCTCGGAAGCGCCCGCCGGCTCGCCTTCCTCCGGCGCCTGCGCGGCGGGCGGCGTGTCGGCCGGCGGCGCGGCCTCGTCGGCCGGCGACTCGTCCTGGGCCGCAAGCGGCAGCGAGAACCCGAAAGCCGCGATGAGCAGTGCCAGCCAGCGGTATCGCATGCGCCTGCTCTCCGCGCTCATTGCAGATTACGCGCGATGCGGAAGCCGACGTCGGCGCGCGGCGCGTTGTCGTAGTCGCGATAGCTCAAACGCAGGCGGCGAATGGTCGAGCTCTGCCAGTTCGGCCCGCGAATGACGTTGATCGAGCCCGTCGCCGGGCCCAGCGGGTCGACCTGCACTTCCTCGGTCGGCGTGGTCTGCAGCTCGTAGAAATCCTGCACCCATTCGGAGACGTTGCCGCCCATGTCGAAGAGCCCGACGGCATTCGGCGCGAAGCTGCGCACGGGCCCGCTGACCGGCATGCCGTCCGTATAGCTGATCAGGGTCTGCTCGAGGATGTTTTGGGCCGACAGGTCCGCGATGTTCTCGACGCGGTCGTCGGGTGGCGCATTTTCCTCTCCCCAGGAGAAGCGCAGCGGATCGGCCTCGCCGCGTCCGGCCACGCGCGCCGCCCATTCCCACTCGGCATCGGTCGGCAGTCGATAGCCGTTGCGCAGTGGCCTGGCCGGCACCAGCTGCCCGCCGCTTTCCACGTAGACCGGCTGCAGGCCTGCCGCGATCGAAAGCCTGTTGAGGCAGGCGTAGATCTGCTGCGGCGTCACATTGACGGCGGGCTGCGCGGCGTCGTTGAGCGATTGCGCGCTGAACGTGCCGGAGTCGTGCGAGCTCGTGCAGTGCTCGCGGAACTGGGCATTCGTCATCTCGGTTTCCGCCAGATAGAACGCCTGCGTCAACTGGACGGGGATCATGGCCTCGTTCTGGCGGCGATCGGGCTCCGAGCGTGACGAGCCCTTCTCGAACGACCCCGATGGAATCCGCAGCATTCGCTGTCCGAAACCGGTGGTGAATTCGCGCGGATAGCCGCCGCCGCTCGCGACGTCGAGCCGCTCGAGAGCGAATTCCACGGTTTGCGCGAAACCCGGGCGCGGCGTGACGCGCTGTTCCTGGCCGGCATAGCCCTCGAGCCGCACGGCGACCCGCTGCTCGACCGTCATGCGCTCGACGGTGAGCGGAGTGACGCCGATGACCGTCTCGTCGATGACGATTTCCGCGCCCGCCGGCGTGCTGACGATCGCAATCTGGCCGAGCTGCGGCTCGAGCTCGACCGTGAGCGACCGGCTTTCGCCCGGCGCCAGGCGAATCTCGATCGTCTCGGGCGCGTAGCCGGGCTTGGCGACGGTCAGCGCATGGCTGACGTTCGGCGCGAGACGAAGGTCGCGCGGCGTGCGGCCGAGGAACTCGCCGTTGCGGCTGACGCTCGCCTCGCCCGGTGTCGTGTCGACGGCGAGCCGGCCGTCGGCGAGCTCGAGCGCGATTACCGGGATCGTCTGCGGCTCGTCGGCGACAACGCGGATCTGGCGGGTCCATAGGTTATGGCCCGCGAGCACGACCTCGATCTGCCGCTCGCCGGCCGTGAGCTCGAGCACGGCGGGTGTCTCGCCGAGCGGCCGGCCGTCGACGCGGATCTCGGCGCCGGCGGGAGTCGAGCTGAAGGTCACGGGCGCCCAACTCGGCGTCAGCATCGCCGTCACCGCCTGCTGCTCGTGGCCGCCCTCGACTTCGACCGTCACGACCTCGCTCAGGTAGCGCTCGGCCGTGAACTGGACCTGGTGCGTGCCGGGCAGGACCTCGAAATCCATCAGCGGCGCCGTGCCGATCAGCGCGCCGTCGAGCCGCACCTCGGCGGGCGTGGCAGGTTCGGTGGCAAAGGCAATGAGCCCGGGAAGCCGCACGAACTCGAGCTCGACGACCTGATTCGCGAGCTCGCCGACGTCGACGGGCTGATCGATCGGGTAGTAGCCCGGCAGCGTCGCCGTGACGCGGTGCTCGCCATTGCGCAGCAGCCAGCGTTCTCCGAGATTGAGCTTGAACCAGGTACCCGGCAGATCGAAGCTCGCGGCCGCCGGCGTGAACTCGAAGCGCACCGACTTCGCCGTGAAGGCAAACCAGGCGAGCATCGTGAGCACGACGAAGGCCGCATAGATGATGAGGGCCGTCCGGTTCGGCAGGCGCGAACGCAGCGGCGCTTCCGGCTCCGCATTGCGGCGGAACGCGACCGGGCTCACGGTGACGGCGTCCGGGTCCTCGCGCGTCAGCGCCGCGATATCGGGCGGGGCCGTATCGCCGGCCGTGATCTGCGCCTCGATCCCGACGGACAGGCGGCCGTCGCGCAGGCGGCAGGTCAGTCGTGCTGTGTCGAGCGCGATGACGCTGCCGTCGTTGATGCGCTGCGAGCGCGTCAGGCGTTCGCCGTCGAGACGCGCATTGGTCGTGCCGCGTCCCGGCTGCACGAAGAAGACTCCGTCGAGCTGGCCGATATGTACCGAACCCGTGACGTTGGCCAGCACCAGATCGTTTCCCGCTTCGCCGCCGAAGCTCACGGGCAGCGCGACGGCATCGAAGTGGCGGCTCCCCCCCGCTTGCTCCGTCGCCAGTATCCAGTCGCTCGCGCTCATTTCAGATCGCCTCCGTGCAGACGACCTGGACGGGGCCGCTCGCGACCCCCGGCAACACCGAGAAATTTGCGCGGACGTCGCGGAATCCCCGGCGCTGGCCGACCGCGATGTAGTCTCCGGGCCGCAACGACAGTTCCATCGTGTTGAAGGCGCCGAGCGCGCCGACGCGATACACGCTGACCTCGGTCATCCCGTCGGAGGTCAGCGTGATCGGCAGCGGTGTCGAGGCGAGCACGACGATGCGCCCCAGTTGCTCGATCTGATCGAGATGGCGCGGCCCGGGCTCGGTAACTGCGCGGGCCTCGTCGAGCACGCGCCTGCCGTCCTCGAGCGCTTCGTCCGCGAGCAGCCGGCGCGGCGCATCGATGAGCGCCTGCATCTTGGCGGCGAGATCGGCGCGGCCCTGCGCGCGCTCGAGGCCTTCAATGGCGAAGGTCAGCGTCGGATCGGCAGCAAGCGCCTCGCGGTAACGCGCGATCGCCTGGTCCCAGCGCTCCGTGCGCTCGAAGGCGCGGGCCCGCACTTCGGCCATGGCAACGGCGTCGAGCAGAGAGTTCTGCTCCGCCTGCGCGAGGCCGTCGCGGGCCGCGGCCGAATCGGGCCGCATCGCGAGCGCCTGGGTGAAGATCTCCGCGGCCTCGGGATTCCGGCCGGCAGCGAGCTCGGCGAAAGCATTGTCGAGCAGGCCCTCGAAGCGTGCTGCGGCGATGCGGGCGTTGACGGCATCGAGCGCCGTGCGCGCAGGTCGCCAGTCGCCGTCGAGCGCCAGCGCCTCGCGGTAGGCCGCGACGGCCTGCTCGAGATCGCCGGCGAGGTCAGCGGCATCGCCGCGGCGCATCGCCTCGAGCACCTGCGGCAGCGCTGCGGCGCGCTGCTGGCCGCGCAGCGCCGCGGCGTTATCGGGCTGGACGCCGAGCACGATCGCGTATTGCCGGTCCGCGAGCGCAGCGTCGCCACTTTCGAGCGCGGCGTCGCCGGCCGCGAGCGCTTCGCCGACGATGCTGTCGGAACGCGCGAGCAGCGCTGTGCCCATCTCGATCGCGGATTCGTACTGGCGCACGGCCTCGGCAAAGTTCTCCACGAGGAACGCGTCGTCGGCAAGCCGGCCGGCGTTCGTATAGGACGACCAGGTGATGTCGCCCCAGCTGCCGGCCGATAGCATATCGAGCGCGCGCCGCTGTTCGAGCAAGGTCGCGAGCAGCGTCTCCGCCTGCTCCCGGAGGCGTTCGATTTCCTCCGCGCTCAGCGCGGGCTCGGGTGCAACCGGCGCCTCCGCGACCGGCTCGGGCGCGGGTGCTGGCACGACCTCGGGCGCCGGCTGCGCCACCCAGTCCGGCAGCCAGAAGAAAACCACAATGACGGCGGCCAGCGCGACGGCAGCGGCGAGGATTGCGGGCAGGGGCGACCGGCGGGCGCGCGATGGCCAGGAGCTGCCGGCATCCTGCGGCGCCACGGGTCGCCGGACCGGGACGATGGTCTGGTCCCGATCATCGAAATCCTGGGGCGAATTTCCGGTCATCTCTGGCCCAAGCCCTGCTGACGCAACGATTCTATGACAGTCCGGAAGCTCCCGAGTCCCACGGCTTCGGCACTGGCAAAGGATGCGAGACAGGCGTCGACGACCGTGGACAAGGCAGCGGCAGCGCTGGCCCGCCCGGCGGAGCGGCTCCGATCGGGCGCTGCGCCGTGGATGAGCTCATGCGTGAGGGCCGCCAGAGCGTATACGTCGTCGGCCACACTGACGGGCGCCGTGCCGCGGTCGCGCGCGACGACCGTCGTTCCCCCGGACGTCCACGGACTGCCGAGGCGAAGCGCCGAGCCAAAGTCGATCAGCCGCACGCTGTCGTCGCCGGCGATGAGCACGTTGCGGGCCTTGAGATCGCGGTGGGCAAGAGCTTGCGCGTGCAGAGCCCCGAGCGCATCGACGACGCCGGCGAGCGCTTCGAGCCAGTGTGCGGACGCCGCGCCGGCGAGACTCACGAGATCACCACCGTCGAGATACTCCAGGACGAGGGCGGGACCGGACTCGGTCTGGACGACGCCATGGAGCCGGACGATATTCGGATGCGAGAGCCCCGCAAGAATGCGCGCTTCGTGCTCGATGACCGCGGCGGGAGCGGTTTTGACCGCCCAGTGCTGACCGGACTCGTCATGCGCCAGCCAGACCGTCCGGTGTGCCCCGAGCGGTCGAACAAGGCGGAGGCCGCTGGCAATCTCGTGCCCGGCCCGCAAGGGCTTACTGTGGTCGATTGCTGACGAAGCCTTGCCGCGGTGGCGGTGCTCAGACGTCTGCTGGCGTGCTCCCGCGGCCATCGGCGGTTGCTTCCCCGGAGTCTTCGGATGCGGCATTCGGGGCGGAGAGATTGGGCGTAACGGCGTTGCTGCCGGGGGCGCTGTCGCCTGTCGCACTGTCGCCGGTCACGCCTTCTCCGGCGGCACTGTCGTTGGTCGCGGACTTTTCCGCGTCCGTGTCCGCGTCCGTGTCCGCGGTAGCGCCCGTCTCCGCCGCGGCCTTCGCATCGGTCGCGCTCGCGTCCGCCGCAGCGGGCTCGGCGTAGATCGCGATGTCCTCAGGTACGAAACCGGTCTCGGAGATGAACAGCTGGCGCAACAGTCCCTGCCACTCCTCGTATTGCGCGTCGGCCGTGCCGGTCAGACGGGTCTGGGTGCCCTGAACCTCGACGACGAGCACCTTGGCAGTATCGTCGAAGTCCTCGGATAGCTCCTGCAGCGATTGCGTGTGCAGGCGCTTCTCCTGGCGCCGCACGGCGGCCGAGCGGAGCAGGTCATTGCCGATCATGATGCCCGCGTTCTGGAGGATTACGTCGGTGAGGGCATCGGAATCGCTTTGCCCGCCGTAGGCGACCGAGAGTGCAATCGCGAGCGCGCCGAGGCCGGTTCGAAGTTTGGCGGCCCGCTGCGCTTCCGCCACGCGAAGCGAGTCCTCGCGCGTGAACTCGCGCCAGTTGTCGTAGGAATCGGACGCTTCGAGAGAGAAATCTTCGTAATACTGGTCGAGCGTCTCGAACAGCAGTTGCTCGCGCTGGCGGACGCTACGCGTGCGGTCGAGCATCGGGTCGCCGGCGGCCGGTAACCGGACTGCTTCGTAGACGCCGTCCCTGCTCTCTTCGACATAGCCGCCGAATGCCTCGGGACTGAGCTCGCCGGCATACCTGAGCTCGCCAACGGTACGAATGTCGGCGATCGCCGCGCTGTCGAATTCGGCGCGCACCGCGGCGAGATCGTTCGCGATCCGGTTGAATACGTCCTGATAGGGATCCTGCGTCGGGTAACGCTGGCGGTTGTAGGAACTCTCGGCCGTTTCCATCTCGTAGGGTTCGTCGAGCCAGACTCGACCCGTGGAGTCGGTCGCCACGACCTGCAAGGCGAAAACGTAGCCGTCCGACCGCAGGATCTCGGCATGGACGTTGAGATCGAGCGCGGTCGAGTCGCGCGGCGTGACCCAGACAGCTCCCCAGTGCCCGCTGTGTTGAAGGGATTCCCGCAGCTGGACCGCGAGGTACATCGACTCGGCGCGGCGGATGTGAGGATAGGTCCCGTCGCGCATCAGCTCTTCGAGAACTTCCTTGTCGATCTCGCCGGTGGGCACGCCGGCCTCGAAGATGACGATGCCCACATCGAGCAATTCTGATTCGGGATAGGTGCCGGAGGCCGCGGTGTTCAGCGGCACCGAATGCGCGACCACGACTTCCTGTGTCGTGCAGGCGCTCAGCAGCGCAGCGATGACGGGGACAATCAGCAGTCGCACTTTCGGCTACTCTCGTCCCTCAACGCCGCGGCGTGTCCTCGAGAACTCTCACGTAGTCCTCGTACTCGCGCCAGAGCTCGGCCTTGACGAAAGGATCGTTTTCAGCGCTTGCGAATTCGCAGAGCTGTCGCGCCGTGTTATCCGCATCCGTGCAACCCTCGACGCCCGGAGCATTGCGGGCAGCGACGTCCCTGGGATCGGGCTCAGCCTCCCCGGCAGCGCCCTGCGAACCGTCGCCGGGACCACCGCCGGCGCGCTGGCTCGAGACGTTGCCCGCCCCGGCTGAGCCACCGGCCTGACCGGCACCGGCCGCGTCGCCGCTGCCGCCGGCACCGCCGGCCTCCTCGAGGACGGCATCGGCCGCCTCACCACCGCCGGCCCGCGCAAGGGCCTCCTGCTCGCGGCCCATGGCGCGATCGAATTCCTCGAGCCCTTCGTCGAAAGCATCTTCGGTACCCGAGCCCGAGCCGCCACCGGAGCCGTTGCCGGAACCGCTGCTGCCGAAGGACTCGCCCGTGCTGAACAGATCATCGACGCCGCCCTGACCGGCAGAGTTTCCGCCGCCGGCTGTCTGGCCGCCGGTTGGCTGCCCTTCTCCGGCACCCTGGCCGGCGCCATTGCCGGCTGTCTGGCCTGCACCGGACTGCCCGCCGGGAGATTGGCCCTGACCGCCCTGACCGCCCTGACCGCCCTGACCGCCCTGACCGCTCTGACCGCTCTGGCCGGCTTGCGTGCCCTGGCTGCCTTGCGAGCCCTGGCCACCCTGTGAGCCCTGGCTGCCCTGCTGGCTTCCCTGGGTACCCGCCGTGGCGCCCTGATCGCCGATGGGAATCCTCTGGCCGCCCATGGGCAGGCCGCCGCCCGAAGTCGTGCCGCCGGATTGGCCGCCCTGGCCCGATTGCGAACCGGAGGAAGCCGACTGGGAGCCCTGAGAACCTTGAGAGCCCTGCGATCCCTGAGAACCTTGCGATCCCTGAGAACCTTGCGATCCCTGAGAACCTTGAGAGCCCTGCGAACCTTGGGAGCCCTGCGAACCTTGGGAGCCTTGCGAGCCCTGCTGGGAGGACTGCGAGCCTTGCGACGACGACTGCGAACCCTGCGACGAGGACTGCGAACCCTGCGGAATCGGGATGCTGACCTGGCTTCCGGACTGCTGACTGACCGGGGCGGGCGTCGTACAGGCTCCGGTCAGGATCGCGGCAACCGAAAGGGCAGTGAAGCGTTCGATTCTCATGGCACGTCTCCGCAGCGTTTCCGCGAGGGGCTGGCAATCTGGATACGAGCCCTGGTCCCTGAGTTCATCCTAAACCTGTCCGGCGTTCATTGCACTCACCGCGCGGACGGAAATCTCCTTATTCCATAACGCCTGACAATGGTGCCGGTTGACGTGCTCCGCAACCCCGTTGCTCTGCGATAAGATGCCCCGAAATCCGGTAGCGTCACCCCGTTCATCATCCGAGACACGTAAATCCAATGAGAACGATAACACCCGTCATGGCCCTGCTCCTGTCGCTGGCGGCTCCGCTGGCCTCGGCCCAGAACGCGCCTGCGAGCCCACCCCGTACGGCCTCTGCTCCGGGCGCCGAAGTCTACATTCAGGCGCCGGCCGACGGCGCGCAGGTCCGCTCGCCTTTCCTGGTCCGCTTCGGTCTCCGGGGCATGGGCGTGGCGCCGGCAGGCATCACCAATGCGAACACCGGGCACCATCATCTGCTGATCGATCTGGCCGAGCTGCCGCCCGACAATCTGCCGCTGCCGCAATCCGACCAGGTCCGTCATTTCGGCGCGGGGCAGACCGAGGTCGAGCTGTCGCTGCCGCCGGGGCAGCACACGCTGCAGCTCGTGCTCGGCGATGCCCTGCATATCCCGCACAATCCGCCACTGCGCTCGGCGAAGATCACGATAACCGTCGTCGAATAATTCCGTCGGGTTTCCCGGTCATGCGCGTGCGCGAGGATTTCATCGCCGCGATCGGCAATACGCCGCTGATCAAGTTGCGCAAGGCTTCGGAGCTCACGGGCTGCACGATTCTCGGCAAGGCCGAGTTCCTGAATCCCGGCGGTTCGGTCAAGGACCGCGCCGCGAAGTACATCGTGCTCGACGGCGAGAAGAAGGGACTCATCGAGCGCGGCGGGCTCATTGTCGAGGGCACGGCCGGCAACACCGGCATCGGACTCGCGCTCGTCGGCAAATCGCGCGGCTATCGCACGCTGATCCTGATGCCGGACACGCAGTCGCAGGAGAAGAAGGATGCGCTGCGGCTCTGCGGCGCGGAATTGCGCACCGTGCCCGCCGTGCCCTATCGCGACCCGAACAACTACGTGCACATCGCGGCGCGCACGGCCGACGAGCTCCGGACGACCGAAGCGCATGGCGTGCTCTACGCGAACCAGTGGGACAACCTCGCGAATCGCGAGTCGCATTTCGACGGCACGGGCCCGGAGATCTGGGAGCAGACCGACGGCCGCGTCGACGGCTTCACCTGTGCCGTCGGCACGGGCGGCACCTTGGCAGGCGTCGGCTCCTATCTCAAGCAGCGGAATCCCGCGATCGTTATCGCTGCGGCCGATCCGATGGGCGCCGCCGTGTACAGCTGGGTCAAGACCGGCGAGCTCAAGTCGAGCGGCAGCTCGATCACCGAGGGCATCGGCCAGGGACGCGTCACGGGCAATCTCGCGACGGCGCAGATCGACGACGCCTATCAGATCCCCGACACCGAGATGCTGCCGGTCGTCTTCGACCTGCTACAGCACGAGGGCCTGCTCATGGGCGGCTCCACCGGCATCAATGTCGCTGGCGCGATCCGCCTCGCACGCGATCTCGGACCGGGCAAGACGATCGTCACGATCCTCTGCGACTCGGGCTCGCGATACCAGTCGAAGCTCTTCAATCCCGCCTTCCTGGCGCAGAAGGGTCTGCCGCCTCCGCCCTGGCTCGCCTGACGATCTCGGTCGTCGGCCGCTCAGTCGGTCATCGCGAGAGGTTCGGGCGACGTTCCCCGTGCGACATCACGTCAGAGGAGTGCGTAGGCGCAGAGGGCTTTGGCCTGGACCGTCGCCGGCCAGGGATGGCCGGCGCCGAGCGGCAGGGATGCTCTTCCCGCGTGTCCAGGACAAAGCCCTCTGCGACTGCGCACTCCGGTAGCGATAAGCGATCCCGGGGCACACGCCCCCGACGGCGTCGCGCTAGAGCCAGAGGCTGATTGCCGGGAACGCCATGAGAAGGATCGTCACGGTCAGCGTGATGATCACGAACGGGAATGCGCCCGCGAAGATCGTGCCGAGACTGATCGACTGATCGTCGAGGCTCGACTTGATGACGAACACGCTGAGCCCGAACGGCGGCGTCAACAGCCCGATCTCGACCGCGATGACCGTGATCACGCCGAACCAGACGAGATCGCCGCCGAGCGCCGTGACGACCGGCAGCGCGATCGGCACGAGAATCAGCAGGATCGACGTCGAGTCGATGAACATGCCGAGCAACAGCATCAGCACGAGATAGATCGCGAGGAAGCCGAACATCCCAAGCCCGGAGTCGCCGAGGAACACCGAGATGTCCTGCGGTAGCTCCGTCAGCGTCAGCATGCGGCTGAAGGTGCTGGCCGCGATGATCAGGAACAGGATGGAAACCGACACCTGGCCCGTCTCGCGAATGACCTCCCAGAGCTTCGGCCCATCGAGCCGACGCTTGATCAGCGCCAGCAGCATGGCGGCGAAGGCGCCTGCGGCGCCCGCCTCGTGCGGCGCGAAGACGCCCATATAAATGCCGCCGAGCACGACGACAATGAGGATGGCGACGGGCACGAGTCCGAGCAGCGTCTGGGCAGCACCCTGCCCTGCGGCAGCGCCGCTTCCGGCGGAAGCGCCGCCCGCGCGGCCGGGACGGCCGACGTAGTCCGGCATGAAGGTCGCCATGAGCACGGTGGCGACCGCAAACGCGACCGCGAGCAGAATCCCCGGAATCACGGCCGCCCGGAACAGCGCGCCGATCGAAACCTCGGCAATGACACCATAAATAATGAACAGGATGCTCGGGGGTATCAGCATGCCGAGCAGCGACGATCCGGCCGTGAGCCCGACCGCGAACTTCGGCGTGTAGCCCTCGCGGATCATCTCGGGCACGGCGATCTTCGAGAAGATCGCGGCCGAGGCGATCGAGATGCCCGTGATCGCGGCGAATACCGCGTTCGCCGCGATCGTCGCGACACCCAGGCCGCCGCGAATCCAGCCAAAAATGAGCTGCGCGGCGCGAAAGGCGTCGCGACCGATGTCCGAGACGTTGACGAAGAGCCCCATCAGCACGAACAGCGGCACGGATGCGAACACGTATTCGGAGACGGTGCCCTCGGCGGCTAGCGACAGCGTGCGTGTCGCGATCCCTAAATCCTCGCGCACGATCGCAATGCCGAGGAAACCCGTCAGCAGCAGCGAGAAGGCAATCGGCACGCTGAGCATGATCAGCACCAGCAGCAGGGCGATCATCGCGACGCCGACGAGGCGCGGGCCCGGGTCGCCGAGCCAGAGCAGTACGCAGACTAGAGCGATCAGGGCCGGAACGATCAATGCCTTGAGCCGCGCGATACCGGCGGCGGCGCCGTCCACGCGCGTAGCGAGATCGGCCGCCGCGCAGTGCCCGCAGGCGAGCGCCCCTGCCAGCGCCCCGAAGACGACGATGAGCTTGATCGGCCAGACGGGAACCGAGAACAGGCCCGGGACGCCGGCAAATTCGGCCGTGCGCAGCGAGCGCACGAAATCGGGCCACATGCCGGCGGCGATCGCGAGACACATCGCGAGACCGACGATCGATGCGATGGCGGTCCAGTCGTGCGCGAGCCGCGGCCGCCTGGCCTGCACGCGCATGACCAGAAATTCGACGATTGTCAGCCGCCGTTGCTGGATCGTGAACGCGAGCTGCAGGAAGACCGATGCTACGAGCGACAGCGAGACGATCTCTGCGACGCCCCGGATCGGGCTGCCAAGTACGGTGCGTCCGAAAATGTCTGCGCAGATGAGAAAGGTGAGCGCGAAGGTCCAAACCACCCCCGCCCCGTTCATGAGGCCGATCAAGCGCGAGAATGCCTGCATCGATCTACTCGTCAGTGAGCTCGCGATCCCAGTTACGCTGCGGCACGACGCCGCGACGGCGAACGGCGTCCATGTAGGTCCGCAGGACTTCGCCCGCCGGAACGCCGCGGGCCTCGTTGCCCTCGACCCAGCGCCCGGCGATGTTCGGCAGCGCCTCGACCCAACGCTGCTTTTCCGCCGGCGCCAGTTCGGAAACGAAAACGTCGGGATCTGCCTTGAACGTATCGAGGGCTCGCGCGTAGCGCACACCGAGCTCCGCGGCTTCGGCGCGGCTGTATTCCTCGCCGAGGTCGCCGAGCACCTGCTGCACGTCGGCCGGCAGCGCGTTCCAGGTATCGAGGTTGATCGACATGCCGCCCATCATCTGCCCGCCGATGCCGACGAGCGTGACGTAAGGAGCCACCTCCTGGATGCGATACGGCGCGGCACCTGTGAGGATGGTCAGGACGCCGTCGGCGACGCCCGTGGAAATCTGCGTGTAGTACGTCGTGAGACCGCCGTCGACGGCCACGGCGCCGGTACCCTCGAGCCATGCCGCGGTCGGGCCGGGGGCGAGGATCTTTTTCCCGTCGAGATCGTCGATGCTGTCAACCGCGAAGTTCGTCATCAGGTGGTAGGTGTCGAGAACGCTGGCACCGAGAAAGTGCTGGTTCTGCCCGTTCCAGGCTTCGGTCAGCGCGGGCACGCGCTCGTGGAGCTCGTTCATGACCGAGTAGATCAGCTGATAGTCGTCGGTGACGAAGGGTGTGTAGTAGGTGACGTTCTGGAGCGGCATTTTCGAGAGCTCCCAGAGGGTGCCAACCCAGCCGATGTCGGTGAGCCCGATCTCGACGGCTTCGAGCGTGTGGTTGTACTTGTAGAGCGACCCGCCGTAGCTCTCGGTCCAGCGGATGCGGTTCGGGCTCGCCATCGCCTCGAGCCGCCTGTTCGCCTCGGGGACGACGAGCGTGTGCATCACGCCGACCCAGGCGAGGCCCGTGTTATGGCTCGAGGCAACCGTCAGCCGGTAGGTCTCCGCCTGTGCCGCAGCCGCAAGCAGACTGAGAGCGCAAATCGTTGTGAGTCGACGTCCCCCGCACACGGGCGCGACAGTAACACGGACGGCAGTGCCGGTCATGGCGTGGCAGACGGGACGGTTCGGCGCTGCTAAGGTTCGGGTATGGGAATTCTCGTCGACGGCAAATGGCAGGACGTCTGGTACGACACGCGCGAGTCCAAGGGTCGCTTCGTGCGCAGCGAAGCGCAGTTCCGCAACTGGGTTACCGCAGACGGCAGCGCGGGGCCTTCGGGGCGCGCGGGATTCCGCGCTGAGCCCGGCCGCTATCATCTCTATGTTTCGTACGCCTGCCCCTGGGCTCACCGCACGCTGATCTTTCGCAAGCTCAAGGGCCTCGAGTCGATGATCGCGATCTCGTCGGTGCACTCGTACATGGGCGAAGATGGCTGGACGTTCACGCCCGGGCCTCGCGTGATTCCCGATTCCGTCAACAATGCGCAACGGATCTACGAGGTTTATCTCGCGGCGGATCCGAATTACTCCGGGCGCGCCACGATTCCGATTCTCTGGGACAAGCAGCAGAAGACGATCGTTTCGAACGAGTCCGCCGAGATCATCCGGATGCTCAACAGCGCCTTCGACGGCGTCGGCGCGACGCCGGGCGATTACTACCCGAAAGCGCTCCGTGCGGAGATCGATGCGATCAACGATCGCGTCTATCACACGGTGAACAATGGCGTGTACAAGTCCGGCTTCGCCACGACGCAGGACGCCTACGCGGAAGCCTGCGGTGCGCTCTTCGATTCGCTCGACTGGCTCGACGCGCGACTCGCAACACGCCGCTATCTCCTGGGCTCACTAATCACCGAAGCCGACTGGCGCCTGTTCACGACGCTCGCGCGCTTCGACCCCGTCTATCACGGACACTTCAAGTGCAATGTCCGGCGAATCGTCGACTACGCGAATCTGTCAGGGTATCTGCGCGACCTCTACCAGCAGCCCGGCATCGCCGAGACCGTCGACGTCGAGTTCTGCAAGCAGCACTACTACGGCAGCCACAAGACGATCAATCCGCATCTGATCGTGCCGATCGGGCCGGCGATCGACTATTCGGCGCCGCACGACCGCGCGCGGCTGTAGCGCGCTGCGGGACTGCGTCGATCAGCCGACGGGCAATTCGCCGGCCTGCACGTCGTCTTCGAGCGCGCGATGCGCGCGCTTCTCATCGCGAAACAGCTTGTATTCAATGCTGTCGACGAGCGCCTGCCAGCTCGCCTCGATGACGTTCGTCGAGACGCCGACGGTGCTCCAGCGCCCTTCCGCGTCGCCCGATTCGATGAGCACGCGGACGACGGCGTCGGTGCCGTCGTGGGCACCGAGCACGCGCACCTTGTAGTCGTGCAACTCGACGGACTCGAGCGCCGGAAAGAACGGCATCAGCGCCTTGCGCAGCGCCTTGTCGAGCGCATTCAGCGGACCGTTGCCCTGCGCGACCGTGTGCCCGAGGCTGCCGTCGGGCAGCTCGACCAGAACCGTCGCCTCGGCGAGCACGGGCTCGGCGTCGCTGAGCTTCTCGTCGCTCACGCGGAAAGACTTCAGCCTGAAATGGCTGACCTTGCCATGCAGGGCTTCCTCGATCAGGAGTTGGAACGAGGCCTCGGCGCCCTCGTACTGGAAGCCCATCGCCTCGAGCTGCTTGACGCGCTCGAGCACGGCCTTGACGGCCGGGTTCGAGTAATCGATGTCGTAGCCGAACTGCTTCGCCTTGTAGAGCACGTTACTGCGCCCCGAGAGATCGGAGACGAGCACGCGCTGTCGGTTGCCGACCATCTCGGGATCGATGTGCTCGTAGGTCGCGGCGTTCTTCTGCACGGCGGCGACGTGCAGCCCGCCCTTGTGCGCGAAAGCGCTCTCGCCAACCCAGGCCTGGCGCTTGAAGGGCTCGATGTTCGCGAGCTCGTAGACGGTGCGCGAGACGCGCGCGAGCTGCTTGAGCTCGTCCGCCGTCACGCAATCGTAGCCAAACTTGATCTGCAGATTCGGGATGACCGAGCAGAGGTTCGCGTTGCCGCAGCGCTCGCCGATGCCGTTGATCGTGCCCTGCACCTGCGTGGCACCGGCCTCGACGGCGGCTATCGAGTTCGCGATCGCGAGCTCGCAGTCGTTGTGGCAGTGGATGCCGAAGGCCTTCGCGCCAGTGGACTTTGCCGCAGCGATGGCGGCTGCGATCTCGTGCGGCATCGTTCCGCCGCGCGTGTCGCAGAGGACGAGCACATCGACGCCCGCGTCGACGGCAGCCTTGAGACATTGCAGCGAGTATTCGCGATCGGCCTTGAAGCCGTCGAAGAAATGCTCGGCGTCGAAGATGACCTCGTCGACGCGTTCCTTGAGATAGCGGATCGAGTCGGCGATGACCTCGAGGTTCTGCTCCTTCGAGATCTTGAGATCGTCGCGGACGTGCAGATCCCAGGTCTTGCCGACGATCGTGACGACTGGCGTTTCCGCCTTGAGCAATTGCCGGAGATTGAGATCGTCCGCGACGGCCACGTTGGCTCGGCGCGTGGAGCCGAAGGCCGCGACGCGGGCGCGCTTCAAGTTCAGCCGCTTCACGGCCCGGAAGAACTCCTCGTCGCGAGGATTCGAGCCCGGCCACCCTCCTTCTATATAGGCGATGCCGAGGCCGTCGAGCAGTTCCGCGACGCGCAACTTGTCGTCGAGCGTGAAGGCGACGTCTTCCGACTGCGCGCCATCGCGCAGCGTCGTGTCGTAGAGGTGGATCCGGCGTGACATGGGCCGGAATTCTACCGCCTACTCGGCGCCGACGTGCAGTTGGCGTTCCTGCTCCACGAAGCGCCGCGCCGACTCGGGCTCCGGACGGATCAGCGAGACCGCAATCGCAACGAGGAACGCCAGCGGGATCGTCACGATGCCGGGATTCCGGAGCGGGAACCAGGCCGCCTCGTTTCCGAGAATGTCGATCTGGATCGCCGGCGAGAGATAGATGAGCACGAGCGTCGACACCGTGCCCGTCAGCATGCTGATCTGGGCGCCCGCCGTCGTCAGGCGTTTCCAGAAAATCGACAGCACGAGCGCGGGGAAGTTGGCGCTCGCGGCGATCGCGAAGGCGAGCCCTACCATATAGGCGACGTTCTGCCCCTTGAACAAGATGCCGAGCAGGATCGAAACGACCGCGAGCACGACCGTCGCGAACCGCGCGACCTTCAGCTGCTCCGCTTCCGACGCATGCGCGCCTCGCAGCACGTTCACCCAGAGGTCGTGCGAGAGCGTGGCGGCGCCGGACAAGGTGAGCCCGGCCACGACCGCGAGAATCGTGGCGAAGGCCACGGCGCCGATGAAGCCGAGCAGGCGCGGGCCGCCGAGCGCCTCGGCGAGCAAGGGCGCCGCCATATTGCCGCCCGCGTCCACCGCGACGATCGCCTCGCGACCAATGAGGACCATCGCGCCGAAGCCGAGAATGAAGGTCAGCAGATAGAAGAAGCCGATGAAGGCCGTGGCGTAGCCGACCGATGTCCGCGCGGTCTTCGCATCGGGCACCGTGTAGAAGCGCATCAGAATGTGCGGCAGCCCGGCCGTGCCAAGCATCAGCGCGAGCCCGAGCGAGATCGCGTCGATGGGATCCGTCACCAGACCGCCTGGAGCGAGCACGGACTCGCCGTATTGCTGGGCAGCCTGATCGAAGAGCGTCAACGGATTGAAGTCGAAGCGCGCGAGCACGAGGATCGCCAGCAGTGTCGCGCCGCCGAGCAGAAGCACGGCTTTCACGATCTGCACCCAGGTCGTCGCGATCATCCCGCCGAACAGCACGTAGAGCAGCATGACGGCGCCGACGATGACAACCGCGAGCTCGTACGGCAATCCGAACATCAGCCGGATGAGATTGCCCGCGCCGACCATCTGCGCGATGAGATAGAAAGCGATGACGGCCAGCGCGCCGATCGACGCCGCGATCCGGATCGGCTTTTGCCTCAGGCGCGCGGCGACGACGTCGGCAAAGGTGTACCGGCCGAGATTCCGCAGCGGCTCCGCGATCAGAAACATGACGATCGGCCAGCCGACGAGCCAGCCCGTCGAGTAGATCAGGCCATCGAAGCCCGACCGCGCCACGAGACCGGCGATGCCGAGGAAGCTCGCCGCGCTCATGTAGTCGCCGGCGAGCGCGAGCCCATTCTGCAGCGAGGTCACGCTGCGGCCGGCCGCATAGAAATGGTCCGCGGTTCGCGTCCGGCGCGATGCCCAGATCGTGATGCAGAGCGTCAGCGCAATGAATATCCCGAAGAAGGCCATCGCCGTGGCATTCGGTTCGCCCAGCGCACTCATCGCTTGAGCCCCTTGATCGACGTGTCGTAATGCCGGTTGGCCCAAACGATGTAGATCCACGTCAGCGCCCAGGCGACGACGATCGTCAGCGCGCCGAGCAGGATGCCGAGGCTCAAACCCTTCGCGACGAGCTTGCCGAGCAGCGGCTTATTGAAGGCGACGAGCAGGATGAATCCGAAGTACGTGAGCATCATCGCGATCGTGAGCGAGATCGCGATCCGCCAGCGCGCGGCGGAAACGGCTTCGAGGGTGCTGTGCGACATGGGGGCGAGAGGATACTGTGATCTGTGATCGGGCAGAAGGGCCGCGACGAGCGACTCAGTCCTGATTGCGAAGCAGCGGCGAGCTGCGCAGGACCAGGGTCAGAACCGCGCCGACAACAAGCACGCCCGACAGCATCAGCATCGGGCCGAGAAATCCGCCGGTCTCTTCGCGCATCCAGCCGACGGCGCTCGGACCGACGGCGCCGCCGAGCGCGCCCATCGAGTTGATGAGCGCGATCGCGCCCGCGGCGGCACTGCCCGTGAGGAACATGCCCGGCATCGCCCAGAACGGGCCGCGCGTGCAGTAGTCGCCGGCCGCGGCGATCGACAGCGCGAGGATCGCCAGCGCCGGTGAATGCATATAGCCCACGGCCAGAAAACCCGCCGCGCCGATCAGCGAGGGTACCGCCACGTGCATGAAGCGCTCGCCGCTGCGATCGGAGCTCCGGCCAACGAGCACCATCGCAAACGCGGCGGCGACGTACGGGATGGCGGTGATCATGCCGACGACAAACTCGGAATGCCCGGTCAGCGTCTCGACGATCGACGGCACCCAGAACGACAGGCCGTAGCTGCCCGTCTGGCAGCAGAACATCACGATCGCGAGCAGCCAGACCGTGGGATGCGTGAGCGCCGCGCGCAGGCTCACGCCATGTCGCGCTTGTGCCGTTTGCTGCTCGGCCGCGATGGTTCCACTCAGCCAGTTGCGTTGCTCGGCAGTGAGCCAGCGCGCATCGGCGGGCTTCTCGGTAAGAAACAGGAGAACGACAAAGCCGAGCAGGAACGCCGGAATGCCTTCGGCGAGGAACATCCACTGCCAGCCGTGCAGGCCCAGTGCCTCGTCGAAGTCCTGCATGATCCAGCCCGACAGCGGGCCGCCGAAGACGAGCGACAGCGGGATGCCGATCATGAACCACGAGATGGCGCGCGCCCGGTGCTGCCGCGGGAACCAGTGGCCGAGGTAGAAGATGATGCCCGGCAGGAATCCCGCCTCGGCGACGCCGAGCAGGAAGCGCAGCACGTAGAAGCTCGTCGCCCCCTGCACGAACATCATCGCCATGGAGATGATTCCCCAGGTGATCATGATGCGCGCGATCCAGGCGCGCGCGCCGAAGCGCACCAGCAGCAGATTGCTGGGTATCTCGCAGAGCCCGTAGCCGACGAAGAAGATGCCGGCCCCGACGCCGTAGACCGCGTCGCTCATCGAGAGGTCGGCGCTCATCTGCAACTTCGCGAAGCTGACGTTGACGCGATCGAGCCAGGAAATGATGTAGAGCAGCAGCAGGAAGGGCAGCAGGCGCCAGGTCACGCGCGCCATGGTCGTGCGTTCGAGATCGGTCATTAAGCCCCCGGAATTTCCGGTGAGTGTAGGCGAACGCGGTGGAGTTATCATGGGTCCCGCTCGAGCCAGATTGCAGTCGATTCCGGTCACAGCTGTCCGGAGGGGTGCCTGAACATGTCGAAGGAACGGAAGCGGCGCAATTTCGATGACGCGGCGAAAATTTCATCGCGACGCGCTTTCCTGATTCGCAGCGTCGTCGCGACGGGCGTGGCAATCGCATCCCCGTCGTTGCTCGCACAACCCGAGGGCGGCGGTGGTGCCGGCGCAGGCAGTAGCGCCCCGCCAGGAACCGGCCGTGCCGCACCGCCGGGCGGCCGGCGTGGCAGCCCTCCTCCGGGCGGTGGCCGTGGCCGTGGCAACCCTCCTCCGAACGGCGGCCGCAGAGGCGCGCCTCCTGACGGTGGGCGCAGCGGCCCGCCTCCGGGTGGCGGACGTGGCGGTCCTCCCCCTGGCGGTGGTCGCGCTGGCACGCCCCCGGCCGGTGGTCGTGGACCCGTGCCCGGCGGCGCAGCGCCGCCCGCGGCAGGAGATGGGGCATGAAGAACAGGAGCGCCTGGTTAACTGCGCCAGCCACGTTGCTGGTCCTCGCCGCCTGCCAACCTGCGATTGTCGTCACGCCGGCCGATACGGCCGCCGATGAAGCGGCCATTCGTCAGGTGCTCGATGAAATCGTGCGCACTTTCAACGCCGGCGACTACGACGCGATGTTCGCGCTCTACGAGGACGACGTGCGGATCTACCCGCCGGGCGCACCCGAGGTGACCGGCAAGGAAGCCTGGCGCGCAACTCTCGCGACCGGCTTGCCGACAGATCTCACCTTCAAGATGCGCTTCGACACCGAGGAGCTCGTCGTCGACGGCGATCTCGGCTACGAGCGCGGTACCTATCACGTGGAGGCTGCGCCGGTCGGCACGGACCAGTTTGTGCCCGCGATGTCGGCTCGACACATCCATATTTTCCGGCGCCAGGCTGACGGTCAATGGAAGGGATGGAGGCTGTTCGAGAGCAGTTCCGAAGGGACACCGCCCAGCCCGCCGACCCAATAGATCCAAGCTCGCAGCTTCACCCGTTGTCTTCGCCTGCATCGTCTCCGCCGCCGCGGCGCACGTCCGCTGCCTCGCTCCTGATCGGCTCCGGCATCTTCCTGAGCCGCGTGCTCGGCCTGATTCGCGAGCGCGTGATCGCGATGTTCTTCGGCGCCGGCCTGCACGCCGACGTGTTCTCCGCGGCGCTCCGCCTGCCGAACGTGCTGCAGAACCTGCTCGGCGAAGGCACGCTGAGCGCTTCATTCATCCCCGTTTACTCGGAGCTCCTGGGTCAGGGCCGCCGCGAGGAAGCGGGTCGCGTCGCGGGCGCCGTGTTCGCGCTGCTCGTCGCGGTCGTCGGCCTTGTGTCGCTCATCGGCGTGAGCTTCGCGCCGGTACTTGTCAGCGTGCTCACACCCGGATTTGAAGGTCCGCGTCGCGAGCTCATGATCGACGTGCTCCGGATCTTCGTGCCGATGACGGCAATGCTCGTGCTCTCGGCCTGGGCGCTCGGCATCCTGAACAGTCATCGGCGCTTCTTCGTGCCCTACTTCGCGCCCGTGCTCTGGAACGCGGCGATCATCGTCGCGCTGCTCGGCTTCGGCGGACGGCTCGAGCTCGACGACTTGCTCATCGCCGGCTCCTGGGGCGCCCTCGCCGGTGGCGCGCTGCAGTTCCTGGTGCAGTTGCCGTTCGTGCTCAGGCTCGACCGCGAGATCCGGCTCAACACCGGCCGTCGCGAACCCGGCTTCCACGAGGTGGTGCGCAATGCGGGCCCCGCGATTCTCGGACGCGGCGTCGTGCAACTCAGCAGCTACATCGACCTCGTGCTCGTGACGCTGCTGGCTATCGGCGCGGCCGCGCGCCTTCGGTATGCGCAGACCTTGTACGTGCTTCCCGTGAGCCTGTTCGCCATGAGCGTCGCGGCGGCCGAACTACCTGAGCTGGCGCGCGAGCGCATGGGCGCCATCGCCGATCTCGCGCAACGCATCTCCGCCGCCGTACGACGAGTCGCCTTCTTCGTGTTGCCGAGCTTCATCGCCTACCTCGTGCTCGGTGAAACCTTCGTCGCGGGCCTGTATCAAATCGGCGAGTTCAACGCGACCGATACCACGGTCGTCTACCTCACGCTCGCGGCATACAGCCTGGGGATGCTCGCGTCGACGACGACGCGTGTGTATCAGTCCGCGTTCTTCGCCCTGCGCGACACGAAGACTCCGGCGCTCGTCGCCGCTCTGCGCGTACTGGTGTCGGCAACAGCGGGCGCGTTCCTGATGCTGCAGTTCGAACCCATCACAATCTTCGACATCGCGCTGCCGGCGGGCGCATTCGCGGACGCCGACGTCTCCGGAGTCCTGCTCGGACCCGTCGGGCTCGCGCTCGGCGCTTCGCTCGGCGCATGGCTCGAGTGGGCGCTGCTCAGGCGTCGGCTGCACCACGCGATCGGCGGGGCGGGGGCCGGGGTCGGGCCGCTCGCGCGGATGATCGCCGCCGCGGTCATCGCGGCTGCCGCAGGCTATGCCGCGCGACTGCTGCTCGCCGAAGTGCACCCGCTGGCATCGGCAATTGCGGTGGCGGCCGTTTTTGGCGCGGTCTACTTCGGCGCGGGACTGGTCTTCCGCCTGCCGGAGGCGCTGGCGTTCCTGGATCGATGCCGACAGCTCATTGCCCGGCGGGGGCGTCGACACCTTTGAGCGATTGATACGCCAACCGCGTGATGACGTCTCCGGTCAGGAAGCTTCCCTGGCGCACCCATCGAGCGTCCAGGTCCGCGGTCGGCCGGGCGGCCACGGCCTGATCCTCAGTCATGCCATCGTCGATGAGCTGCTGGACGCGCGTCCGGATCGTGACGAGCGCCTCGCGTGACGCCGCGAGGGTCTCGGTGCTCGCCGGATCGCCCTCGTCGGCGACGATCCGGGTGTTGGCGTCGGAGAGAGCCAGCATCATCTCTTCGGCATCGATCGTTCCTGCAAGGGAACCGCCGGAGGACATATCGAAGAACGGATAGCCCCCGTTGCCGCCGATCGTGCCGCTCGCGTGGATGACGTTGGCGCGACGGAAAAACACCAGCGTGTCGTTGTCCGTGTGCGCGCCGGGAGCATGGATGAGCTCAATGGTCTCGCCGCCGAAACGGATGGTCATCGCATCCGCATAGGTGACAGCCGGCAATGCTGCCGGCGGCGACGGCGGAATCGTCTGATTGAACGCGGCAAGAAATTGGCCGCTCACCATCCGTGAGCGCAGTTTCTCGTGGCCGACAATGACAGCGCTGCCATTCGCCAGCGCCTCGTTGCCGCCGAAATGGTCGGCATGCGCGTGGGTGTTGATGACATACCTGATCGGCTGGTCGCTCACACCGGCGATCGCCGCCTTGATCTTGTCGCTCATCTGCGCGACGGAGGTATCGACCAGCAGGACACCTTCATCGCCGACGAGAATCAGGGAATCGCCGCCCTGCCAGCCCAGCAGGTAGACGCCTTGGCCGAGGTCCGTCGTGGTGACCTCGAGTGTCGAGTAATCGATCTGCGCTTGCGCGGCGGCCGGTGAAAAGTAAAACGCTGCCAGGGTGGCAGCGACAAATACCAGTCTCACATCGGTTCCCTCAGTTCTATGCGGCTCTTTGTACCACAGGCGCTTCGCGGGATCGCCGGCTCCTGCTGTCGGAATCCCGCCGGACTGGGCTAGAATCCTTTGACTGCGCTCGAAGCGCCCTCAGATAAGGACCGTCAGGAGAGTTCCCATGGTTGCCCAGATGTCCGAACCGAAGATCATCACCGAGGCCGATATCGACCCGGGCCACAACTGGAAAAAGGCCCTGCAGGCCCCTGGCGTCATGGCCGTCGACTTCGAGGAGCGCATCAACTTCCAGCGCCTGCACCGCTACCGCCTGGCTCGCACCCGGCAGGCCCTCCGGAATTCAGAACTTGGCGCCGTGCTCTGCTTCGACGCCAACAACATCCGCTACATGACGAGCACCAACATCGGCGAGTGGTCGCGCGACAAAATGTGTCGCTCCGCCCTGCTCGCCGGCAACGCGCCTCCGCATCAATGGGACTTCGGCTCGGCAGCGGCGCACCACCGCCTGCATGCCCCCTGGATCCCGCCCGCGAATTTCCACGCCGTGATGCTCGGTCTCCGCGGCGCCGTGCCGCCCGACTCCGGCCTCATGCGCAACTTCGCGCGCGAGATCCACGACATCATGAAGGCCAACGGCGTCGCCGATCAGCCGCTCGGCATCGACATCGTCGAGCCGCCGTTGCTCCGTGAGTTCGAGAAGCTCGGCGTCGACGTGCGCGACGGCCAGCAGGTGCTGCTCGACGCGCGCGAGATCAAGAACCAGGACGAGATCATGTTGCTCAACGTCGCGGCCGCGATGGTCGACGCCGTCTACCACATGATCTACGAGAAGCTGAAGCCCGGCGTCCGCGAGAACCAGATCGTCGCCGAAGCCACGAAGATGCTCTTCGAGATGGGCGCCGACGACGTCGAGGCGATCAACGCCGTCGCCGGCGAGCGCTGCAGCCCGCATCCGCACAATTTCACCGACCGCATGGTCCGTCCGGGCGACCAGGCCTTCTTCGACGTCATCCAGGCCTACATGGGCTATCGCACCTGCTACTACCGCACGATCAACGTCGGGCGCGCGAACCAGATGCAGAAGGACGCCTACAAGAAGGCCCGCGAGTGGATCGATGCCTCGATCCAATTGATCAAGCCGGGCGTCAGCACGGATAAAGTGGCGGCCGTCTGGCCGAAGGCCCAGGAGCTCGGCTTCTCGAGCGAGATGGAGTGCTTCGGGCTGCAGTTCGGCCACGGTCTCGGCGTCGCGCTGCACGAGCGGCCGATCATCAGCCGCCTCGTCTCGATGGACAACCCGCTCGAGATCAAGGAAGGCATGGTGTTCGCGCTCGAGACTTATTGCGCTGCCAAGGACGGACGCTCGGCGGCGCGCATCGAAGAAGAAGTGGTGGTAACCGACAAGGGCTGCGAGATCATCACGCTGTTCCCGGCCGAAGAACTGCCAGTAGCCAACGAATACTGATATCGCAAGGAGCGACATGGACATGTCCTCGACCTACGTCGCGGCGCAGACGCTGACGCAAGCTGCCCTCGCACCCGAGCTCAAGCTCAAGCTCTACAAGCTCATGTATGAATGTCGCGTGCTCGAGAAGCGCGCCTACGACCTCTTCATGCAGAACATGATCAAGGGCACGAGCCACCTCGCACTCGGCCAGGAAGCCGTCGCCGCCGCCTTCGGCGCCGCGATGCGCCCCGACGACTACACCTTCTGCACCTATCGCGGCCACAACCACACCTATGTCCGCGGCGTCGCGATGTCGAAGATCCTCGGCGAGCTCATGGGCACGACGGCCGGCCTCATGCGCGGCAAGGGCGGCTCGATGCACCTGACGAGCGTCGAGCACGGTGTCATGGGCTCCTACGCGATCATCGGCGCGCACCTCTGTATCGCGAACGGCGCCGCCTGGTCGGCTCAGTACCGCGGCACCGAGCAGGTTGCCGTCTGCTTCTTCGGCGACGGCACGACGAACATCGGCGCCTTCCACGAGGCGCTCAATTTCGCCGTGATCTGGAAACTGCCCGTCGTCTTTGTCTGCGAGAACAACCTCTACATGGAGTACACGGCGATCGGCGACGTCACCGCCGTCGAGCATCCGGCGGCCGACCGCGCCGGCGCCTACGGGCTCGAGTCCGTGCTCATCGACGGCAACGACGTCGAGATGGTCTACCGCACGGCGCAGCGCGCGCTCGAAGTCGCCCGACACGGCGGCGGACCGAGCCTGATCGAAGCCCTCACCTATCGCCACGGCGGCCACTCGCGCGCCGACCCCGGCAAGTACCGGCCCGACGAGGAAGTGAAAGCCTGGAAGGCCCGCGACCCGATCCCGATGTACCGCGACAAGCTCGCGCGCTTCGGCATCGAGGACCAGAAGCTCAAGGCCATCGAGGCCGAAGCCGACCGGACCATCGACGAAGCCGTCGAGATCGCGAAGAGCGCGCCGCAACCGGACCTGAGCCTCGCGATGACCGACGTCTACGCCGACGGAGGTGCCGCATGGCGGAACTGACCTATCGCGACGCCGTCGCCGCCGGCATCGCCCAGGAGATGCGTCGCGATTCCAGTGTCGTGCTGATCGGCGAGGACATCGCCGCCGCGGGTGGCGTCTTCAAGACGACCGTCGGCCTGTTCGATGAGTTCGGCCCGACTCGCGTCCGCGACACGCCAATTTCCGAGCAGGCGATCCTCGGCGCGACGATGGGCGCCGCGATGACGGGGCTCAAGCCCGTCGCTGAAATCATGTTCTCCGACTTCTTCGCCGTCTGCTGGGACTTCGTCGCCAACGAGATCTCGAAGACGCGCTTCATGACCGACGGCCAGGTCAGCCTGCCGCTCGTCATCAAGTCCGGCAATGGCGGCGGCGCGCGCTTCGGCGCACAGCACTCACAGGCCGTCGAGAACTGGGCCATGATGATTCCGGGCCTCAAGGTCGTGGCGCCGGCGATGCCGGGCGACGTCAAGGGCATGATCGCCGCGGCGATCCGCGATCCCGATCCCGTGCTCTTCTTCGAGTCGAAGTCGCTCTACGCAACCAAGGGCGAGGTGCCCGACGGCGAGCACATCGTGCCTCTTGGCAAAGCCAATGTGCTCCGCCAGGGCACCGACGTCACGATCTGCGCGCTCGCGCTGATGGTGCCGCGTGCGCTCAAGGCCGCCGAGATCCTGCAGAACGAGCACGGCATTTCGGCGACGGTCGTCGACGTGCGCTCGCTCGTGCCGCTCGACACGCAGACCATCCTGAGCGAGGTCGCGAAGACCGGCCGGCTCGTCACCGTCGAGGAGAATCCGCGGCTTTGCTGTTGGGGCGCCGAGATCGCCTCCATCGTCGCCGAGGAGATGTTCTGGAGCCTCGACGGCCCGATCGTTCGCGTGACGACACCGCACGTGCCGCTCTCGGCCGCGGACAATCTCGAGGACGCGATGCTGCCGAATCCGGCGCGCATCGTCGAACAGGTCCGGCGGCTGGTCGATTAGTCGCGGGGGCACGAGGCGCACATGGACGTATTGATGCCCCAGCTCGGCGAGACGGTTGCCGAGGGCACCGTCGCCACCTGGCACAAGAAGGAAGGCGACAAGGTTCAGGCGGACGACATTCTTTGCGACATCGAGACGGACAAGGTCTCGATGGAAATTCCGTCGCCGAAGACCGGCACGCTCGCGAAGATTCTCGTCGGCGATGGGCAGACGGTGCCCGTTGGCACGGTGCTCGGCGTCGTGCTTGGCGAGGGAGAAAGCCTTGGCGCTTCCGCTGCGACGACCCCCGCCCCTGCTCCGGCACGACCTGCGCCCGCTCCGGCTCCGGCCGCGACTGCAGCGCCCGCGCCTGCTCCCGCAATGCGCGCTCCGGCGCCCACGGCAATCCCGTCATCCGTGCGGCCGATCAGGCCTGAAGGGGACGCACCCACGGTGACGGCGCGCGTTGCACGCATCGACACACCACCGCTGTCTCCGGCCGTGCGCCGGCTCGTCGCCGAGCACGGGCTCAACGTCGCCGCGATCGGCGGCACGGGACGGAACGGTCGCGTCACACGCCGCAACGTCATTGAATTCATCGAATCGGGGGCGGCCGCGCAACCGGCAGCCGCCGCGCATGCCGCGCCCGCATCACGCTCGACACCGACGACACGCGGACCTGCGGCTCCGGCACCCGTCGCGCAGGGCCTGAAAGCGCAACGCATCCCCTTCAACCGCATCCGCAAGCTCACGGCCGACCACATGGTCCGGTCGAAGGCGACGAGCCCGCATGTGCTGCAGGCCGTCGAAGTGGATTTCGCCGGCGTCGATCGCGTGCGCAAGGCGATGAAGGATGCCTGGAAAGCGCAGCGCGGCTATTCGCTGACCTACCTGCCCTTCATCGCGCACAGCGTCTGCAAGGCGCTGCAGGAATTCCCGAACGCGAATGCTAGCGTCGGTGACAACGAGCTCATCATCCACGGCGAGGTCAATCTCGCGATCGCGATCGATCTCGGCGCCGAGGGTCTCGTCGCGCCCGTGATCAGGCGCGCGGACAGCATGAGCCTGGCGCAGATCGCCGAGTCAATTCACGACCTCGCGCAGCGCGCGCGCAGCGGGCGGCTCAAGGCCGACGACCTCTCGGGCGGCACCTACACGATCTCGAACTCGGGCACCTTCGGCACGCTGATCACGGCGCCGATCATCAATCAGCCGCAGGTCGCGATTCTTTCGACGGACGGCGTGCGCAAGAAGCCCGTCGTCATCGAGCATCCGGATGGCGATGCGATCGCGATCCGGCCGGTAGGAATCCTGGCGCAGTCCTTCGACCATCGCGCCATCGACGGCGCCTATTCGGCGGCCTTCCTCGACCGGCTGCGGAAGATCATCGAGCAGACGGACTGGTTCCGCGAGATCTAGCGGGACGGACGGGCCCCACCCCATTCGGGTGACGCTCGACAGAGTACGGGGGTTGGCTTGCCGTGGAAATCAGCCGCACGAGCGCTATGGCCAAATCGGGCGCTATCTCAGGAGAAGGTCTCCTAGTCCGTCCGCACCTTAGTCCTAGGCGCAAAGCCGTTCGTCAGTGAACCACCTGCGGTCAGCGAACTCGATCCTCACCACAAAACGGGGACAATGTTGCTGCAAAGAGCATAGCCATTGCACGCTGCCGCACCCCAAGACCACGCCGCCCATGGGGGAATGTAGTCAGTTTCAATTGGCTGCCACCACGCCGGGTGGTAACCCATCGGTTGATAGCCATTGTAGAAGCGAATATCGGTCGTATATTCGTCGAACCACCAAGTAATCATGAATCTACACGCGGGGCCAAAGCCAGGAATGACCTCTGGCGTACATTCGATTGGAATCGCATTGAAGTACGGCTCTGACGGCACCTGCGGGAATCCGCCACCGCCACCTCCACCGCCTGACGGAGGATCTGGTTGATAGTCTGATATCAACGGTAGTGTTTGATTCAGGATCCCATTGGAAAATACAGAGAACCGCTTAACGAAACCGCATAGGCCACAATCATCTCCTTCGAGGGTCCACAAATGTTCCTCGACTAGCTCTTTGTACTCGTGATAAATGGCCGCCAAATGTCCGAATTCATGCATCCAAACAA
>Ga0315912_10000318_pt1 | contig 97528 bp, 90 predicted proteins | sample VfabasoilMG_FD_204469 | JGI IMG/M metagenome (GOLD analysis project Ga0315912, IMG submission 204469) | Garden soil microbial communities collected in Santa Monica, California, United States - V. faba soil | ecosystem: Environmental > Terrestrial > Soil > Garden | place: USA: California... | reverse complement strand
ACGGTCGTGCCGGCTGGAACATCGTGACGACCGCGGGCGTCGATGCGGCCCGGAATTTCAATCTCACGGCGTTGCCCGCCCATGCCGATCGCTACGCTCGGGCGCAGGAATTCGTCGATGTGTCGCTGAAGCTGTGGGACAGCTGGGCGGATGACGCGGCGCTGGGGGACAAAGAGAACGGGGTTTGGGGCGATGACCAGAAGCTCTACCCGCCGCGCCACGTCGGCCGCTACTTCCGCGTCGAGGGCGCGCTGAATCTACCGCGCTGTCCGCAGGGCTATCCACTGCTGGTCCAGGCGGGGTCGTCGGAGGACGGCAAGGAGCTGGCCGCGCAGTACGCCGAGGCCGTGTTCACGGCGCAGCAGACGCTCGAAGATGCGCGGTCGTTCTACACGGATCTGAAGGCGCGTGCGCGCGCGCTGGGCCGGCACCCGGACTCGATCAAGATCTTGCCTGGCATCGTGCCCATCCTGGGCGGCACGGAGGCGGAGGCGCTGGCGCTGGAGGCGGAGCTCGAGCGCCTGATCAAGCCGGAGTACGCACGGCGCCAGCTCGCCCAGGTCTTGCGCGTGGAGCCGGAGCTCCTCGAGCTGGACGCGGAGCTGCCGGCAGACTTGCCGGGAGAGGATCAGATCGAATCGCAGAAGAGCCGCTACACTCTGATCGTGACGCTCGCCCGGCGCGAGCGCCTCACCGTTCGGCAGCTGCTCGGCCGCCTCGGCGGCGGGCGCGGTCACCGCACCTTTGCCGGCACGCCCGAGCAAGTCGCCAGCGCGATCCAGCACTGGTGGGAGAATGGCGCGGCGGACGGCTTCAACGTGATGCCGCCCGTGTTGCCCTCCGGTTTGACCGCGTTCGTAGACCAGGTGGTGCCGTTGTTGCAGCGGCGCGGCCTTTTCCGCACCGAGTATGAAGGCAAGACGCTGCGCGATCACTACGGCCTGCCGCGCCCGCCGAACCGCAATCAGGCGCAGCGACTGGAAGGGGCGGCCTGAAGGTCCCCCCCTTGCCACGATGCTTTTGTCCGCCAGCAAACCACAGGGAGACGTCGCATGAGCACCAGCACAGAATGGGTCCGCTACGGTTCGAATGAAGAGTATTCGGGGTACCTGGCCTATCCCAGGCGCGCGCCGCTGCCCCTGCCCGGCATCGTCGTGATCCAGGAGGCGTGGGGGGTAGACGTGTACCTGGAGGACGTCACGGAGCGGTTGGCCAAGGCGGGCTACGCTGCGTTCGCGCCCGATCTGTACGCCAGAAACGGGACTCGCCCGCCGCTCTTGAGCCGTGAGCGCATCGCCCGCTTGCAGGCGTTCGTGAACGAACTGCCGACGGGTGTCTGGCAGGACCCGGCGCAGCGCGACGCAGCCCTGGCCGCGCTGCCCGAGCCGGCGCGGGCCGAGCTGCAGGCGACGCATGCAGCCTTCACGCAGGCCGTCGCGAGCGACCAGCATCTCGAGCCGTTGACGGCCGCGACGCGCTACCTGCGCGAGCAGCAGCCTGCCACGCGCGGCCAGCGCATCGGCTCCGTCGGGTTCTGCCTGGGCGGCGGCCTCTCGGCACGGCTCGCGGCGGCGGATCCGGAGCTACGAGCTGCGGTGGTGTTCTACGGCGTGGCACCACCCGATGAGCTGGTGCCGCGCATCCAGGCGCCGATCCTCGGCCTGTACGGGGAGCACGACCCCCGGGTGAACGGCACCGTGCCAGGCCTGGTGGCGGCCGCGGCGCGGCATGGCAAGAGCTTCGAGCCCCACTTCTATCCGGGTGCACAGCACGCCTTCTTCAACGGCTACCGGCCGGCGTATGATGTGGCCGCGGCCCGCGACGCGTTCGTGCGCGTGCTCGGCTTCTTTCAGCAGCACCTGGTCGGGCGCTAAAAGCAGGGTGTGGGGCCCCTCGGGGGTAAGCGCCGCTTCAGCGGTTGTCCGCCACGGGCGCTGGCTGGAACCGGTTGGTATAGACGGCGGCCGGCGCAATCTGGCCCGGAGTCAGCTGCCCATCGCGGACCAGCCAATCGATCCAGATCTGAAAGTCCTGATCGTGCAACCAGCCGCGCTCAGGCCGCTGCCCGTCTGCGGGCTCCGTTCACGCGCGCAGCCGAGGGCGACCAGGAGGCAGAACCAGAACGGCAGATGTCGAGCGCGCGCGCTTCGTTGCATGGCCGCCAGTTTCGAGCGGACGGGTTTGTCTTGTAAAGTAGAGTTTTGGGTGTTTTGCTGTCGCGCATGGGAACCGGAAAGCCCGCCGCGCGACAACTCCACCTGAACGCCTTCCTCATGACCGTGGGCCATCACGAGTCGGCCTGGCGGTTTCCCGAGAGCAGCCTGCTCGGCGCCTGGGACCTGAAGCACTACGTGCACCTGGCACGCGAGGCCGAGCGCGGCTCGTTCGACTCCATCTTCTTTGGCGACGGGCCTGCGCTGCAAGGAGACGTGCGCTACCGCCCCGTCGGCAGGCTCGACCCCACCGTGCTGTTGCCGGCGCTGGCCGCCGTGACGGAGCGCATCGGTCTGGTCGCCACGGCGTCCACCACCTACAACGAGCCGTACAACCTGGCGCGTCGCTTTGCCTCGATCGACCACGTGAGCGGTGGCCGCGCGGGCTGGAACATCGTCACCACCGCCGGCAGCGACGCGGCGCAGAACTTTGGGCTGGACGAGGTTCCGGCGCACCGGGTTCGCTATGAGCGCGCCACGGAGTTCGTCGAGGTGTGCCTGGAGTTGTGGGACAGCTGGGAGGACGATTTCTTGATCGGCGACAAGGCGAGCGGGCGCTTTGCGGACGGCGACAAAATTCACCGCATCGATCACGAGGGGCAGCTCTTTCGTGTGCGCGGCCCGCTCAACGTGCCGCCGATGCCGCAGGGCCATCCGCTCCTGGTCCAGGCGGGCTCGTCGGAGGATGGTCGCGAGTTTGCCGCCCGCTACGCGGAGGCGGTGTTCACGGCTCAGCAGACGCTGGCCGATGGGCAAGCCTTCTATCTGGATCTGAAGCGGCGTGCCGGCGCGTACGGGCGCAACCCGGAGCTGGTGAAGATCCTACCGGGCATCGTGCCCGTGCTGGGCGGCACCGAGGCCGAGGCAGAAGCGCGCGAGGCGGAGCTGGCGGAAAAGCAGGTGCCCGCGTACGGGCTGAAGCAGCTGTCGTCTCTGCTCGGCACCGAGATCGGAGAAGCCGATCTAGATCGGCCCTTGCCGGACCTGGGAGACGTGAGCCGCGTCCAGGGCCACCAGAGCCGCTTTCTCGTCGTCACCGATCTGGCGCGTCGCGAGAAGCTGACGGTGCGGCAATTGTTGGTGCGCCTCGGCGGCGGTCGCGGCCACCGTACCTTCACGGGCACGCCGGAGCAGGTGGCGGACACGATCCAGGAATGGTTCAACTCGGGCGCCGCGGACGGCTTCAACATCATGCCGCCGCTCTTGCCGTCAGGCCTGTCCGAGTTCGTGGACCACGTCGTTCCGCTCTTGCGCCGTCGCGGTCTGTTCCGTAGCGAATACTCCGGCAGCACCCTGCGCGAGCACTACGGTCTGCCGCGCCCGACCAACCGCTTCAGCACGAAGCGGGCCGCCGTGGCCGCGGGCGGCGCGTGAGCGCGAGCCCCGCTCCGGCGGACTGTACGCGGCCCGAGAGCGTGCCGTCCCCCGCCTCGAGCGAGAGTTGGCTGCGCCGGCTCTCGCCCTACGTGCGGCCGTACCGGCGCGACTTTGCCCTCTGCATCGTGCTGTCGGCGCTGAGCCAGATCCCGATGGCTCTCTTGCCGTTGGTGCAGAAGGTCATCGTCGATGACGTGGTGATCGCACGGCAACGCCCGCTCGGGCCCTGGCTGCTGGTGCTCTTGGCCCTGGGCGTCGTGATCTTTGCCATCCAGTACGTTCGGCGCTACCTCGGCGCCAGAAATAGTCTGGATCTGCAGCACGATCTGCGGATCGCTCTCTACCGGCAGCTGCATCGCCTGGACTTCGTCCGTCACGCAGAGCTGTCCCCGGGGGATGTGATGTCTCGCGCGGCGGGGGACGTGACGCTGATTCAGCTGTTCTTGAACCAGATCCCGCTCGCCGCCGCCAATCTCACTCTGCTGGTGCTGGCCATGGGGCTGATGGCTGTCCTTTCGCCGTTGCTCAGCCTGGTGATCGGAGCGTTCGTCCCGATCTTCGTGCTGCTTGCGATCCGCTTCCGCGACCGCATCTTTCCTGCAAGTTGGAATGATCAGCGCCTGTCGAGCGCGGTTGCCGGCGTGGTGGAGGAGGCCGTGTCCGGAGCGCGCGTCGTCAAGGCCTTTGCCCAGGAGCAGCACGAGCTGTCGTTGCTCTTGCAGGGCGCACGCGACCTGTTTCGGTCTCGCTTGCGCACCGCGCGGCTCACGGCGCGCTACTCTGCGACCTTGCAGGCGCTGCCGGGTCTGGCGCAGCTGGGGGTCCTGCTGCTCGGCGGGTTTCTGGCGTTGCACGGTCGCATCAGCCTGGGTGTGTTCCTGGCTTTTTCCAGCTACCTGATCCAGCTGCTCGGGCCGGTGCGGCTGCTCTCCGGGATGCTCGCCTCCAGCCAGCAAGCGCGGGCAGGGGCGGAGCGCGTTCTGGAGCTCCTGGAGCTCGAGTCAGAGGTCCGTGACGCGCCTGGGGCGCAGCCGCTCCAGGACGGCAGCGGGGTCGTCGAGCTCGAGCACGCGAGCTTCGCGTACGCCGGGGCGGAGCCGGTGCTGCACGATGTTTCGCTGCGCCTCGGTGTGGGGGAACGGCTGGGGATCGTCGGCAGCTCGGGCTCGGGGAAAACGACGCTCGCGCTGTTGATGGCTCGCTTCTATGATCCCACGAGTGGCACCGTGCGGATCGACGGCACCGACCTTCGCAGCTGCACGCTCGACTCGCTGCGGAGTCAGATGGCCTTCGTCTTTGAGGACAGCTTCCTGTTCTCGTCGTCGATCCGGGACAACATCGCGCTCGGCAAGCCGAACGCGAGCGACAGAGAGATCGAACGCGCCGCCCGGGCGGCGCGCGCGCACGACTTCATCGCCGAGCTGCCGCAGGGGTACCAGACGCGCGTTGGGGAACGCGGGTCGCTGCTCTCCGGGGGCCAGCGCCAGCGCATCGCGCTGGCGCGTGCCATGCTCGGCAGCCACCGGCTCATGATCCTGGACGACGCCACCTCGGCCATTGACGCCGTGACGGAGGAGGCCATCCATCGCTCGCTCGGCGAAGTGATGCAGGGCCGCACCACCGTGATCGTAGCGCATCGCCAATCGACGCTACGCCTCGCGACCCGCATCGTCGTGCTGGACGGGGGGCGCGTCGTCGCGCAGGGAACCAACGCCGAGCTGCTCGAGAGCTCACCCTTGTACCGGCAGCTGCTCGCGGGGCCCGAGCTCGACGCGGCCGGCTTGCTCGAGGAGCAAGAGGAAGTGGGAGAGCTGGGCCTGGACGCGGCTGCCTGGCCCGCGCACGCCGAGCGGGAGGGCGCTCTACGGGCTGCCAGCGTCGCAAGCGAGCTGGGCCTGGCCTCGGTGGGAAGCCTGGGGGCCAGCGCCGGCGGCGGGGGCGGGCAGCGCGATCTCGGCGGCGGGCGCGCCGCGTTCGTGGCGGAGACGCCCGAGCTCTTGCGGCGCGTGGCACAACTGCCGCCGCTCGAGGGAGAGCCGGAGGTCGATGTCGCGAGCTGTACCGCGCCGCAGCTGCGTTTCTCGCTGGGCGAGCTCCTGGGCGCCTTCCGCGGGGCCTTGTTGGTGGGCCTCGGGCTGGTGATCGTGGATGCGCTGACGGGCCTGTGCGCTCCGTACTTGATCGGTCACGGCGTGGACCAGGCGGTGATGACGCACGGGGTGCCACAGCTGTTGACGATCGCAGCGCTGCTCGGGGGCGTCGTGCTGCTCAGCTGGGTGAACTCCACCGCTATGCAGTTTCAGACGGCTCGCACGGCCGAACGCCTGCTGTTTGCGCTGCGTGCTCGCACGTTTGCGCACCTGCAGTGGATCTCGATCGATTACTACGATCGGGAGCTCGGCGGGCGGATCATGACGCGCATGACCACCGACATCGAAGCCTTTGCACAGCTCCTGCAGCAGGGCCTGTTGACCGCGATCGTCAGCGCGCTGACCTGCGCCGGGGTCTTCGTCGTGCTCTTTACGCTGGATCTAGAGCTGTGCCTGGCGGTGTTCCTGATCTTGCCGCTGCTCTGGGCGGGAACCAGCCTGTTTCGGCGGCTTTCCGCGAGCGCGTATCTGCAAGCGCGCGAACGGGTCTCGGCCGTGAACGCGTGCCTGCAGGAGAGCCTGGCCGGCATCCGCGTCACGCAAGCCTGGCGGCATGAGGCGGAGAGCTTGCAGCATTTCTCCGGGTTGTCCCTTGGCTACCGGCACGCCCGCCTGCGCTCGATGCAGCTTCTGGCGATCTACTTTCCCTACCTGCAACTGTTGTCGGTGGTGGGCAAGGCCGTCACGCTTGGCCTCGGCGCGGCGCGCGTGGCGCGCGGCGAGCTCAGCGCCGGCCTCCTGATCGCGTTCTTGCTCTATCTCGATCAGTTCTTCACGCCGCTCCAGCAGCTGTCCATGGTCTTCGACCAGTGGATTCAGGCGCGCGTGTCGCTGAGCCGCATTCGCGAGCTGCTGGCCACACCGACCGGCACCCCGGAGGCGGCGCTGCCGAAGGACCCGGGGCGCATCGCCGGCGGGCTGCGCTTCGAGAATGTTCGTTTCGCGTACGCCCCGGGGGCGCCGGAGGCGCTGCGCGGGGTGAACCTGGAGGTCCAGCCGGGGGAAGTGGTGGCGCTGGTCGGTACGACGGGTGCCGGCAAGTCGACCTTCGTCAAGCTGGCGGCGCGCTTCTACGACGCCACCCACGGCAAGGTATCCATCGATGGGCTGCCCTTGCGCGACGTCGCGCTGGGCGCGTTTCGGCGCCAGCTGGGCTACGTGCCGCAGGAGCCCTTCCTCTTTTCGGGCACGATCCGCAGCAACATCGCCTACGGCCGCCCCGAAGCCACCGATCGCGAGGTGGAGCGCGCGGCGCGGGCCGTCGGCGCCCATGCGTTCATCGCCGCGTTGCCGCGCGGCTACCTGACGCCGATCGCCTCGAGCGGCCACTCGCTCTCTGCAGGTCAGCGTCAGCTCCTCTGCCTGGCCCGGGCCGAGCTGGTCAACCCCGCGCTCTTGATCCTGGACGAGGCCACCTCCAACCTGGACTTGTCGACCGAGGCGGAAGTGCAGCGCGCCATGCGCCGCCTGGCGCGGGGACGTACGACTTTGCTGATCGCCCACCGCCTGCAGACGGCTCGCGCGGCAGACCGCATCGTGGTGGTGGAGGAGGGGCTCCTGGTGGAGCAGGGCTCGCATCAGGAGCTGGCCGCAGCTGGAGGGCGCTACGCGCAGCTCTGGGACGCCTTCCACCGCACCGAGCGCAGCCTGACCCGCGCGATCGCGTAGAGGCTGTCGCGACGCGGCGAGCGTCGCGGTTCAGTAGCAGCTGGTGGCCTGCGGCGGGCCGCCGGCGCCTTGCGGCGCCGACGGACCATGTGTCGCTGGCTCAGGAAGCGGCGAGCAGCGGCTCGCCCTGGATGGCCCGGGACGGCAGGCCATCCACCCCTACCGGCACGTCTCCGACCAGCGTGATGCGGTGCAGCTTGCGCTCGTGCTCGAGGTGGTCGATGTCTTGCGGCCCGAGGTGGGCCGTGGCGCGGTTGTCCCAGAAGGCGATGCTGCCCTTTTGCCAACGGAAGCGCACCGTGTACTCCGGGCGCGTGATCTGCTGAAAGAACAGGTTGATGATGCGCTGGCTTTCGTCGGGGGTGACGCCCACGATGTAGCGCACGAACGTCGGGCTCACGAACAGGGCTCGTTCCCCCGTCTCGGGATGCACGCGCACGACGGGGTGCTCGCTGACCAGCGGTTTGGACTCGATGCGTTCGCGCAGCTTGGAGCTGACCGCCACTCCCTCCGGCAAATGGAAGGAATGTACGGCGCGCAGCTGGTTGGCAAAGCGCTGCAGCGGCTCCGACAGGCCCTGATAGGCCGCGACCAGGTTGGTCCAGGTGGTGTCTCCACCGTACGGGGGCACCTCCTCGGCGCGCAGGATTGAGCCCGCCGGTGGATTGATCACCGCGGTCACATCGGTGTGCCAGCCGTTGATGTCCCGGCGCGCCGTCTTGTCGCCGTACTCCTCATCGAAGATGCGCCGATCGATCGGCAACACCTCGGGATGCCCTTCGATCGAATCGCGCAGCGGGTGGGCGGGCGTGGGCTGGCCGAACCTGCGCGCGAACGCCGCCTGCTCGGACGGGCTGATGTGCTGTTCGCGAAAGAACACGACCTTCCAGCGCAACAGAGCCGCGCGGATCGCCGCCACGTCTTCGTCGCGCAGCCGCTCGCGCAGATCCACGCCGGAGATATCGGCGCCCGTGTGACCGGACACCGGTCGAACTTGGACGGCGCTCATGGGCGTGCCTCCTGTGCCGCAGATGGCCTGGCGTAGGCGGCGCGCAAGCGCTCCGGCGGCCGAGCGCCGAACACCTCTCCCGCGACCAGCTCGGACCTCACGCCGTCCACGCCGACCGGGATATCCCCCACCAACGTCACGCGGTAGAGCACTCGTTCCACGTCCAGGTGGTTGAGGTCCTGCGGCCCGAGGTGAGCCGTGGCGCGGTTGTCCCAGAAGGCCAGGCTGCCCGGCTCCCAGTGAAAGCGCACGGTGTATGCCGGCTTGGCGATCTGCTCGAACAAGAGATCGAGGATGCGCGTGCTTTCCAGGCGCGACAGGCCCACGATGTGGCTGGTGAAGCCCGGGCTCACGAACAGGCCTCGCTCCTTGGTCTCGGGGTGCACGCGCACCACGGGGTGGATCGCGACGAGCGGATTTTCGCGCACCTTCTTCAGGTAGGCATTCTCGCTGTCCTGGGCCGCAAAGCGCAGTCCAAAGCGATGCTCCGCGCGCAGCCCGTCGATCAGCTCGCGTACCGCCGGCGACAGGCCCTCGTAGGCAGCTACCAGATTGCTCCAGGTGGTGTCCCCGCCGTATTCCGGCACGGTCACCGCGCGCAGCAGCGACGCCGCGGGAGGGTTGACCGCCGCCGTCACGTCCGTGTGCCAGCGGTTCTCGTAGCTGTAGCGCTTGCCGTAGCGGCGGTCGAAACGCCGGCTATCGATCGGCAGGATCTCTGGAAATTCTCCGAGTGGCTGGTCCTCGTGCGGGTGCGCGTAGGTCAGCTCACCGAAGCGTTCGGCAAACGCGATCTGCTCCTTGTGGCCCAGGTTCTGATTGCGGAAGAACACGACCTTCCACTCTAGTAGCGCGGCCCGAATCTGCGCGATGGTCGCGTCATCCAGACGCGCCGCCAAGTTTACCCGGCGGATCTCCGCACCGATGTGCCCGGCCAGCGGCCGCACCTCAATCTTGCTAGTTTCTCCCATGGCTTTTTAGCCTCCTCTACTGTTCAGACGGTGTTTTTAAAAAATCACTCTGCGGCGTCCGCGCGCTTGGGGGCGCGCCGCGCCAGCTGAGCCTCGATCGCAGTGCCCTTGAAGAAGTTGGCGTTGGACTCGGTGTAGAACTTGTACGGATTGTCGAAGACCCAGGCTCGGAAGTCCGCCTCGCTGATGGCACCTTCGTCGACCAGCGCGTGGGACTCCGCCAACACCTGGGTCAGGTCCGGGACGTCCCAGTGCCCCACGTCCGACGAATAGATGGCGTTGACCTTGACCCCGAGGGGATTGGCCTTGTCGTTGAAGGCGTGCGCGACGGTGCGATCGTCGGATTCCGAGCCGAAGAAGAAGCTATCCACCCAGCGCCTCTTGATGTCTTCCACACTCTGGATGCCGGCCGCAGCGAAGTCCTCCAGCTCTTCGGGCTTCGGCTGCCGGGCGTCCCTGGTGTAGCGCTCGCCCAGCGTGTCTCGGATCAGGTCTTCCCCCTCGATCGAGCGCCCGCGGCTCAGGCCCTTGCCGTAGCGGGTGAACAGCTCGGAGAACAGCCCGCGATCGGTCTCTGCCGGGTCGTAGTTCCGCAGCCCCTCGCGGCTGCGCTTGTGCCAACGATCCACCAGGTGGATGTAGACGCGGGCTCCCCAATCGGCGCCGCCCTCGAGCAGGCCCACGCGCAGCTGGGGGAAGCGGCGGGTCACGCCGCCGAAGAACAGCGCCTTGGCAAACGCCTCCGAGCCATCGGCAAAATGACCGATGTGATTGTGCATGTAGCTCGAGATCGAGCTGCGGCCGACCCAGCCCTGGCTGCCATAGTGGGTGAGCACGGGCACTCCCAGCTCCACCACCTTGGCCCAGAACGGATCGTAGTCGTGCTCGCTGTCGATGCCGTAGAAGTCCTGATACGAGATGTACTTTTGCAGCTCCGGGTATTGCTCCGCGGGGTACTTGTCCGCCAGCGCGCGGATCGGGCGGCGCACGCTGCCCGCGATGTTGATGGCCTTGAGCCCCAGCGTGCGGACGGCGAACTCGAGCTCTGCGATGCCCTCTTCCGGCGTATTGAGCGGAATACCGGCGACGGGCGTGAGCCGGTCCGAGTAGGGCCGGAATAGATCCGCGTGGTAGTGGTTGATGGCCCGCTGCAGCGCCGTGCGCTGACCTCGGTCTTTCACCGCGAGCGGGGCCAATACGTTGTTGGGGAACAACACCGAGTAGTCGGAGCCTTGCTCGGCCTGCCGCTCGTAGAACAGTTCCGGCAGGTGGTAGGTGGCGACGTCCCGCGTATTCTTCGTGACGCGCGCCCACCAGGGGGCGCGGATCGTGCGGTAGTACTGCCGTTCTTCCGGCGTCTGTTCGTACCAGTTCTTGCCGTTGCCGTAGTTGCCGCGCTCGATGCGCTCCGCAGAGGCTTTGCGCAGTTCGTCCACCAGCGTGCTGCCACCGTACTGGGCGACGTAGTCCTCGACGGCAGGCGTGTAGTCGTTGGTGTGAACGTCGGTGTCGATCACCGGATAGTCCAACGTCGCCCGGATGGCGGCGGAGGGTGAGCGCGAGGCGCTCGGCCGTGAAATGGTCATCGGGCTCCTTTGGGACAACGGGCGGTGGCGCGCCGGATCTGTCCGGTGCATTGACGTTGTCATAGAGGACGATAATCTATTATAATGGACAAAGGCAAGGCGGGGCAGCGCGGCCGTCTCGCGTTCATCAAGGATTGGTCACATGGGCTACCCCAGCGTTTATCCCACCGGCGTCACCGTCTACGATCCCGACCAGGCATGGAGCGGGTACACGATCTTTCAAGCTCCCGGCATCGGAGCGCTACTGATCGACATGAACGGTCGAGAGGTGCAGCTCTGGCAGGGCCTCCAGGGCTTTCCCAACAAACTGTTGCCTGGGGGGCAGGTGTTCGGCAGCACCGGCGAGCGAGATCCGCGCCACGGCGCTCAGGATCAACTGGATCTGGTGCAGGTCGACTGGGAGGGCAACATCGTCTGGCGCTTCGAGCGGCTCGAGCACATCGCAGACCCGGGGGAGGCAGCGCGCTGGTATTCGCGCCAGCACCACGACTTTCAACGCCAGGGCAGTCCGGTCGGCTACTACGCGCCCGGGCAGGAGCCGTTGACCGAGCGCGGCAATACCTTGCTCTTGGTGCACGAGAACGTAACGGCCCACGCCATCAGTGAGCGGCCGCTGCTGGATGACAAGATCATCGAGGTGGACTTTCAGGGCAACATCATCTGGCAGTGGCGTCCGCACGAGCATTTCGAAGAACTCGGCTTCGACGCGGCGGCGCGAGAATCTCTGCGCAAAAATCCAAATCTTCGGCCGGCGGGGGAGGGCGCGCTCGGCGCGGCCCGGGGCGAGGGCTTTGGCGACTGGCTTCACATCAACTCGCTGTCCGTGGTGGGACCGAACAAGTGGTACGACGCCGGGGACCGGCGCTTTGCCCCCGATAACCTGATCTGGGACGCGCGCGAGGCAAACATCATCGCCATCGTCGACAAACAGACGGGCAAGATCGTCTGGAAGCTCGGGCCGCGTTACGACGGCAGCGAGGCCGAGCGCCGGCTGGGCTGGATCATCGGGCAGCACCACGCGCACATCATTCCGCGCGGCCTGCCGGGGGAGGGCAACCTGCTGGTGTTCGACAATGGCGGTTGGGCGGGCTACGGCGCTCCCCACCCGAGCGCTCCGGATGGGCTCAAGACGGCGCTGCGCGACTATTCGCGGGTGCTCGAGATCGACCCGACCACGCTGGAGATCCAGTGGCAATATACGCCCAAGGAGGCGGGCTTTGTGCAGCCGCTCGATGCGGCCCGCTTCTACAGCCCCTTCATCAGCAGCGCCCAGCGGCTGCCCAACGGCAATACGCTGATCACCGAGGGGTCGGACGGGCGCATCTTCGAGGTGACACCTCGGCATGAGACGGTGTGGGAGTACATCAGCCCGTACTGGCGCAAGCCGCCGCTGCACCTCAACCTGGTGTACCGCGCGTATCGCGCACCGTATGACTGGGTCCCGCAGCTGTCGCGACCGCGCGAGGTGCCAGTCCAGCGTATCGACGTGAAGACGTTCCGCGTCCCCGGGGCTGCGGCTCTCGGCCGCGATCGGGTGGTGTCCGTGGTCGGCGCTGCTCGCGCGCAGAGCGCGCCGCCCGAGGCGGAGGGGGTGCTCTGCGTCCCCGCCAGCGGCGCCAGCGTTCCGGTACCGCTCAGCGCCGGCGGCTGACCGGGGCCGCCCAGTATCCGCTCAGCGCTCGCTACATCAGCGGAGCGTGCGCTGGGCAGGCCAGTACGAGCGGCCCTGGCCTCTCGCGGGCACCCACCTGCCCGGCAGCGCTTCAGTGTGCGGCGGCGACGACGGCAGCTACCGGCTTGCCCGTGACGGCGTCGCGCGGTTGCCAGAAGTCTTGCAGGTTGAGCTCCCGAAGCACGGCGTTGAGGAAGCTTGCGTCGACAAATTCCGCAAAGTCGAAGGTGTTGCGCACCAGGCCCAGCCGCTTGGCCTCGGCGATTTGCAGCGTGTAGCGCGCATACACATACGGGTCCAGCAGGGGGCTCAGCTTGTATTTGAGCGATTCGCCCGCCCAGTCTTCCTTGTAGCTGCCAAAGGTGAACCCGGTGCGCGTCCAGAGCTGGAACACCGGCTGCGGCTGCGCTTCTTGATCGGCCAGCCACTTCGCCGCCAGGACCAACACCTTGACGACGCGCTTGGTGTGCTCTGGGTACTTGGTGATGAAGGATTTGGAGCCGATAAACAAGCTGTTGGACGTGAGGGCCGGGTTGCCGCCGCGCGTGCTGTACAGGATGCGTGCCACGCCCTGGTCCCGCAGGCCCAGGTAGTCGCTGCTGCCGACGGCGGCATCGATGTCGCCCGTCACGATCGCCGCCTTGGCGGTGTTGGTATCCATGCTGATCAGGCGCACGTCCTTATCCGTCAGACCAAACTGCTCGAGCAATTTATTGGCGATCAGGTGGGTGGCGGTGCCCTTGTTGACGGCCACGGTCTTGCCGCGCAACTCCTTGCCGTCTTTGATCGGCGAGTCAGCGGGCACGGCAATGTAGCCGTTGCCGCGCACCGAACTCGCGAGCAGCACCCGGTAGTCGAGGCCGCTCGCTCGCCCGACGATGGATGGCAGGTCGCCGAGCGAAGCAAAGTCGGTCAGGTTGTTGGAAAACAACTCGTTCACCGCTGGGCCGGCGCCCCGCAAGAACGACCAGGTAATCTGGATCCCATCCTTCTTGAATTCCTCTTCCAGCAGCCCCTTCAAGTGGGCCGTGCCGATGGCGGTGCCGCCGGCGACGGGCCGGTTGCCGATACCCACGCCCGGGTTGGAGAAGCGGATGACCGTGGGTGCATCCGCTCGCACACCCGATGCGGCGAAGGTGAAGAGCAGGCTGACGAGGAAAGAGAGGACCACGTTGGTGACGCGTTTCATGAGGTGCGTTCCTTGCTGGAGGTGAGCTCGCGCTCTCGATGCTGCGGAGTCTATAGCAGACAATTGTCTTTTAAACTAGACATTGTGCCATTGTGGTCGCTAGCCTTGCAAACCCAAGCTACCCGTCACGGAGAGGAGAACCCCGGCATGGCACAATCATCGGTACTCACAGGAGCGCCCGCGCGGGTGCGGCCGCAGATCAGTCTGGAGCTGGATTCGCCGGAGCTGGCGGCCACCTACGACGAGGTCAGCACGCGGCAGTTCAATCACGGCAAGGTCTTGATCCAGGCCCTGGCGCCCCGCTCCGGGCAGCGAGTGCTCGACATCGGTTGCGGCACCGGCCGGCTGGGGGAGTACGTCGCGGAGCTCGTCCGCCCCGCGGGCGAGGTGCTCGGCATCGACCCGCTGCCCTTGCGCGTCGAGATCGCGGCGGGCAAACATGCACGCTTTCGGGCCAGCGTGGGGCGCGCCGAGGATCTGTCCGCCTTCGCGGACCGGAGCTTCGACGTCGTGTACTCGAACAGCGTGTTTCACTGGATCGAGGACAAGCCACGTGCGCTCGCCGAGGCGCTGCGGGTCTTGAGGCCCGGGGGGCGCATCGGCGTGAACAGCGCCGATGGGGACCAACCGCACCAGTCTCAGGCGCTGGTGCGCGAGGCCCTGCTCGAGGAGGGCCTATCGGAGGTCGCCGCGGCTCAGGGTACGGGGCACAACTATCGCGTGAACGCTGCCGAGCTGACGCGGCTGCTGGGTGCTGCCGGTTTTGCCGATATCGTCGTGTCCGCTCACACGTTCGTGGACGAGGTGAGCGGCGCTGACGATTTGATTCGTTGGAGCACATCCAGTTCCTTCGGGAACTTCCTGAAAGAGCTCGATGCCGTGCAACAGCGGCGGGTGCGCGACCGGCTGGAGGCGAAGCTAGAGGCGCGCCGCGGGCCGCGAGGCGTGCAACTCGAGCGCTACCTGGTATTCGCGATCGCGCGGCGGCCCTGAACGCCCGCCGGGCCGCGCCGTGGGGCGCGGCCCCGCAGTCCCGGCTAGCGACTACCGATGTTGAAGCCGCCGCCGGAGATGTCGAGGCACGCGCCGGTGATGAACGAGGCTGCGTCGGAGAGCAGCCACACGATCGGGCGCGCGACTTCTTCCACCCGCGCGGGGCGGCCGAGCGGGATCGTCGCGGAGATGGCCGTGCGGAAGGTGGTATCCTCCAGGCGTGCCGCCGTGGCCTCCGTCTCGGTGAAACCGGGCCGCACGGACACGACGCGGATGCCCTCCCGCGCGACTTCCTTGGCAAAGCCAATGCTAAAGGCGTCGACGGCCGCCTTGCTGGCGGCATAGTGCGCGCTGCCCGGGCGCCCGCCGATGGTGGCGGCCATCGAGGAGACGTTGACGACGACGCCGCCCGCGCCGCCGCGCGCGGTCGACATGCGGCGGGCCGCTTCCCGGCAGCAGAGCATGAGCCCCACGACGTTGGTCTGCAGCAGCCGGGCGAGCGCCGGCGCGTCCGTGTCGGCGACCGGCGTCGGCGGGAGGAACGCGGCCGCGGAGTTGATCAGGGCGGTGATGGGGCCGAGCTCGCGCTCGACCGTGTCGAAGCTGCGCACGACCTGCTCGGAGTCGGTCACGTCGCCCGCGACGGCGAGCACTCGGGCGCCGCTGCGCCGCAACTCCTCGACCAACTCCTGCGCGCGCCGCGCCTGGCTGCGATAGTTGACGGCCACGGAGAAACCGGCCTGGGCCGCCTCCCGCGCGGAAGCGGCCCCGATGCCCGTCGCCCCACCGGTGATGAGGACGACCCGTGGCATCAGAACGGCCGACTGCCGGCCAGGCTGATCCGCTTCAACACGCGCCGCGAGTTTGCATCAAACGCCGAGCGCGCGTGCAAGACCGCCTGATTGTCCCAGTACACGATGTCCCCGACACGCCAGCGGTGCGTGTAGCGGAAACGCTCGCTGGCGAGATGCTCGCGCAACTCGGCGATCAGGGCTTCGCCCGCGGAGGCGGGCACACCCACTATCTCCACTTCCGTGCTGGCGTCGAGGTACAGGATCTTCTTTCCGCTGTTGGGATGCCGGCGCACCAGCGGATGCGGAAACACCGGGCTGATCAGCGGCTTCGGTGTCGAGCGGTACTTCTGGCGCGCTTCCCCCTCGCGCACCAGAAATGGGTTGTAGGTGATCAACTGGAGGTCGTCGATGCGGCGCCGGGTGGCGGCATCCAGCGTGGTGTAGGCCAGGTGCATGTTGTAGAACGACGTATCGCCGCCCTGGGTGGGCACCTCGAGTGCATACAAGAGCGAGCCGGCAGAGGGCAGCGGCGCCCAGTGGTGGTCCGAGTGCGCGGTCAGCTCCTGGTGCCCCGTGTACCCGCCGTCGACGTTGGCGACGAGCACGATCTCGGGCGTGGCGCCGCCCTCCTTCGAGGCGAGCACCGGCACGTCCGCGGGTGGGTTGAAGGTACTGCCGAAGTAGCCAGCAAAGGCCTTGAACTGGTCATCGGTCAGGTCCTGCCCGTGGAAGATCAGGATATGATGATCCAGCAGGCCCTGCTTCAAGGCGAGGACCGTATCGGCGCGCAGTGGCTGGCTGGCGTCCACGGCGTGCACGTGCGCGCCGAGCGGGCCGCCCGTGGGAGTGAGGAGCTCGAGGTGTTCAGCGGGATTTGCCATCGGGTGCGGTCTCCAGGGGTCAAACGGGTTCAGATGAGGGGCAGGTCGAGCCAGCGTTTGAAGCCAGCGCGCTCCTTGACCCGTGCATACCAAGCTTCCAGCGCCGGCAGCTGCGGACGCGGGATCGGCAAGTTGAACCAACGCTGCGCCGCCGAAGCGACGGGGATGTCGCCGAACGTGAAATGGTCGCCGGCGAGGTACGGTTTCTTGGCGAGCTCGCGCTCCAGAATCTCGGCGGCCGCCGTCGCTGCGCGCAAGGAATCGTCGATCAGCTTCTGGTCGCGCTTCTCCGCGGGCGTGCGCAAGAGCTGCACCACCAGCGGACGCACGTTGGACCAGAACGTCGTCGTGTACCAATCGGTCCAGCCGTCGGCTCGCCCCCGCACGCCGAGGTCGCTCGGCAGCGCCGGGTGCTTGCCGTATTTGGTGTAGAGGTAGCGCACGATCGAGTTGGACTCCCAGAGCACGGCGCCGCCGTCTTCCAGCGTGGGGATCAGGCCGTTCGGGTTCAGCGTCAGATAGTCGGCGTCTTTCACCCGACCGAAGCTGCCGCCCGCGTCGATGCGTTCATAGTCGAGGCCCAGCTCCTCCAGCGCCCACAGCACCTTCTGAACGTTGATGGATCGCGGTTGCCCCCAGACACGTAGCTTGCTCATCTCGATGTCCTTTCGCGCGCCGGGACGAGGCGCCTGCCTCCGCCTCGGACTGGTTCCAACATAGTGACGTAATGTCTTGCAAACAAGAACGATCGCGAGGCTCGAGCTGCGTTTGTGCCTGCGCCGGACATGCCTCGACAGAGCGGCGAGGGTCAGAGCCCGAGCGCGCTCGGAGGGCGACCCGTTACGGCTTTGTTTCCGGCCACGCGCTCCGCCGCGCGTGGAACCGCTGCGTTCGTCGAGCGTAGCGCCGCGACCTCGTCCGCGGGTAGTCTGCGCTGCATGGCCGATACCCCACTCCAGATCGCTCGCGCCCTACATCGCGCGCTCGAGGCCGGGAGGAGCGGTGCCGAGCTGCGCGCGCTGTTCACGGGCGATGCCAGGACCATCGAGCACCCCAATCTGATCAAGCCGGCGGGTGGCGTGGTGACGCTCGAACGCATGCTGGCCGCCTCGGCTACCGGTGCCGAGCTGCTCGCCCGGCAGAGCTACAGCGTGCACCACGAGCTCGAGCTCGGAAGCCTCGCGGTCAGCCCCTGGGGGTGTTCGGCCGAGACACAGGAGCGCGCGTGCTGACGCGACGCCCGAATTCAGCGTAGCAGCCCGAGGCGCGCCATCACGCGGAAGTCGCCGCGGCTCGTCTGTGCGACCTTGCGCGCAACGGCGTCCGCGCCCACACTAAACAGCTCGACGTGCCCCGCGTCGTAGTCGCGGTTCGGCAGGACGTATTGCTGCAGGTACGTCTGCGTGCCGTCTTTGAGCTGCAGCAGCGTATACGAGGGTACGCCGCGCTCCACGGAGCAGCTCGTGGCCGAGAGCGCACCCGCAAACGTGGAAAGCAGCACCCAGGCCCTGGACTCGTTCACTCGAAGCCATCGCAGGCTTGCTTTTTACTACTTTTGATAGTCAATATCAATATCGTTGAGACACCCAAGGGCCCACCCCGGCGGCGGCCTTCGCGCTGGCTGGCGGCCGAACGAGCCAGCTGCTCGAAAGAAATGAGGAAACGGTGATGATGTTCAGGCACACGCGCGAGCGCGCACGAGATGGACTGCTTCTGGCGACGTCGTTGGCGGCGCTGGCTGGCTGCGGCGCCGATCACGACAGCACCAGTGTCGAGCCGCTCGGCGGCGCGAGCGAGCGCCCCGCGCCGAGCCCGGAAAGTGAAGGGCCGTCGCCCGCACCGGAGGCGGCGAGTCCAGAGCCCACGCCCGTCATTCCGAGCGACAACCGGAGCGAGACCAATGCTCCGGTGGCGAGTGGCACTGGCAGTCAGACCAGCAGCGAAGGAGCGGGCATCGAGATGGGCACCGGGCAGGTCCCGCCGCCTCCCTCGTCCCTATTTGCCGTGCCGACCGAGGTCTACGGTCCCGACTTCGCCACGTCCGCCAGCTACATCCCGGTGGTGACATCCCTGGATGTGCCCAGAATCGAACTCGGCAGTGCCCGCGAGGTTACCGGGCGGGCCAGCGTGGCTGCGATCGGAGCGTATCTGTTCATTGCCGCCTCCTCCGCGCCCGTCGTCGAGCGCTTCGAGGTGCAGGCCGATGGCTCCTTGCGCGACGCGGGCCGCCTGAGTTTCATGAACTACGGCCTGCCGGATTTCTTTGCCATCGACCCCTGGGGTGCCGTCTTCATCAACCCGGAGAAGGCCTACATCTTCAACGGTAGCGATGGCAGCCTCGTGGTCTGGAACCCGACCACGCTGGAGATCACCGGCGAAGTCCCGGCGCCGCCGGGCGTCTCGCGCATGGGCTACAATTTTGAGAGCGTCTCCGTCGTGCGTGGCAACCGACTGTATCGCATCTTCACGCTGTTGAACTACGACACCTGGGAGTTCCTGCCAGCGCCGCAGTACCTCGCGGTCTACGATCTGGATAGCGACACATTGCTGAGCACGGTCGAGGAGTCGCGCTGCCCGCAGCTGTACAGCCGCCCCTTCATCGACGAACGCGGGGACATCTATTTCAGCGGTTGGGTCTGGACACCGGGCTTGACCTTGACCAGCGACTACCCTGCGAGCTGTGCGCTGCGCGTTCTAGCCGGACAGGACACGTTCGATCCCGACTGGCAGCTCAATTTCGCGGCGGACGTGACCGGAGGTCGAGAAGGCGCGGTCCTGCGCTACCTGGGCGGCGGCAAGGCGTTGCTCGACGTGTTCCACGCCGAACGCACCTCGATCGACGCCGCCACCGATCCCGAGGACCTGGTCAACACGCCGAACTGGCGGCTCTGGAGCATCGATCTCGCGACCAGGACGGGCGCCCCGCTGGAGGGCCTGGATTTCAAGGCTGGCGGCTACCAGGACGTCGCGGTCGGCGACCGGACCTTCCTGATGACGTTCAACGACGACTACTCGGAGACCACGGCCTTCGAGGTCAAAGACGGTCAGGCCGTACGCAGCTTCCAGGTCCAGGGCAGCTCCTATCACATGGTGCAGCTGCGCTAGTGAGGGAGTTGGGCGCCGCAGCACGCGATATCCTGCGCGTGTGCCATGGAGCAGTTCGCATACGAACTCGCTTTGGCAAGTTTGCAGAGGCTCCCCGGAGCGGCCTCTTCTTGAGCGTCCTCGGGGCGCGCCGGTCAGCGCGCCCGCCGCATCGGCGCGCGGCTCACGATCTCCAGAAAGCTGCGCAGCGCGAAGCTGGGTTGGCGATCCTGCCGGCGCAGTAGTGTCGTGCGGCGCCGCAGCGGGCCCATGCCGTGCCCAGCCACGCGTGCCAGCAGGCCGCGACGCAGCTCCGCCTCCACCGTGCTGAGCGGTAGGAAGGATGCGCCGAGGCCCACGGCGACGAAGCTCTTGATGGCCTCGATGCTGTCGGTCTCCATCTTGACCTGCGGGGACAGCCCACGCTCGAGCCAGCGCTGCTCGAGATAGTTGCGGAAGCCCGTCGACCTCGGAAACAAGATCAGCGGCAGCTCCTCCAGCCGCACGCGCTCTCGCCGTGCCAGCGCCGGCTCGACCACGAGGACGATCTCCTCCTCGAACACCGGACGCGCCACCAGCTGCTCGCGCCGCGGCTCGGAGGTGACGAAGCCCACGTCCACCTCCGCCTCCGCCACCCACGCCTCGACGTCGCGGCTGGTCCCGGTGCGCACGCTCACGTCGATGTCCGGAAAACGCCGCCCCAGCTCGCGCAGCCAGCTCGGCAAGAGCTGTACACTGGTGGTGACCCCAGCCCCGATCGCGAGCTTGCCGCTTCTACCTTGCTGCAGATCCGCCAGCGCCTGCACGAACTCCCCGAGGACGCCCGCGCTGCGCCGCCCGAATTCCGAGAGCAGCTCCCCCGCCGGCGTGAGGCGGATGCCGCGCCCGTAGCGCTCCAGCAAGCGGCAATCCAGCGCGGCCTCGAGCGCCCGGATCTGTTTGGTGACGGCCGGCTGCGTCAGGCCCAGCGCCTTGGCGGCCGCGCTCACGCTCTGGAGCTCGGCCACCTGCAAGAAGCTGCGCAGCGGGGGGCTGATCAGATCCATGGCGCTAGACCCATGCCTCTCATTTCAAGCCGTTAGCCCGGCTGGTGGAGCCACACCGGATGAGCGTGCGCCGCCGCATCCGCGGGCCGCAGAACCATGAAAATGGCTCATCGTTCGATGATGAAACATTCATTGGTATCATGGATCAAATGGGGCCATGCTGTCGACCCGGATTCTGGAAGGAGAGCGCTATGGCCGTCACGGCGATTGTCGGAGCAAACTGGGGAGACGAGGGCAAGGGCCGCATGGTGGATGCGCTCGCCGCCGAGCAGGACATCGTGGTGCGCTACCAGGGCGGCGGAAACGCCGGCCACACCGTGATCACCCCCCAGGGCAAGTTCGTGCTGCACCTGCTGCCGTCCGGCGCGCTGCGCGAAGGTAAGATCAACGTGCTCGGTCCGGGCGTCGCGCTGGATGCGGACCTCCTGGCGCGCGAGCTCGAAGGGCTGGCGAGTCGCGGCATGCCCGCGCCGCAGCTGCTGGTCTCCGACCGGGCCCAGCTCGTGCTGGAGCACCACCGCTGTCTCGACGTCTACGAGGAAGAGCGGCTCGGCCGCCGCGGCTTCGGTTCGACGCGCAAGGGCATCGCGCCCTTTTACGCCGACAAGTGTAGCAAGACCGGCATCAGCGTGGACGAGTTGTACGGCGGCGCCGCCAACCTGCGCACGCGCGTGGAGCAGACGCTGGCCGCCAAGAACGTGCTCTTCACCCAGCTCTACGGCAAACCCGCGATCGAACCCGCGGACGTGATGGCGACCCTCGCGCGCTTGCGCGAAGTGCTGCGGCCGTACGTCGCCGATACCAGTGAGTTCTTCACTCGAGCGCTGGCGGACGGCAAGAACATCCTGCTCGAGGGGCAACTCGGCGCGCTGCGCGACCCCGACCATGGCATCTATCCGTGGGTCACCTCCTCATCTCCTCTCGCGGGCTTCGCCGCGGTGGGTGCGGGCCTGCCGGCGGCCGCGATCGACCGTGTCATCGCCGTCTCCAAGGCATACTCCTCGGCGGTCGGCGCCGGGCCGTTCCTGAGCGAACTCGCCGGTGACGAAGCAGAAGAGCTGCGCCGCCGCGGCGGCGACGCGGGCGAATACGGCGCCACCACGGGCCGTCCGCGGCGCGTCGGCTGGTTCGATGCCGTGGCGACTCGCTACGGCTGCCAGCGCCAGGGTGCCACCGAGCTCGCGCTCACCTGTCTGGACGTTCTCGGCTACCTCGATCGCATCGCGATCTGCACCCACTACACGCTCGACGGCGAGATGCTGAGCGGCTTTCCCACCACACGCAAGCTCGCGGAAGCTCAGCCCCACTACGAATGGCTGCCGGGCTGGGGCACCTCGCTCGACAACGTCACCTGCTTCGACGATCTGCCTCCGGCGGCTCGCGCCTACGTCGAGCGCATCGAAGCGCTCGTCGGCGTGCGCGTGCGCTACGTCTCGCACGGCCCGCGGCGCGAACAGCTGATCGATCGCACGCCCAACGAACCCCGGCCACGCCTGCGCGCCGCGTCCTGAGCGCGTCAGGGAGAGAGGGCTTGGCCCCGCACGACCTCCGCCCGCCCGGGATGTTCCCGCGCGCTCGCGTGCAGTGTCGAGGCAATTGTCGGGCGTGCGTGCGACTTCTGGTACGCAAATCTGCCGCCGCCGGCTTGAACACGAAGCAGCCTGCGGCAGACTCCCGGGAGCCGTGCAACGCTCGCCTGTGCTCCGCTTCCTGGCAACATCGTGGTGCGCCGCGCTGTCCGGCGCTGCCTGTTCCAGCGATGGCACGCAGCCGGCCCCGGAGGTGTTCGCGCCGGGAGCGCCGCCTGTGCCGACCTGCTCCCCGACGGACGACAGCCAGCTCGAGCCGAACGCGCTGACGGTACTGGGTGTCGACGCCAGCCAGCTGCTGGCCGAGGTTCTACCCATCGCCGAGCAGCCTCTGCACTGGGTGCGGTACGACTACATCATCAGCCCAGCGTATCTCCCCGGTGTCAGCACGACGAGTGTGACCTTGGAGTTCACGCAGATCGACACACTGCCGATCGTGCAACACACCCTCTCGAGCGTACCCGACGACCCGCGATACTACTGCGAGCTCTCGGCGGTGGACGTCCCCGTGCGGTTGCACCTGCGCAGCGCGGACGGCGCGTTGGATGAGCAGGTGGACAGCGCGCTCGAGTTCTCCGGGCGGGGCGTGGCGGCGCTGGCCGCGTTCATCCCCGCGGCGGAACTGATGGGGAGCTTCGCGTTCCCATTGGGCGAGGACCTCGTCGAAGGGGAGTTCCAGGGACTCTCCTTGGGCGTGAGCCTGTGGCCAGGTGGCAGCCGCGGTCACGTCGCGCCCGAGTTTCAGTCCGAACGTTTCAGGTCGTTGCGCCGCATCCCCTGGCCTCCCGGTGCCCGCAGCGAAGTCGCGAGCGGGGCCACGCCTACGCTGCTGGAGCGCCGGGAGTTTGTCGCCGTCTGGCCTCGCCAGGAGGTCTGCGAAGGGGTGGTATACGACGCGGCGGATCGGTTTCTGGGCTGGTCCCCCGCGCAGGTCGCCCGCGATCTCAGCCAGCACGCGGTGGGGACGCTCACCAGCGCGCAGGGCTCGACCCCGGTTCACTTCAGCCTCGAGCCGCCCAGCGGCTTGCTCTGCGTGCAAGGCAACACACCCGGCTGGCCCGAATCGAGCTTTCTGGTGCAAGGTCGCCTACGAGCGGATGCGGGGGCCGTCGGCTCCGCGCTGGAGCAACTCGACGTGAGCTCCACGTTCCAGCTGGTCGCATCCGGCCCCCACGCTGCCAGCGGCCCGCAGCGCCTGCAGTGGGGACGCCTGTCTTTCGGCGTGCAGAGCGCGGCGGAGTTTGCGGTTGCCACCGGGCTCCAGCCGAGCACGGACGAGCCGCAGCCGCAATTCGTGTGGTTCTGGCAAGGCACCAGTACGCGCGGCGGCAATGGAACCTGGCAGACGAGCGCTGAGTTCCTGGTGCAGAGCGCTCGCGAGGAAGCGGGCATGGTCTGCCCGGGCGCCTTCGACCCCGCGCGCGGCATGTCTCCCCCTGGGCCCTGCCAGACCGTGTACAGCATCAGGCTGGGAGCGGACGTGATCCGCGCCAGCCTCGCGCAGTGAGCGCACGGCGACGTCGCGACGTCGCGGCGATGCGGCGATGCGGGCGCAGCAGCGGCGATGCGTGCAGACGCACGCGTCGTCCTGCGGTGCGCGATAGGGCCCCGTACTGATAGACACGGGCTATCGATCCGAGTCGGAAAATGAATTGGGCAGATAACGGTCGATGACGAATATTCAATCCATGCCCGCACGAGAGGCGTGCGGCGCGCACCGAGAGGATTCATCATGTTGACTGTTGGCGATCGTTTGCCGGAGTTTAAGCTCACCAGCGTCGTGAGCCTGGAGAAGGGGAAGGAATTTGCCGAGCTCACCGAGCAGAGCTTCCCGGGTGCCTGGAAGGTGCTGTTCCTGTGGCCGATGGACTTTACTTTCGTGTGTCCGACGGAGATCGCGGAATTCGGACGGCGCCATGGCGACTTCAAGGATCGCGAGGCGCAGGTCCTGGGTGCCAGCACCGACACCCACTTCGTGCACCTGGCCTGGCGCAAGGATCACCCCGATTTGAAGGCGTTGCCGTTCCCGATGCTCGCCGACACCAAGCGCGAGCTGTCCCAGGCGCTCGGTGTCTTGCACAAGCAGGATGGGGTGCCGCTGCGCGCCACGTTCATTGCGGACCCCACCGGCGTGATTCGTCACGTGAGCGTGAACGATCTGAGCGTCGGCAGGAATGTCGACGAGGTCTTGCGCGTGCTGGACGCCCTGCAGACCGATGAGCTCTGCCCCTGCAACTGGAAGCCGGGCGAGGCCACCCTGGAAGGCTGATATGGAAACCCTCGACAACCTGCGAGAGCGGCTGCCGGAGGCCGCCAAGGACATCAAGCTGAATGTACAAGCCGTGCTGTCGGGCGGAGTCCTCACCCCGGCACAGCGCTGGGGTGTGGCGGTCGCCTCGGCGCTCACGGCTCGCCACCCCGACGTCAGCCGGGCGGTGATCCAGGAGGCCCGGCAGCACGCCGGGGATGCGGTAGTAGAGGACGCGGTGGCGGCCGCGGCCCTGATGGGCATGAACAACGTATTTTATCGCTTCCGCCATCGCATCGGCAAAGCGGAGTACGGCGACAAGCCGGCGCGGCTACGCATGAATCGCCTGGCCAAGCCGGCCACGAATCAGCACGACTTTGAGCTGTTCGCGCTCGCCGTCAGCGCCATCAACGACTGCGAGTCGTGTGTGCGCGCCCACGAGAAGGCCGTGCTCGATGCGGGCCTCTCTTCGGATGTGGTGCTCGACGCCGTGCGCATCGCCGCCACCATCCAGGCGCTGGCGGTGTCGCTCGAGGCGGGCGCTGCGCTGGCGTAGCGCGCGGTTGCCGTCCAGAATAGCCGGGTGGCCCCTCCGACACTGTATTTGCTCTGTGGGCTGCCCGGCGCCCCGGGAAGACGACGCGAGCCGTGCGCATCGTCGAAGCCGTAGGCGCGCTTCACCTGTCCCCGGACGAATGGATCGCCGGTCTCGGTGTCAGCCTCGTGGACTTCGAGTTCCGGGTCAAGCTGCAGGACATCCTGCTTCAGCATGCCGGGCGGGGGGCGGGACGCGCGAACAAATCTTGCAAATTGAATTTTCAGTGTTTAATTTGCAAGGATGATTCCCCGGCGCGCATACCGCGCGGTGACGGACGCCTTGAATCGACAGGCTGCCGTCGCCCTGCTGGGGCCTCGCCAGGTGGGCAAGACGACCCTGGCCCTCGAAATAGCCCGCGCACGTGAAGCGCTCTATCTCGACTTGGAGTCACGTGAGGATCGCCAGAAACTCAGCGAGCCCACGCTGTTTCTACGTAACTACGAAGACCGACTCGTCATCCTCGACGAAATTCATCGGGCGCCGGAGATCTTTGCCACGCTGCGGGGCCTCATCGACCAGGGGCGGCGGCGAGGCAAACGTCACGGCAGATTCCTGATTTTGGGGTCCGCCTCCATCGATCTACTGCGACAGTCCAGTGAGACGCTCGCCGGCCGGATCGCTCACGTCGAGATGGGTCCCTTGGACAGTCTGGAGATCGACCCGGACAGAGTGGCGCTCCAATCTCTATGGCTGCGGGGAGGGTTCCCGGACAGCTTTCTCGCCAGCTCGGATGCCGAGAGTCTCGCGATCCGGGACGACTTCATCCGCACCTACCTCGAGCGGGACGTCCCTCAGTTCGGCCCACGCATTCCAGCGGAAACGCTGGCTCGGCTTTGGACCATGCTCGCCCACGGTCAGGGCACGCTGCTCAACGCTTCGCGCCTGGCTACGAGCCTCTCCGTCAGTGCGCCCACCATTACGCGGTACATCGACCTCCTCGTCGACCTCATGTTGGTGCGGCGGTTGCCGCCGTTCCATGCCAACGTTGGCAAGCGCTTGGTCAAGTCACCAAAAGTCTATGTACGGGATAGCGGTCTCGTTCACGCGCTGCTGGGCTTGCAGGACGACAACGACCTCGCCGGTCATCCCGTCTCGGGAGCGAGCTGGGAAGGATTTGTAGTTGAAAGTCTGTTGGCAGCGGTCCCCTCCAGAACCGCCGCGAGCTTCTACAGAACCTCAGCCGGCGCAGAGATCGATCTCGTACTCGATCTGCCGGCAAAGGCCGGGCGTTGGGCGATCGAGATCAAGCGTGGACTCACAGCACGTCCGGAGAAGGGTTTCTACATCGCGTGCGAGGACATCGCTCCGAAGCGGGCCTTTGTGGTCTACGCCGGGACGGACGCGCATCCCGTCAGCCGCGGTGTCGAGGCGACCGGAGTTCGAGCGCTGGCGCAAGCGTTGCTTGCCTTGGGCGCCGCATAGCTACCGGCTCCCGCCAGCTTTATGAAGAAGCTGACGACAAGCCCCGATGTAGGCCCATCCGGGGACGCGCTCGGCGCGTACGTAATCCATCTAACAGCTGAACCAGAATGAAAGAGCGTATCGAGCGGGAGCATCGGATCCAGCGGGGGTGATCCGTCGAGGATGCCGCGAGGTGCCCTTCCCCCTAAAGCGTCGGCCTTGCGGTCCGTTCTTGGAAGCAACAATGGGGGAAGAGTGAGCGCGACTCTCGCATCCGGTAGGGGCGAAGGTCCGCCGGGGTCTCGCAAGCCCACGATCGTCGTCGTCGACGATTGCGAAGTCGTGCTGGCTTCGACTGCAGAGGCGCTCGAACGGGCCGGCTACCGCGTCATTACGCGCGAGCGTCCGGCGGGCTGCGTCGCGATGATGTTGCAGGAGAAGCCGGACCTGGTCCTGTTGGACGTGTGCATGCCCACCGTGTCCGGCGACACGCTGGTGAAGCTGTTCTCCAAGGCATCCCCCAACAGCGGCACCATCATCCTACTGTACTCCGCGCTGGACGAACCGCTGTTGCGCAGTAAGGCCAAGGCCTCGGGGGCGCACGGTTACATCGCGAAGGGCAGCGACAGCTCGGTGCTGGTGCGCGCCGTCAAACGCTGGTTGCGCTCGACCACGATTGAGGTGCGCGCCCTGCCGGGTGACGTCGGTCCGCCCCGCACACCGACGAGTTCATCCTCGGCGCAATTCGTCGCTGTTGCAAGCACCTCCGCTGAGCACCGGCGCGTGGAACTGCCGGCGAGCGTGCTGCGCGATCGGGAGTTGCGCATGAGCGTCTCAGGAGAACGCCGGCGGACCAGCGGGGCTTTTCCGCTCAACGCTCCCACGGTGCTGTTCGTGGATGGCGACATGCAGGTGCTCTCGGGCTATCGCCGGCAGCTGCAGGGTCAACCGTTCGAGTTTGACTTTGCTCTGTCTACCGGACAGGCGCTCCGCCTCCTGACGTCGGCGCGGCCCCCGAGCGTCGTCGTCTGTCAACTCGGCGCGGCCGAACTCGACGGCGCCGAGATCCTGCGCCGGGCGCTGGACCATGATGCCAGCTGGAGCCGTCGCTTCATCGTCGTGGCGGAGAAGCCCCTGGAAGCCAAAAAGCAGCTGGATCGACGCTTCTTCGGAGCGCTTCTGCGCAAGCCGGCCACAAACGACGAACTCTTGGCGGCGATTCGCTCGTCCCTGACGAACTCCGGCATATCGCTGGCGCCGGAAGCCGCGCGTTGAAACGCCCGGCTGGACCGAGCGCTGCCCGCTCGGTCCCATGCGATGACTCGACAGTCATACGTACATATCCGCGCCATTTCAGCCATTGGGACGTATTTCGCTTGCGCCTGGGGGGCTCGGCAATCGGCCTGCCGTGCAAATTCGGTGGGCCCCGGTCTCACCTACGCGGCGCCCTGAACACTCGGCGCAGGCCCCGCGCCCCTCAGGGGTAGTTAACTTCCCGGATTGTCCGCCGTGAACTCGGGGGGGTTAGGTGAGCGGCGGCATGCAGAAGGACGTCGAGGCGATCACATCGATCTTGGAGCGGTACATGTCGCGCATGAATGCGCGAGGCTTGATCGCTCGTGCCTTCCAGGAACGGGGCCTCTCGGAGGCCTCACTCAAGCGCGAGGACCTGGTCCGCTGTAGTCCGGCGTTGCGCCGCGGGATCGAGCTCTTCGTTCCCCCACGCCTTCAACCGGAAGCCCTCGACCGCTTCAAGGAATTCTTCCGCGAGCGCTCCGACTCCAGTTCCTGCCGCGTCGAAGTGAAGCGGGAGTCAGACATCACCACGGCCCGCTCGGAAGCGCGCCGGCTCTGCGAAAATGCGGGGGCCAGCGCCTTCTCGATGCAAAAGGTGACCACGATCGTCAGTGAACTGGCGCGGAACATCGTGCTGTATGCGAAGGAAGGCACCGTCGACGTGGGGTTTGTCAACCAGCAGCGCAACAGCCACATCGTGATCACGGCCATCGATCAAGGCCCCGGCATTCCCAACCTGACTCACATCATGGGCGGGGGCTACCAGAGCCGGACCGGGCTCGGAAAGGGCCTGCTCGGCACCAAGCGCCTCGCTGATCGCTTCCAGATCACGACGGGCACCCAGGGCACTTCAATCACCGCCGAGGTGACCTTGTGAAGCTGCAGGTGGCGCACGCTTCGCTGCCCAAGTTGGGGGAATACGCCAACGGGGACCGGCCCTTTCACCGGCAGGACCAGGCAGAGCGGCACCTGCTGGCCGTGATCGATGGTCTTGGTCACGGGCCAGACGCGGAGCTCGCCACTCTCGCCGGGCTGAAGTACCTGGATGAGGTGCTGCTCGATACGCCCTTCGAGCAGGTCATGCTCGGCCTGCACGAGAGTATGCGCGGCACGCGCGGGGCCGCCGGTACGGTGTGCATCATCGCCGGCTCGGAAATCGCGGCCTGCGCCGTGGGCAACGTGGAGCTGCGTTCGGTGGCGCTCGATGTCCCGCTGATCTCGTCCGCCGGCATCCTGGGCGTGCGCGTACAGAAATTCCGCGTTGCCCGCGCCAAGATCCCGACCGCCTGCCGGCTCGTGATCTTCTCGGACGGGCTGACGAATCCGACCGGCATCGGCGCCGTTCAGGGTATGCCCGCGCAGCTGGCGTGCGACCAACTGCTGAGCCGCCACCGCCGAACTTATGACGATGCAACCGTGCTGATCGCCGACCTCGAGTGACCCATGGACGAAGCTTACAATCACATCCCGATCATCAAGCTCTGGCACCTGCTCCTGGTGCCGTTGCAAGGCGAGATGACCGATGACGTCGCCGGCCGGCTGATGTCGGAGGTCCTCGAACGGATCTATCGCGACGGCTCCTCGGGGCTCGTCATCGACATCACGGGGCTGTGGATTCTGGACAGCCACCTGTGCTCGGTCCTGTCGCAGATCTCGGACGCTGCGGCGCTGATGGGCGCGGAGACCGTGATTTGCGGCATGAAGCCGGAGATCGCCCTGACCCTCGAGACCATGGGCGTGCACCTCGACAACATCACCAGTTCGCTGGATCTGGAGGGCGCCTTGGCGCTGCTGGGCGTGCCGAAGCCCGATCTCAAGGCTTGGCGAAAGGCCGGAGGCGGCAAGCGCAAGGGCACGGCGTCGCCGCTGCCGGGCATTCGGTGATCTCATGCAGCACGCTGGAACGGTTTCACCCAAGGCAGAGCTCGAATCCGAGCTGTTGACCCATGTCGCGCAGATCTTGGATGTGCTGGTGCGCGTGGGCGCGGGGGAAAATGTCGAGATGCTGGCCCTCGGCTACCCCGAGACTCACCCCGTCGGCGCGCTCGCTGCCAGTTTGAACGAGATGATCCAGTCATTGAGCGAGGCGCGCGGCCAATCCGAGCGCTACTCGCGCGAGCTGCAGGAGAAGTTGGCAGCGATCGAGGCCCAGGACGCAGCCATCGCGGAGCTGGCCACTCCCATCCTGGAGGTCTGGAATAACGTGCTCTGCATGCCGATTGTGGGCATGGTGGACGACGCGCGGACCATCGATATGGCGCGCACGCTGCTCGCCACCATCGTGCAGCGCAAGGCGAGCCTGGTCGTATTGGACATCACCGGCATCCACGTGATGGATACGCGGGTCGTCGACCATTTCTTGCGCACCGCGCGCGCGGTGCGCCTGCTGGGTGCGCGCTGCGTGCTCTCCGGGGTGCACCCCAATGTCTCGCAGACGATCGTACACATGGGCATGGATTTGACGGGTATCGAGACCTATCAAACGATGCGAGATGCCCTGCGAGAGTTGGTCGGTGCGGGGCGGAGCAAGCCCAAGGCAAGCCAGAGTAGCTGAAGAGACGAGCGTACGAGGTCGGGTGAGTATGAATACAATAGAGTCCGAGCAACAGATTCTGGAAAGCGTCGCCGACGCATTGCTGGCCCTGTCCAACGTCGGGTACGGTGACTACACGACCCGGTTGGAACTTCAGGAGGGGGATACTAGCCCTCTGGCGAGCCTGTACGCCGGGATCAATGACATGATTGCCTCGCTCGGCGCCGAGCAGGAAAAGGCGCGCTCCTATCAGCAGGATCTGGAGGGCAAGCTGGCGACGATCGAGCGGCAGCGCATCGCGATCCAGGAGCTCTCCACGCCGATCATGGAGGTCTGGGACGGCGTCTTGTGCGTGCCCGTCGTTGGCCTCATGGATACGGCCCGCAGCAGCGAGATGACCAATACCTTGCTCCGCGCGGTGGTGGACAAGGGCGCCAAGTGCGCCATCATCGACATCACGGGCATCGACGTGATGGACACCCGAACGGTGGATCACTTCGTGCGCATGGCAAAAGCCGTGCGCCTGCTGGGCTCGGAGTGTGTGCTCACCGGCATGAATCCGCACATCGCCCAGACGTGCGTGCACATGGGGCTCGATCTGTCGAATGTGATCACGCATCGCAACCTGAGAGACGCGCTTCAGCAGTACGTGGTCCAGCTTCAGAGCAGCGACTGAGCCGGCTGCCGGCGCCCGCATGTCAGTATTCGAGATTCGCGCCTGGATCGACGTGCTGGCCGCGCGCCGGGCGCTCAAGATGCTCGCGGGTGAGCTTGGTTTTCAGCCGCGGGAGACCAGCGAGTTGGCAATCGTGGCGTCCGAGCTGGGGTCGAACATCATCAAATACGGGCGCCACGGCAGCCTGACGTTTCGACCGCTCGAGGCCCGCGACGCCAGCGGCAAAGGCGTCAGCGTGGTCGCTCGCGACTACGGCCCCCAGTTTCACGATTTGAGCACCGCGCTGCAGGACGGCTGCGACGACCGCGGGCCGCTCGACCCCATGTTGCTCTTCCAGCGCAAGGGCATCGGCGGCGGGCTGGGCGCCGTGCTGCGGCTCACGCACAGCTTTGCGGTGCACCCGCTGGCGGACGGCAAGGAGATCGTGGTCGAGCGCTACCTGAAGCGTGCGCGGGCCGCGCCGGGTTGAGGGTCGCTCGGGACGCGCTCTTGCTCGGACGCAGAAGCCTCGCCCGAGCGGGAATCAGCGCGCTGCTTGCGATACCACCAGTTGCGCCACGAGCTTCTTCGTCGCCACGTGCACGAAGGCGGCGTGCAAGAGGTGCTGGATCATCTTCCAGTCCGGCTTCGTGTCGAGCACCACGCCGACCCAGCCGCTCGGGCCGACATACGGCGGGCGGAAGAAACGCTCGGGATCGGCCTCGATCAGCGTCTCCTGAACGTCGGCGGGCTGCGGCAGCCAGACGGAGAGGTGCGGGGACCCGTGGTGGTGATTGTCGAGCATGGCAAAGACCTTGCCCTTGCCGGCAAACCACGTGGGCTCCCCGTGGGAAAGGCGCTCTCCCGCCTCGGGAAAGCGCAGGCAGAGCTTGCGCAGGCGTTCGACGAGCGGAGCGTCGCGGGGGGCGACCTGCTTGACCGGGTGCGGAATAACCTCTCCTGAAAGCGGCAGCGCGCGCTCCGCTGCCACCTTAACGCGGGGCGCACGAGCGGTGGACTTCTTCCTGACCAAGGGTCGCTTCTGGGGCAAGGCTGGGGTATTCTCTGGCTCGGGGGCCATGATACACGAGCACGTTCTCGCCGACCAGGTGCGGACTTTGTACCGCCAGTCGCGGGTCGTGCTGGTCGCCAACTGCGTCAACACCGCCCTCGTGAGCGCGCTGGCATGGGGAAGCGGTCACCGCCGGCTGCTGCTCGGCTGGATGGGGCTGACGCTCCTGGTCACGCTGGCTCGGCTGTGGCTCCTCTGGTCCTACCGGCACGCGGCACGCACCGTGACGGATGCGGGACGCTGGGGCAGGCGCTCGGCGTGGGGCTCGGCGGCGAGCGGGCTGTTGTGGGGCGGCGCGAGCGCAGCGCTGCTCGACGGGGCGGAGCCGTCCACTCAGCTCCTGATCATCTTCGTTGCGGGCGGGATGTGTACCGCTGCAGCGGGGGGCCTGGCGAGTTACTTGCCCGCGTTCGTGGCGTTTACCGCCCCGACGCTGCTCGCATTGATCTGGGGCGTCGCGGCTTTCGGTGACTCGCTGCACCAGGCGATGGCGGCGGTGCTGCTGCTGTACGGCGCCGGGTTGTTTTTCGTGGCTCGCGTCAACCACCTCGCGCTCAGCAATGCATTTAGTCTGCGCTTCGAGAACACGGAGCTTTTGGCGACCGTCCGGCAGACGCAACGGGACATGGAAGAGACCAATCGCACGCTGGAGAAGCGTGTGGCGGAACGCAGCGAGGCCTTGCGCAAGCAGGTCGAGGCCCTGCGCGACGCCCGGCGCCTGGAGGCCGTGGGGCGCCTCGCCGGCGGCATCGCGCACGATTTCAACAACCTGCTCACCGTCCTGCTCGCCAATATCGGCGAGCTTCTCGACGATCGCCGACTCGACGCCAGGGCGAGGGCTAGCCTGCATGAGATGGACGAAGCGGCTTCCAGAGGCGCGGACCTGGTGCGTCAACTCCTGGCGTTCGGTCGCCAGCAGAGCAGCTCGCCGGAGACGCTCGAGTTGAATCACGCCCTGGATGGCATGCAGAGCTGGCTCGGGTGCTTGCTCGATGAGGCGCTGACGCTCGAGGTGGTTCTGGCGGCCGAGCCGGTGTTCGTGCACATCGATCCGGCCCAGCTGGAGCAAATCATTGTCAACCTGCTCACGAATGCTCGGGACGCCGTCCCGGGCCAGGGAAAGATCAGCATCGAAACGCGGCAGGTGGAGCTCAGCGAGGCCGACGACCTGCCGCGCGGGCGCTATGCGATGTTGTCGGTGACGGACACGGGCACAGGCATGGATCTCGAGACCCGGCAGCGGCTCTTCGAGCCCTTCTTCAGTACCAAGGACGTCGGCAAGGGCACCGGTCTCGGCCTGGCCACGGTTCACGGTATCGTGGAGCAAGCCGGCGGGAAGATCCGGATCAGCTCCGAGGTGGGGCGCGGCAGTTGCTTTCGAGTCTACCTGCCACTCGTGACCCGTCCCGAAGCCGTGGAGGTGCGCACCCCCACGCATTCGGGCTTTCGGGAGCTCTTGCCGGCCCGGCTGGGGGTCAACATTCTGCTGGTGGAAGATCAGCCTGCGATCCTTGCCGTCGCTCAGCGCATTCTGCGGCGGGCGGGCCATCACGTGCTCACGGCGGACAGCGCCGAAGCCGCGCTGAAGCTCAGCGAGGAGCACGAGGGGCCGATCGATCTGCTCGTCACCGACGTGGTGATGACGGGCATGAATGGCCCGGCGCTGGCCGCGCGCCTGTCGCCGCAGCGTCCAGAAATGCAAACGCTGTTCATGTCCGGCTACAGCGGAGAGCATGCACAGCTGCTCGATCACCCGCAGGGAGGCGTGGCCTTCCTCGCCAAGCCATTTACTCCGACGGACCTGCTGGCCGCGGTGGCGGCGTTGCTGGCCGCGCGCGAGAGCTCCTCCGCCAAGAAAAACCCTGCAGCGGGCGCCTGAGCGCCAGAGCTTCAGGGTACGTGCGCAGCGCTGCCAGCGGGCCGCAGCGTGTGGCAACTCCCACCGTCGATCTGGAATTCGGTGAGCAGCTGCCCAACGCGGTCCTGCAATCGAAGGGAGAAAACGGCGCCATGCGCCACCAGCGTCGACTGCGTCAAGGACTCGCTGCAGAGCTTGCGCTCGATCAACGAGCGGGCTTCCTCGAACAGGGTGGTCTCGGATGGGCGCTCGCGCGGGGCAATGTCGAGCTGGGCGACGAAGGAGCCGGAGCAGCCGTGCGGCGTGAGGGACAGCATGGTCAGTCGCTCCGACCAGTGTTCTGGCAAGCGCGCGAACGAGCGCTGCAGCTGAGGCTCGGCCAGCGCGCAATACTCGGCGCCCGAGCGCAAGGCCCGCTGTTGCACCGCTGTTGGCGCGGGCTGCTCGGCAACGGCACGCTCGGGCTCGCGCTCCTGCTCGACGCGATACACCTGGATGCCGGCGAGCACGAGCAGCGGCGGGATCACATAAAATAGCTTCGACAGCCAGCCGTTCGAGGCAGGCTCGATCTGCTCGAGCGGCGGGCGGCGCATGCCGCCGGCACGCGGAGTGCGAATGCGGGCGGTGTCCTCGGGCCAGCGCGCGGAGCTGGGCGGCGCTGCCCGATAGCTCTGCGGTTCGCTGGCCTCGCCAGGCTCTGCGCTGGGGACCTCTTCGAGCAGCTGCGTGAGCTCGCGTTGCAGGCGCTGAGCCGTCTGCCGCGCCGAGGCCGACTCCGGCGCCGTGGCATTCCGATCCGAAGCCAACGCAGTCAGCCCCGCGATCTTCCGACGGAGTGTGTCGATACGGTCTTCAGGATCGTGCGGCACCCCGTCAGCATGCGCGAGGCTGATCGCGAGCGCAAACGCCCAGGTTGCAGCGTCGCGCCGGTTCGGGGCGGGGGTTGCACGTTTGTTGGGTGCTGATTCCGCTACCAGCGGAGCCTTCGCGCCGGCTTCGCATTTTGGAGCTGGTGCCCGACCTCGGGCAGCCAGAGGTAACCGACCGCCGCCGGCTGCGTAGCTCGAGCGAGCCGCTGAGCAAACTCGCGCGCGGCTCGGAGCAGCCTGGCCCACTCAGGCGATCGCAGATACCGGAGGGATCTCTCATGGACGAAACCAAACTCAACGAATTCATGGGCAAATTGGTCAGCGACATGGGGGGCGCGGCGATGCTCGCGTCCGTCATCCTGGGCGAAGAACTCGGGCTCTATCGGGCGCTCGCGCACGGCAAACCCACCAGCCCCGAGCAACTCGCCAGCGACACGGGCTGTCATCCGCGCCTGGTGCGCGAATGGCTGAGCGCGCAGGCGGCATCGGGCTACCTGGAGCACGAACGCGGGCTGTTCACGCTGCCGCCCGAGCAGGCCATGGCGCTCGCGGACGAGAACTCCCCTGTCTATGTGGCGGGCGGCGCCAGCGTGCTCGCCAGCATGTTCCTCGACAAGGACAAGGTGGTGCAGGCGATGCGCGGCGATGGTGCGTTGGCGTGGGGCGATCACCACCCGTGCATGTTCTCGGGGACGGAGCGCTTTTTCCGTCCGGGGTACCGCGCACATCTCGTCAGCTCGTGGCTGCCCGCGCTCGACGGTGTGGTGGCCAAGCTCGAGCGGGGTGCCCAGGTGGCCGACATCGGCTGTGGGCACGGCGCTTCGAGCGTGATCCTGGCGCAGACGTATCCCAAGACGCGCGTGTACGGCTTTGACTCGCACGGCGCATCGATCGAGACCGCGCGACAGCGCGCACGCGAGGCGGGTGTGGCGCAGCAAGCAGAGTTTGCAGTGGCCACCGCCAAGAGCTATCCCGCCAAGGGCTACGACCTGATCTGTTTCTTCGATTGCCTGCACGACATGGGCGACCCCGTGGGCGCGGCCCGCCACGCGCGCACGGCGCTCGCTCCCGACGGCAGCGTGCTGCTCGTGGAGCCCTTCGCGCACGACCACCTGGACGCCAACTCCAACCCCGTCGGGCGCTTGTTCTACGCGGCATCCACCTTCGTCTGCACGCCGAACTCGCTGTCGCAGGAGGTGGGCCTCGGCCTCGGTGCACAAGCGGGCGAAGCGCGGCTGCGGCACGTGTTCGAAGAAGCCGGCTTCCGGCGCTTTCGCCGCGCCACCGAGACCCCGTTCAACCTGATCTTCGAAGCGCGCCCGTGAAACAGGGGCGCGGGGTCGGGGAGACAGCGCGCCCGTGAAACGGCGAGCCCGGGGGATGCACCAGCGGAGCGCGGCTAAACAGCCAGCCCCTGCGCCCGCAGCGGGCTGGCTGGACCCGGTGGGCATCACGGTTTAAGCTATGCAACTCGCTTGGACTTCAGAAGCTACCGTCCGCAGCCGCAGCTCAGCCGCCTCCGTGCCGGGGCTTGCTGGTGGTTCGCGCTGGGTGTGCTGATGCCCGCCTGCGGTAGCCCGAGCAGCAGCGGACTGTTTACTCCCTATCGCCCTCTGGACGCCGGCGGCAGCCGTACCCTGTCGAACGCTGGCGGCCCCAGCTGGGACGGGGGTAGCTCCGGCAGCGCGGGGGATGCTGGCCTGGGCGGCAGCGCGGGGAACGGGGACAGTTCGGTCGGAGGCGGCGCGGGCGGTGGCCCCGCCGGGGGAGCGGGTGGTAGTGACGCGGGCGCCGGCAGCAATGACGCAGGCGTCCCGCTGGATGCAGGTGCAGATGCCGGACCAGGCTGCGGTGGAACGCTGCTCGGCGGGATCTGCTGGTACCTGGGCCCGCTGGACCAGAGCTGCAACCAGGTGTGCGCGACCCACGGGGGCTTCAACTCCGCTGCGACCGCCGTCGTCGGGACGCCCGCGCAGGGAGGGAACATCGAAGACTGCACGGCCTTGCTCACGGCCCTGCTCGGCAACGACGACGACGTGGTCGTCGGGGGAACTCAGGTCGCCGGCAACGGTGTCGGGTGCCACCTGTTCGAAGCGCAAGCGGGGCGCCGTTGGTGGCTCACGGCGCCCGACTTTTCGCCCGATGTTGGTCTGGTCGGCGCCCAGATTGTGTGCGGCTGCAACGGGTGAGGCAAGCGGCGCAGGCGTGCGCGAGCCCCGCCGCGCAGCATTCCGTCAGCCGGCGAAGCAGCGCGACAACCTCGGGTTGGTGCCGAGCAAGGCGCCGATGGCCAGCACCGCTTTGCAGCGTGAAGGCAGGGCTGCGATCAACCGCGCCGCCGCATCGAGCGAGGGCTCGTCTTCGGCCGTCTCGAACGCAACGTCGATTTCCGCCAGCGCCTTCCGCACCCGTGCCAGCAGCGCATCCGGAAGCCCGGCGCTGCGCACCAGTGAGATGCGTGTCCAACCCACGCGCGCCAGATATATGCCGAGGCGATCGAGCGCCTCCGGCGTGATCCTCAGCGTAGGCACATCGACGCGACCCTGGCCCATGTAGATCGAGCTCCCATAGCGCGATTCTGCGCCGGGCGCGACGCCGCCTTCCTTCGCGACGAACTGCGCGGCAAGTAACTGCTCCCGGGCGCCGGGGCCTCGCCGGAAAGTCCCGCCTCGTGTGCAGTGCGGGTCGTTGTCTGGGCGCGCAAGGCTCGTCTTGGCGCGCGAAATCTGCGCCCTCCGCGGCCTTCGCGCAGCATTTGCAGCGAGCGGGTCCATGAAGTCGCGGCCTCTCGGAGCCGCTCCGCGGCGCCCCGCCCCGCTGGGCATGGCCTGGCACTTGCAGCTCGCATCCGTGATGTTCGTCTCCGGCGTGTTGGCGAAGCTCGCAAGGGCGGGCGGGAGCCCAGCCGAGCTCTCGCTCTCGAGAACGGCGCGGGCGCGAGGCGGAGACCTGTCGCCGCCGCTCGCGAGCCTCGCCCTCTTGGGGGTCGCATTGGGCGCAGCCGTCTATTTCCCCGCACTGCTCTTCTTCGCGCTGCCGCTGCTGTTCGGCGTACCGCACGTGGCCGCGGACCTGCGCTACCTCGTGCTGAGGCGTGACCTGCCGGGGTCGTGGCGCCGTAGCATCTGGCTCGGCTGCGCGGCGCTGCTCGCCCTGCGCGGTGTCGATGCGCTGAATCTCTCGAGTCGAGTCGGCGGTATTGAGACGCTGCTTGCGGTCAGCTGGGCGCTGCTCGCAGTTCAGGCTGGCGCCGCGCGAGACCCGGCTGCAGCGCGAGCGCGCGTGGCCGTGGGCCTCGTGCTCGTGGCGGGGATGGTCGCCTTGCATTACCCGCGGGCCACTCGCCTGGCGCTGCTGCACGCTCACAACGTGATCGCGTTGCTCGCGGCTGGCATCGTGTTTCGAGCTCGCTCCCGCTCGTTCTCGCTGGCAGCGTTGGGGATCGCGGCGGTCGCGCTCTTGCTCGCTTCGGGGGTGTTCTTTCGTGTCAGCCTGGATGCCTCGCTCGCGCTGCAAGCGCGGTGGCTTCCCGCGCAGCTTGTAGAAATGGCAGACCAGGTCGCGCCGGGTCTGCGCGGTGACCATGCGATCGGGGTCACGAGCGCCTTTCTCTTTTTACAAGCCGTGCACTACATCATCTGGCTCGGCGTGATTCCCGGGCGGGATGGCGCGTGCGAGCGGCGTGTGGAGCCGGCCTCGGGCGATCGCCCGCAGCGCGCCGGCGGTCGGCTACTTCTCGCGTTCTGCTCGCTGCGCAATGATTTTGGCAGCTGGGGTCTCGTCGCCATCGCGGTCGCCAGCCTGGCGGTGCTCGGGGCGGGGTCATATGAGCCCAGAGCGGCACGCACGTTGTATCTGTCGCTGGCCGGCTTTCACGTCTATCTCGAGCTCGTGATGCTGCTGTATTTCTGGGTTGCGCGGGGAGCCCCGCGCCCGTCTGGCAGCGGAGACCCGGCGTGCCTCAGCTGAGCTATGTCGTGCTCTGGAGCCGAGTCTTTGTCGTGACTCTGCTCGTCGAGGCCGTGCTGGCCATCCCGTTGCTGCGCCGCGAGGCATCGGTGGTGCGCCGAGCAGGCGGTGTCCTCGCCGCGCAGTTGCTGACTCACCCTGGCGTCTGGTTCGTTTTGCCCGCGCTCGGCCTGACTCGCTTGGCCTACCTGACCATCGCCGAGGCGTGGGCCATCGCCGCGGAGATGGCGCTCTATCGACTGGTCTTTGCGGAGCTCTCCTGGTCGCGCGCCTTCGGCATTTCCGCGCTCGCCAACGGAGCGTCGCTCGCGGCGGGCATGTTGGCTCGATGAGGAAAGCCACCAGGCCCACTGCTGCTGCCTTTGCGTTCACGACTCCCAGGAGAACCCATGCATCCGGATCCTCACCGCTCTGATTCGTGTTTGTCCTATCTCCGGTGGGCTGTCGCACTCTTGGCGCTGTCGCTGGCGGGGCGGGCAGCTGCCGACGGGGTACCTCCCGATCAGTGCGCCGTGGAGGGCGCCTCCTGCCAGAGCGGCGGCGCCCCGGCATCGCCGGTCGGCATCTGCACGCGCTCGACCTGCATCCGATATTACCCCGAATATCCCGACTCGGGCAGTGGCGGGGGAGCCCCGATCTACAAGCCGCACGAGGTGGACTGCATGCGCTGCATCGTGGGATCACCGGCCGATGCGGGAACTCCAGATGCTGGCACCTCCGCCGACGGGGGTGACGACGAAGGCTGCGGCTGCGGGCTACCCGGAACGGAAGGGGAAGTGCCTCTGGCGGCGCTCATGCTGGGCCTGGGGATGCTCGCTCTGCGCGCTGGACGCCGGCGGCGCTAGCTCTCGCCTGGCTCGCACTCAATACCCGGCAGCACATCCGTCGGCACGCCCGTCGCTGGCGGCCACGTAGGCGCCGTTGTCGAGGCGCTGGATCATCTGGGCCTTGCCGAAGTCGCCGCTGCGCAGCAACGCGCCGCCCCCGAGCGTACCGGGGACGAGCTGAGGCGGCAGCGCGGCGAACTCTACGCAGGGATAGACCTCGTGCCCGCGCGCGAGCAAGCCTTGCATGGCGTCCGCGGGGAACCCGAGCTCCACCTCAACCCGCGTGCCGTTGAGCCACTGAAAGCGCGGCGCTGGTACCTGGGCCCGCTGGACCAGAGCTGCAATCAGGTGTGCGCGATCCAAGGGGGCTTCCACTCCGCTGCGACCGCCGTCGTCGGGACGCCAGCGCAGGGGGGCAACATCGAAGACTGCACGGCCTTGCTCACGGCCCTGCTCGGCAACGACGACGATGTGGTCGTCGAGGGAACTCAGGGCGCCGGCAACGGTATCGGGTGCCACCTGTTCGAAGCGCAAGCGGGACGCCGTTGGTGGCTCACGACGCCCGACTCCTCTCCCGATGTGGTGCTGGTCGGCGCCTAGATTGTGTGCGGCCGTAACGAGTGATGCAGCCCGCGTCCGAGCGAGCGGCTGGCTAGTGCCGGCGACTCAGTACCCGACGGCACATCCCGTCCGCCGTAGACGCGGGGCACCACGCGCGCTCCCGACGTCAGCCTGCGGCTGGTCTAACTCTTCGCGCACGACCACCTGGACGCGAACTTTAACCCCGTCGCGTGCTTGTTCTACAAGGCCTCCTTTCGTCTGTACGCCGAACTCGTTGTCGCAGAGCTGGGCCTCGGCCTCGGCGCGCGAGCGAAGCACGGCCGTGGCACGTGCTCGAAGGAGCAGGCCTCCGGCGCTTCCACCGCGCGACTGAAAGCCCCTTCAACCTGACCTTCGAAGCGCGTCCGTGAAACACTTCGAAGCGCGACCCTGAAACAGCGAGCCTCCTCCAGGCTGCACCGGAGGCAGCTCGATCCTGCGAGGCGAGCGACGCTGGTGTGAATGAACGCGTGTGGGGCGCAGTCGCTCAGCGACTTGCAGGACCTATTAGCACGCGAGGGTTTGGGATCCTCTCTCAGCCGGTGCACGCTCGGGTGCTCCAGCTCACGCTTTGGTGGGGGCTGGTGCAGGCTACGCTTGCGCACGGCGTCGAGGGGCGTCGCTTCGGTCCCTTGGGGCTGAAGGATACGCTGAGCTTTCCCTACGAGCGACACGGCTTTCCTGTAGCACGTTGCTGGAGTCCGCCCCCGTGACGGGCGTTGGGCTGGGCCTGCCGTTGCCGGTTACGAGAGCTCGATGGCGAAGTAGTCAAGGGACTCGCTCGTCCCGGACGCTTGGCGCGCCCTCGACCGTCCGGGACATCGTTCCGCATCAGCGGAAGCCCGCGCGCTTTTGTGATCGAAGCTGCTGGCGGTGCGCGCAGCAAATTGCGTCCTTGGAGGCCCCAGCCGGGCCCCCCGCCCGTTGTCCCGGGCGTGGTCACCAGACTGGCCGCGTTGAAGCCGGGCCCCTGCGGCATCGACCCTACTACTGACCGAGCGAGGGATGTGCGGATCGGGCTTGCTCTATACTCGGTCAGCGTGGCCTGTGCGCCTAGTCTGGTTCCAAGATGCCGCGGATAGCGCCGCACTGCGTGGCATCGAGGTGGCACCGAGAGTTGCGTCCTCCCGCGAAACTCCTGCTTCTCGCATTTTCACACACGGTTAGCGACCTGGAACAATCCGTGCACCAGTGCCGCGTTGGGCATCGAGCCCACTTTCAGGGCCACACTTGAAGCATGCTGCGCAAAATTCGAGCGCTACCCAAGCGCTACCTGTGGGCAGCAAGTTCCGAGCCACGTGGAACTCGGCGTCGACAAGCCGTTCTTCCACGACCGCGGTTAACGCCTGCCTACCGCGAAGTCGTGGGGGCAAGGTTGGACGCAACGTCGTCGAAGCACGCGGGGATTGCCAAGCGATCCTATCGGCTCAGGGCTTGGATAGGTCGTGGTAATGCCGCCAATTCGCGTAACGCCTACTGGCGTTCCGTACGTAGTCACGTTTGAGTGCCATCGGCGGTGTTCGAGAAGGCGCGCGGTGCGGCCACCCGTGGGGGTGAGTCGAAGGGCATGCTGCTCACGACTGCTGGTCATTCCGTCATCGTCGCTCGGCACGTTCTGATCGAACTAGACCAGGGCGTGCAAGCCGCAGAAAACCCGCTGCAACCTACGCGGCGAAGCCGGAATGACGAAGCGACTTGTCGCCGTCTGACATGCGCCATCACCGGCACTCGAGAGTTGAAGACTCGACACGTTGGTGCTGCTGCGCGCGCTCGCACCACATCAGAGGGTATTGCAAGACGGAATGCTTTTGTGAAACAAGTCTAATGTGACGCGGGGTGGTTCTCTTGCGCGCGTTAGACCGAAACGGCGAGCGGTTCCCTGCCGAATGGCATGCCGCGGCCCTATCAAGTAACCAAATCTAGGCCTTCCACCTCTCGGTTGAACGAACCGTTTACTCGGGAGTGTCACCTACTAGGAGATGTCATGAGAGACACAGAACAGCAGCTTTCAGACAACCCTGACCTCATCCAAAACGTCGTGATTCTCGGTGGAGGAACGGCAGGCTGGATGACTGCTTCCTACCTGAAGAAGGCATTCCCAGACGTCCACATCACGCTGATGGAGGCACCGGGTATCCCGAGAATTGGGGTGGGCGAGGCTACGGTCCCCAATCTGCAAAAGGTGTTCTTTGACTTTCTCGGAATCCCGGAAGATGTGTGGATGCGTCGCTGCAACGCGGCCTTCAAAGTGGCGGTCAAGTTCTGCAACTGGAGAAAGCCTCGCGCCGAAGACTCCACGGACCACTTCTATCACTTGTTCGGATTGATCCCGAGCAACGGCAATCTGTCTCTGTCCCAGTATTGGGCCTACCGAAACAAGCAGGGCGACGCGGAGCCGCTGGACTATGCGTGCTACAAGGAGCCGCCGTTGCTGGACGCGAAGCTGGCCCCCAGGTTTCGCGACGGCAGCCGTGCGATGTACTACGCCTGGCACTTCGACGCGCACCTAGTCGCCGACTTCCTGTGCGAGGTCGCTGTTGGGTGGGGAGTGGAGCGTGTGCTCGATCAACTCGAAAACGTGGAGCTAGCGCAGGATGGCTCGATTGGCGCGCTGCATACCCGAAGTGGCAGGAAGCTCGAGGCCGATCTTTTTATCGACTGCTCCGGGTTCCGAGGGCTCCTGATCAACCAGGCGCTGCGCGAACCGTTTATCGACATGAGCGACTATCTCCTCTGCGACAGCGCGGTGGCGACCGCCGTACCGCATGACGACGCGGCAAACGGTGTCGAGCCGTATACATCGGCGATCGCCATGAATGCTGGCTGGACTTGGAAAATCCCCATGCTGGGCCGCTTTGGAAGTGGCTATGTCTACTCCAGTCGCTTCCTCAAAGAGGACGAGGCGACGCGAGAGTTCTGCGCGCTGTGGAATCTGAATCCGGACAAGACCAACCTTAACAAGATTCGCTTTCGGGTCGGCCGGAATCGGCGCGCGTGGGTTAAGAACTGTGTGGGGATCGGTCTGTCCTCTTGCTTCGTCGAACCGCTGGAGTCGTCGGGCATCTACTTTATCTATGCAGCGATCTACCAGCTAGCCAAGCACTTCCCCGATAAGACGTTCAACCCCACCCTGTCTCAACGCTTCAACTCCGAGATAGAAGCGATGTTCGACGATACGCGCGACTTCATTCAGCTCCATTACTTGACCACGAGTAGGGAGGACACGCAGTTCTGGCGCGCCAACAAACGTGATCTTCGGCTTTCAGACGAAATTCAGCACAAACTCGCGACCTACAAGTGCGGTTTGCCCATCAACGTAGCGCTTTCCGGAGCTGACGCCTATTACGATAACTTCGAATGGGAGTTCCGTAACTTTTGGACCAATAGTAGCTACTATTGCATTCTAGCCGGCATGGGCTGGCTGCCCGAGCAAGTACTGCCGCGAATTCGCCATCAAACGGCGGAAGGAATGAGGGGCGCGGAGGAGAGGTTTCGCGAGATCAAGCGCCAGTCGGCAGAGCTTGCGGCGAAGTTGCCGACGAATCACGAGTTCCTGCAGCAACTGCACGCTCGATGAGCGTGGAGGGACCATGTGGCGCTCTTCCACTGAGATCGAACGGGCTCCATCGGTGGCGCCACAGGACTTTAAGGCGGCGATGAGCTCATTCGCCGCCGGCGTCACCGTCGTGACTACGGTAGACGACCAGGGCAGGCCTGAGGCGATGACCGCAACGGCGTTCTCGTCCGTCTCCTTGGACCCGCCGCTCTGTCTCATTTGCATCGACAGGCGAGCCCGAGCCCACGCATCGCTCCTTGGACAAGGGTCCTTTGGAGTGAGTATCCTCGGTGCCGAACAGGAGGCAATCTCCGCACGGTTTGCAGCTCCAGTGGCAGATAGGTTCGCAGGGGTACGCTGGTCGCCTGGTGCCGTGACGGGATGCCCCGCCATCCCCGGTGCGCTGGCATTCATGGAATGCCAGATCGTCGAAGTTCACGCTGGGGGCGATCACGACATCCTGCTCGGACGAGTAGCGTCAGTTCAAGTCCGAGAGGGACAACCGCTCGTGTATTGGCGCGGCCACTATGCAAGCTTGCCATCGTCAGGGGGAGCTCACCCTCACCCTCACCCTCACGGTCGACCGACAGCGCTGGAGGGCTGAGGGCGATGGTTCAATGGCAGCGGCACGAGGAGGGCGCAGCAAATGCTACAGATCGGGCATAACTCGCTGGTTGTCTTGATCGCGCAGATCTGCGCAATCCTCGTTGTGTCCAGGCTGTTGTGGCTCGGCCTCGCGCGGATGGGCCAGCCACTCGTGATTGCCGAGATGGTAGCGGGAGTCGCATTGGGACCGTCCGTGCTCGGCGCTTTGTGGCCGCAGGGGGTGGAGTTGCTGTTCCCTCAAAGTTCGCTGCCCGCGTTGAAAGGGCTGAGCCAGATAGGACTGGTGCTTTTCATGTTCCTCGTCGGCCTCGAGTTGGACTTGAGGCTGCTGCGGGGGCGTGCGTATGTCGTGGTCGCCCAAGCAGGAATCATCGTGCCGTTTGCCCTCGGCTCGGTCGCCGGGATACTGATGCTTGACTCGCACTGCCCGTCCGGCGTTCCGCGAGCGGGCTTCGTGCTCTTCTGTGGCGCCGCGATGAGTGTCACGGCCTTTCCGGTCCTCGCTCGCATTCTGTCGGAAGGAAATCTGGTCAGCCCAAAGCTGAGCGGCCTGGCGCTGAGCTGCGCCGCGATAAACGACGTGGCCGCGTGGTGCATGCTCGCCGTGGTTGTCGCGATAGCCCGTGCCAGTGGCTTCGCCGGTGTCCTGTGGACTTGTGGACTTGTGGTGGCCTTTGGGCTGTTCATGACGTTTATCGTACGGCCCTGGCTTCACGCGATCGGCAGCAAGCACGCCAGTCGTTGGGCGCCCTCGAGCGCGGTGACGTTCGCGCTGCTGCTGCTGTTGCTGAGCAGCGCGGTGACAGAGTTCATCGGGATCCACGCGCTGTTCGGCGCCTTTGCGCTTGGCGTGATCTTTCCGCGAGACGGGAGCTGGGCCTCCTCCTTGAGAGAGAAGCTCGAGGCGGTGTCCGTCATTTTGCTGATGCCGCTCTTCTTTGCATATAGCGGCCTTCAGACTGAAATTGCGCTGCTTTCAGAGCCGCGCGAATGGGTCGTGGTTATCGCGCTGCTCGTCTGCGCCACGCTCGGAAAGTTTGGTGGTACAGCGATCGCTGCCCGTGTCACCGGTCTCGGCTGGCGCGAAGCCGGCGCCGTCGGCATCCTCATGAACACCAGGGGCCTGATGGAGCTCGTCGTCCTCAATATCGGCACGGAGTTGGGCCTCATTCCGCCGGCTGTCTTCTCCATGCTAGTCGTCACCGCCTTGGTAACTACGGTTGCTACCGTGCCCGTCCTGCGCTGGCTTTACCCGCGCGTAGTCGAGGATGGCCAAGTTTCCCCTGGGCGTGAACCCTCAGCGGCGCTCGGCCCGTCGTGAAAGCGCCCATAGACTCTGCGTTTCCGCGAGAGAAAGATGATTGCGCCTTGACCCAGCAATTCGATCACCAGAGGCTTCCGTATGTCATCAAGAGAGAAGGCGTAGACGCAGGGAGCAAAGCGTCCGGTCCAGTCATGAGTCACTGGCGCTTGGCGAGCACCGCCTTCGACACCCGCGCGAGCATCAACTGGGTTCGCGTGCGCGGGCTCGACTCGGCCGGCCCTTACTGCCAAGCTGACTCGGGACTACTGATCGTCCTGCGAGGGCGAGGCGAGTTTCGATCGATCACGAGCGCATACTTGGAACCGGGTGATGTCGTGACCTTACCGGCCAATGGAGAGTATTCACTCCAGGCACTTGCTGACGATCTCGAGGTGCTTCAGCTCGTCTTCCGAGGTGCCCCAGGTCGCGGCGAAGAGCGCGAGAAGTCGCTTCAGGACGTCCTCGTCCGCAACCAGCAGCGTCTGCGCGCGTGGCTGAAATCGCCCTACATTGGGATGCTTCAGGATGGGACGTTGGTGCCGGAAGCGAAGCGATTTCGGTTCAAGCAGTGCATCCGAGTGTTCTCAGATGTCTTCCAGACGTTCCTGTTTACGAGGCAGGCTATGTGCCGCGCACCTGAGTACCACGCGGTCTTTCATAGCCATCTTGCGGAGGAGTTTGGTCACAACAAGTTGCTCGCCGAGACGATGGATTCGTCCATCCGGACCGATCCAAGTCTAAAGGCCACTTTGAATTGGTTCTCCCACCAGATGTTCAAGTTGGACGATGCCGGCAAGGTGGCTATCAACTTGGTACTGGAGAGTGCTGGCTACCACTTCCACAGTCTGGCGAGCCCGAAATTCCAGGGGGACGAGGCAGAGGCGTACTTCGGTACGCATGCCGAGGACGATGAGCAGCACCAAGACATGGGTCTCACGCTACTAAGTGCCGAGCATCCAGCTACATACCGGCATCTGGTGCAAATAGTCGATCAAGGCTGGGACATGCTCGAGGCGACGACTGAGCGCATTTTCGAGATCGTCCAAGCTGGGGATGAAGCATCCTGATGGCCGCTCGGGGTGGGCTATTTCAGGGAAGCGAATCGCGATGGCAAGCAGCCTTGGTATAAGGAGCAGACAAGAGCCATGATCGAGCGAGTTGAGGTCGTCAAGCGCGAGTCGATACCAAGCGGTGTCTCCGGGATCATCGAGCAGTGGCCAAAGGGCGCGGAGGTCCGCGATTTTCGAGCTTGCGCAGAACTGCGCGATTTCCTGCGCCAAAGGTCAAAGTTGTCGGTGAGCTGGGTGGTGTTGGGGAAGCGTCAGGTGGTTGCGGCAAACACGCATCCTGCCGAAACACTGATCGTCATCCACAGCGGAGCTGGTCACGCGTCTGGGGCATTGGAGTGCCGACTCGAGCCGGGTGATGTCCTAGTAATCCCGGCGGGCTGCGAGCAGGGGTTTGCCAGTGGTTCAGAGGGGCTTCAGGCCCTGCGCATCCAGCTGGCCGAGCCGGCGGATGATGCATCCGACCCAGCTGAAGGGTTGGTAACGGCGCTGCCGGAAGCCACGGCGGGGCAGCGGTCCTTGGACGCGCTACTCGCTTTCAACGATGAGCGACTACTCGAGTTCAAGCAAGGCGGGTTGTTTCAAATCCTTGCCGGTGGTGGTTTGGGCTCCACCAGCAAACGCGCCGCCTGCCGTTCTGCCCTTCGAGTCTGGATCGATGCTTACGCTTCGTTGCTTCTTACGCGGCAGGCAGTCTGCGCGAACGAGCGCTTCTCACGGGCTTTCCAGCGCCAGTTGTTGAGCGGACTGGGTGTCGTAGTGGGAGCCACTCCACAGCATAAAGGGAGCGGGCGGACGATCGCAGAGGATGCCCGTCTGACCGCGCTTGCTGGCTGGTTCGGCTACCAGATGCACCTTTTGGACGACATCGAGAAGGCGGCCATCACCGAATTGGTTGTCCACGCCGCCAATCGCGCCCTGCTAGGGGCAACTAGGTTCGCTTTGGAGGACGACGGCGACTCGCAGCTTTGGGAAGCCCTCGGGATGAGTGCCCCCAGAGGAGCACCCGATCTGGAACTGCTGTGCGAGCAGTCGTCTCCCGGCTACTCGCGGCTACTGGAGATCACCAAGGAGGCGTGGGAAATGATGGCCGCACTGGCGGATCGGATCGCGGCGCTCACGCGGTCCGCATGAGGATTCTTCAAACCTTCCAGGAGAACTCTATCTCGACACCGTTGGCATTGGGCTCGGCAAGCGACCACTTGTGGATGTTCGTCGTCTCGATTTCCTTGCCCATTGCTTTGAGCGCAAAGCCAATCCAGCCCGCTGAAATCGGTCCAATGTGATCATGCCCTTGGGCGTCGAAGATCCGGCAAATCAAGCGGCTGTCGGTGACGTCCATGTCCAATCGCCCCCCGGTGAAATCGCGCTTCCAAATGTCGGGCAGCTTCTTGGCAAACAGCGTCGGAGTAAGCAAACGCATGAGCAAACGTAGGAAGGTGTTACTGGCTTCGCGCCCCATGTATCTGCCACACCCCTCGAGAAGCTCTCGGGCGCGCACTTCATCCTTGCCCGCCACGGACTGTACGAGTGCTCGGTTCAGCTCGGCAAGCAGCGGGATGGGGTACCAGATGGCTGGGCTCACCGTCCTGATTGCGTCTTGAAGCTCTGGTGATACCTGCGAGATGGTCTGGTTGGCTTTTTCCTCGCCGGCGACCTCGCGCAGATACCCCACCGTGGTCGCAAGGATGTATCCTCTTGCCTTAAGTTCAGTCATGTCGATTCTTCCCCTTGCCCTTCCGATTCTCTAAACATGGCATGTCGATATCCACCAAGCCAACGGCGGCATTCATTGATAGCTACAGCCGTGGCCCGAGGCAGTTGCGGGTCTGGGAGGGTGGAAGGGGTGCTCCTCCGGAGTTGTAGGCGGGTGGTGCCGCAGCCAGCAGAACGTGAGTGTCGAGGGGGAGGTAGAGTCGAGCCTCTAATACCGGGCGGCGTTCGGTGGTCGTCGTGACGACGGACGCGAACGCCATCGTTGCGTCCGCGACGGCGTATCTTTCTGGGCACTTTGGTCCCAGCTTTCGGGAGGGCGTGACTGTGGGCGTGCTTGGCTCTCATGCGCGAGGCGAACTTCGCGAAGTGAGTGACATCGACTACTACGTGGTATTCGACGACCGGGCGTTGGCCTCTGCCGGGTCGCCGGTGGACGCCGGGCGGATGTCGGCGATGATCGATGCACTGACGCGGCATGTTCGCGAGGTTCACGCCGCAACCGAGCTGGCAGCGCGCTTTTCAGTGTTCTGGACGACACTGGAGTCGCTCGAACGAGCCACCTACTCGGTCGGAAGGTGGGGCCCATACGATCGAGCGGCGATGCGGGATCATGGCCGCTATCTTGCCGGCAAGGCAATCCCGATGGGAGTACCCCCGCCGGTGGACCGCATGACGCTGATCTTGGACAGCGCGCTGTTCCTGGTGGATGTGCTTCGCGTAAAGCTCGAGTCGGCAGGGCTCTTCTGGCGTAGCAGTCAGGCCGATGCGGAATGGCTGAGCCAGCTGGATCCGGTTGTATTGACCAAAGCAGTGCTGATGCCGATCCGGATGCTGTATCTGCTGGTGCCGCACTCGGAGCAGCGGCCTATCGCGAGTACTGAGGTCGCAGTTCAAGCATGTTCGACGGTGTATGGGGCTCAGCCTTGGTGGCCATTGGTCGAGGCTGCGGCTCGATGGCGGGCGGCGCCGTGGCTCGACTCTGCCACGTTCGACTCTGCTGCTAGGCTGATGTGCGCGCATTTTGTGCACTTGTATTCGTTCTGCCTGAGCGCATACGAGGCTGAGCTGGCGCAGCGCGGTTGCGGTGAACTGGCGGCGAGGCTTCGCGAGTGGGCCGGGGAACTCCGAAAAGTTCGGATGCCGAGCTATCCACACCCGGATGACCAAGCTAGTTGCGAGTTCCGGCGTTCCTGAGTTGAGCGTCTCTGGGGGGCACTCGCCCTTCTCTGCCGGCAGGTGGCAGTTGAGTCTTCGACCCACTGTGGGGCGCGCCCAGGGGTGCCCGCGCGGGCAAGCCGCGGAGCGCGAACGCGCGGCGAGCAGTGGAACATCTCTTAGCGCTTCGAAGTGGCCGCTCTCGGACGGAGTGCGGTCGGTGGCTCACGCCATAGATCCATGAAGAAGGCTTCGAACGACGATCGCGTTTTGCGTTGCCGAAGTGTAACGGCACCGAGACCAGAAGGGCGGACATTTCGAGGTCGACGCCTCCAACGCCAAGGAAGGGCATCTGACCCTCCAATTGTGCGACGTCGAGGGCTTCGACCATATCGGCGTGCTCAGCATTGGATGGATTTCCTTTGGCCTGAAGTCCTTGGGCAAGGCCGACGCCGTCGTGACTCAGCGTGGCTGGTCGCTCGGCAGCCCAGGTCCGAAGGACGTCTCTTTCGACGTGAAGTGGTCGTGAGCTGAGCGCCGAGCCCGCGCTCTAAGGATGACGGCGAGGCCCCGAGATCTCCCGGTCCCGCGCCGTCAGCCCTGGCTGGGCGCTCTGAAATCGAACAAGTCGGCAGCCCAAACGGAGCGAAAGGGCACGCGCGCGCTGCGGTAGGCCTGGCGCACGGTTTCGGCGTCGGGCGCCTCGAACTCGCAGTAGCCGCGGCGCCGATCGAGGGAAAACACGCTGCGCAGGCGGCTGACCTGGCGAATGCTGGTGCACGGTGCCAGCGCAGACGTCCACTGCGCGAGAGTCTCGTCCGTGACAGGCGGATCGAAGTCGTATTCGACGATGATGTAGGCCATGGCAGGGCTCAGTATGCCAATCTCAGCAGATTTTGCACGTGTTCGATGGCGCGTGCTGCGCGCGCAGACAACCCGCCGCTGAACGCATGGGGAGACAGTTTGGCAAGCAGGCCACGCGCGCGCTCGGGCTCTCGCTCTCGCAGCGCGAGCTCGGCGAGGGTGGCGAGCGCTGTCGCTATTTCGTTGATAGCGTCGACGCGCTGCGCGGCCGAAAGCGCATGTTCGGCGTAGGAGCGTGCCCGTTCGTCGGCGTCCTGGCGCAGGGCGAACTCGGCGGCACGGTTCTGGGCGATCGAGAGCAGGCGGTTGGCACCTGCGTCGTGCAGCGCGGGCAGGCTGGCGTCGAAGGCATGAAAGGCGTCTTGGCTTCCCCGCAGCAGCGTGGCCAGCGCGCGCAGCGCCTGCGCCGCAGCGCCGTAGGAGCTTTCGCCGAGTTTGTCCGCGACGTCGCGGAGGGCCGCGACGTGTGCCAGCACCCGTTCGTCCCTGCCGCGATCGAGGTCGAGCCAGGCGAGCAAGAGCAAGCACTCGCACTCTTCCCAGCGCTCCTGCTGGCGGCGCGCCAGGAGCAACGCGCGGTCCATGCAGTCTGCCGCCCGCTCGAGATCGCCGCGGATGTGCGCGAACAAGCCCTGCGCCCAGGCCAGGTCCAACTCTTCGCTCTGCTCGCCCAGGAGAGCTTCTGCGCGCAATAGGAATTGCTCGCCCACGTCGCGGTTTCTCTCCAGCAGCAGGCAGCAGCGCGCAGCTCCGGCGAGCTCGATGCCGTGCTCGCGCGGGCCCGCGTGGCGTGCGGCCTCGACCCGCGACAGGGAGCTCTGGAACGCAGCCTGGGAGTCGCCGGCGCGGAACTGCAGCACCGAGCGCAGATAAAACACGCGCGCCTCCAGCGCAGCGAGGCCGAGAGCGCGCGCTCGAGCAGCTAGCTCGCGTAGCGGCGTGTCGAGCTCCGCGGGGGCGTCGCTGAGCACATGCAGCGCTATCAGCTCGACCTGCAGCGGCACACGCTCCGCGTCGGACAGTGACTCGGCGAAGCGCCTGCCGCGCTGGGCGAGCTCGCGCGCCTCGCGCCAGGCGAACAGCCGCAGGCAGCGCTGGCCCGCGCTGACACAGGCACGCGCGGCGAGCGCGCTGTCACCGGCGAGCGCGGCGTGGTGCGCGACATCGCTGGCGAGCGCGCCGTCCGGATCGGGCCCCGCCGAGAGAGCACGCGCGATCTGCGCATGCACCAGGCGCTGGCGGGGGCTCGACATCTGGCGGTACGCACCCTGGCGCACCAGGTCGTGCGCGAAGTCGTAGCCGGTCTCTCGGCTGCGCAGGATGGCGTGACCCTCCAGCCGCTCCAGCGAAGCGAGCAGCTGGGGCACGGCCAGGCCCGTCACGCGCGCCAGTACGTCCACGTCGAAGCTGCGCCCCAGCGCACCCGCCCAGGAGAGCAGCCCGCGCTCGGCATCTTCGAGGCGCCCGAGCCGCTCCGCGATCAGGCGCGCGAGCGAGCCGACCAGGTCCTGACTGCCCGCGTCGAGCGCGCGGGCGGCCTCGAGCGCGAACAGTGGGTTCCCTGCCGATTCGGCGAACACGCGCTGCCAGGGAACGTTGGGGTGGGCCGCGCCGACCAGCGCCTTCAGTTGCGCCTGGTCCAGCGGGCCCAGCTCGACGCTCGTCACCAGCCCCTCGCGGCCCAGCGCGCGCACCAGGCGCTGCGCCGGGAGGTTGTCCACCAGCTCACCCTTGCGCGCGGACGCGGCGAACAACACGGGCGAGCCGCGCAGCGCGCGGGCCAGGTAATGCAAAAGCTCCGCCGACGCTTCGTCGAACCACTGCAGGTCATCGAGCACGAGCACCAACGGCGCGCGCTCGCCCGCAGCGCCGGCGAGCAAACTCGCGACGGCATCGTACAGGCGCCCGCGGTCGCTCGCGGGGCTCGAGAACGGAGACCGCGCGGCGGCAGCTGCCAGTTCCGGTGCTGCGTCTCGCTCAGGTTCCGGAAATGCACCGCGCAGCGCGTCGATGAACGCCCCGTACGGACGCACCAACTCGGCCTCGAAGGCGCGGCCCGAGAGCGCACGGCCGCCGCGAGCCGCCGCGAGCCGCCCCAGTTCCTCGAGCAAGCGGGTCTTGCCGATGCCGGGTTCGCCGAGGACGAGCAGCACCGCGGCGCCCTGTCCCGCCACGTCGAGCAGCCGCCCGAGCAACTCGCGTTCGCGCTCTCGGCCGACGAAGCCGCACCCCGAGCCGGCACCCGCCCCATGCCGCGCAGGTGGCTGCGCCACTCGGGGCTCCGGCGCTAGCTCGGGCGCTCCGCGCCGGGGCGCCGCCCCCGTAGGAGCCGCGGGCAATCGGGAGAGGGCCATGCGCCGCCGCTCCAGCTCGAACGACGGCTCGACGCCCAGCTCGCGCCGCAGCGTGCGTGCGTAATCGTCGTACGCCTCCAGAGCGCGCCGCCCGTCGCCGAGCGCGGTGAGCAGATCGAGCAGCAACAGGCGTGGCGACTCCGCCAGCGGATCGAGCGCGATCAGGGCACGCGCAGGTCCGAGGGCGCGAGCGGGCTGCCCGCTCGAGCGCTCGATCAGCTCGCTGAGCAAGGCTACGTGCAACGCTTGCAGAGCCTCGCGCTCGGCCACACACCAGGCGTGAAACGCCGGGCACGAGGACAGATCGAGCCCCTCGAGAAACGGCCCGCGGAAGCGAGCGATCGCTTCTTCCAACGCTGCGATGGGCGCGGCGGCGAGCCCCGACTGGCTCAGCGCACTGACGGCAACCACATCGACCAGCGCGCCGTGGCTCTCGAAGGCGACATGCTCCCGGTCGGCGGCGACGCGGATGGCGCCGCCCAGGTCGAGCAGCGGCCTCAGTTTGGCCAGGCTCCAGCGTAACCCGGCGCGCGGGTCATCCGGGCCATCCCAGAGCAGCTCACACAAGCGTTCGCGCCGCTGCGAGCGCCCGGTGCGCACCAGGTAGCCGAGCAGGGCTCGGCACTTCTTCGAGGCCGGCAGCGCCGCGGGTACTCCGTCCAGCAGCACCTCGGGCTCTCCGAGTAGCCGGATTTCCAGGCTCCGGGCCGGCGCAGAGGGGGTCATGGGAGGTCGCCGAGATTACCACGCTCGGCACAACGCTGGCTGCAACGGCGCCAGCCCAGATTCCTCACGTCCGGTCCGTGAGGCCATGAGCCGCAGGGGCACCGGTGAAGGAGAGCAGGCATGACGACCGCAACCCCGAGAGTTTCGGCAACCGACGGACCAGAGGAATGGACGGGCCCGGCCGACCCAGGGCAGCTGATCACCGATTGGCTGCCGGCCCTGCCGGGCGTCGTGCCACGGCTGGAGCGGGGCGCCAAGGCAGCGGACGTGGGCTGCCGGCTCGGCGCCGTGATCGTGCTCCTGGCGCGTACGTTCCCGCACTCTCGCTTCGTCGGTTTCGATGCTCATCTGGCCTCGATCGAGCTCGCACGCGAGAGCGCGCGCCAGGCCCAGGTCGCCGATCGCGCGCTGTTCGAAGTCGCGCACGCGGCCGACTTCCCGGGCTCCGGATACCAGTTGATCACCCAGCTCGACGGCCTGCGCGAGCTGGGCGATCCGCTGGCCGCCGCGCGGCACGTGCGCCGAGCGCTGGCGCCCGCGGGCACCTGGCTGCTCGTCGAGCCGCTCGCGCCGAGCGAGGCGCGCTTACGCCAGCTGCTTTCCCAGGGCGGCTTCTCGCGCTTGCGGCGCGTCGCCCAGACCAGTTCGCACAGCGTTTTTGAAGCCCGGGCCTGAACGGCCCGGCAAGTCCAACCAGCCATCCCAGGAGACCTTTGACATGACCTCACGACGAACCAATCATTCGAAATTCCTCTCGTCCCTCGCTGCCCCGCTGCTGGGCTCCTTCCTGTATGCCGGCGCGGCCAGCGCCAACCTGGTCACCGATGCCAACGCCCAGTCGCTGATCTGGGTGAACGAACAATCACCCATGGAGCAGTCGCGCTCACTCGCGATCGTGCAACTCGCAGTACACGACGCATTGAATGCGATCGAGCCGCGCTACGCGGCCTATGCGTTCCACGGGCAGGCCCCCGGCGCATCCCCGGAGGCCGCCATCCTCACGGCGGCACACGACGGGCTGCGCGCGGTCGTACCGGCCAAGAGCGCCGAGATCGACAGCTGGTACACGCGCGCGCTCGCTGCGCTACCGGAGGGTACGGCCAAGGCCCGTGGCGTCGAGATCGGGCGGGCTGCGGCCGAGAGAATGATCAGCCTGCGGGCGAGCGATGACGTCGCTGGTGCGCTCTCTCTGCCCTACGAGCCTGGCAACGAACCCGGTGCATACCGCGCCACGCCGCCGTTCGACATCGTCGTCGGCGCGGGTTGGGGCGAGCTTACGACTTTTGCGACGCCACGCGCCTCGGCATTTCGACCGCAGCCGCCACTGCCGGTGACCAGTCGGCGCTACGCGCGCGAGTACGACGAGGTCAAGAGCATCGGCGTGCAGGGCAGCAGTGCCCGCACGCCGGAACAGACCCAGATCGCCGACTTCTGGTACGAATCCTCGGTCACCGGCTGGCACCGCGTCGCCAACACGGTGATCGCGGAGCAAGGGCTGGATCTGTGGAAGAGCGCCCGCGTCTCCGGCCTGGTCAGCATGGCTCTGGCCGATGGTTTCATCAACGGGTTCGACGCCAAGTATCACTTTGACTACTGGCGCCCGATCACCGCCATCCGCGCAGGGGACGCCGACGGCAACCGTCGCACACAGGGTGATGCGAACTGGACCCCCCACTGCGACACCCCGCCGGTCGCCGACTACCCCTCGACCCACAGCGTGCTCGGAGCCGCGGCCGCGGCGGTCCTTGCGCGCGCCTTCGGCGACGGCACGCATTTTACGGCGGACAGCCTTTCGCTGCCCAACGTGACGCGCCGCTTCGACAGCTTCAGCCAGGCCGCGCGAGAAAACGGGGACTCCCGGCTGTTCTGCGGCATCCATTGGCCGAGCAGCATCCAGGCGGGGCTGGAACAAGGCCGGCGCATCGGGCAATTCGTGTTCGAGCACAAGCTGGAACCGGCGCGGCGCAGGTGAGCCACTGACGGCAGGCGCCGCCGTTGCTCGGCCGCTCGGGGCGGCGGCGCCTATCGCTGCTCGATGCCGTGCGAGCGGAGAGCCCGCTTACAAATCCTGCAGCTCGCCCTGCCGCTCCAGGCGCGCCAGGTCCTCGTCGGAGACCACGCCTTTGCCGAGCCGTTCGCGCGCGCGACGGATCTTGGGCAGCAGCCGTGGATCGGTGACCGGCGTACTGTTCTCGGCGTTGGGTTGGGGCGGCGGGCGCATGACGGAGAAGGAGCCGATCACGGGACGGCCTTCGGCGCTTCTTCCTTTCAGGTAGTAGGTCAACAGCAGTAGCTCGGGCTCTGCCTCCGGATCCAGGCTCACGTGCAGCTCGAGTTCGGCGCCGGCAGGGATGCGGTCGGTGCCGAGCAGGGACGCGACATCGACGGGCTGCGCCGGGCTTTCTCCCACGCCGTGCGCGTAGTAACGCACGGCCTCTGCCGACTCGATCGTCACCGGCTCGGGGCGGTAGTGTCGCAGCCGAACGCCTTGCTCGACACGCCCGCTGGGGGACAACACGGGAAACGGCGGGTCGAGGGCCACCACCAGGCTGACGATGCCCTTGCGTGTCCAGGCTTCATAAGCGGGGTTCGGCAATTGCAGGGCATCGCGCGCCACCAGGCTGCGGCCGTCGTCCATCTCGACCTCCACGCGCACCAGAAACTGCGAATACAGCGCCTCCTGGGGCCGCCCTTCGTAGCTGTGGGTCACCTCGGGCCCGCGCGAGCGTCTACGACGCGATGACGCTCGCGTCACTGACCGTTGGTGACGCTACCCAGGAGTGCTCGCTCCCCGCTCGACTCTACTGCCTGGAAGAGTAAGGCCCCCATGCCCGGGGCGCGGGTGCTATGAGGGCTCGATGTCCGCGTCACGCGCCCTTACGTCCGCGGATGGTTCTGTTCGCGTCCACAGCTCACCAAGTCCACTGCTTGCCTACGTGCTCATGGCGCTGGTGTGTGTGGTCTGGGGAAGCACCTGGCTGGTGATCAAGTTCGGCCTCGCGGACTTGCCGCCGCTCACGGCCGCGGGCGTGCGCATCGTGGCGGCGGGGCTGCTCATGGCCGCCCTTGCTCCCTGGCTCGCACGGCGCGAAGGCGGCGGCCGTGCGCCCTGGCTCGTGATCGTTGCGCAGGGCTTGAGCCAGTTTGCGTTCAACTATGGGGTCGTCTACTACGCCGAGTCGCTGCTGCCGTCAGGCCTCGTCAGCGTACTGTGGGCATGCTTCCCGCTCATGATCGCGCTCGGTGGTCGCTGGTTTAGCGGCGCTGAACGGCTGACGGCGGGGCAGTGGATCGGTTGTGTGGTCGCACTGCTCGGGGTCGTGCTCCTGTTCGTGACCGACATCGCCCAGGTCGGTCCGAAGGCGCTGGGCGTGGCGTTGCTGCTGCTGCTGGCGCCGGCGTCCGTCGCCATCTCGACGTTGCTGATCAAACACCGCGCGGCGGGCGCGAGCTCCGTGCTGTTGAATCGCGACAGTATGCTCGTCGGCGGTGCGGTCCTCGTGCTGTCAGCGCTGCTGCTCGAGCACGACGCTCCTCAACGCTGGACACCGGTGGCGCTCGGCAGCGTCGTCTACCTGACGCTGCTCGGCACCGTCTTCACCTTTGGTGTGTACATCTGGTTGCTGCGCCACTTGCCGGCGTATCTCTTGAGCCTCACGAGTTACCTCGTGCCGGTCCTGGCGCTGCTGTTCGGCGCGGCCTTTGGGGGAGAGCCGCTGACCGCGACGACCCTGGCAGGTACCGGGCTCGTGATCGGAGGGGTATCTCTGACGTTGCGCAGCAAACGCACCAAACCGGCAGTGGCCAGCTAGCTGGGCCGCCCGCCGCCCGCCCCCAGAAAGGCGTGACCCCAGGGAGAGCAGCGCCAGCAGATCCTCACGTCCAGGTAAGCTGCCGTTTCCTGGCACGGAGGAGACATTTTCGAGCGAGGTGAAGATTCTGGTAGCGAGCGGGCACGCTGGCGCTCCCAACCCGTGTAGGCTCCACGGCGGAGCCCAGAAAGGTTGGCGGCTCAGAATCAAACACACGCTCTTGCAGACGGGAGGGGCAGGGCTGCTGCTCGCGGGGGTGATCGCGGCGTGCGACGCGCAGGTGGACCCGGCCTATCAAGGGGAGCCCCTGGTCACGCTCAAAGGTCAGGTCCAGTCGGTCGTCGTCCGCGCACCCGAAGCCGATGTGGGCGTGCTCTGGCTGACCAGCGACGCCGCCAACGGCTGCTCCGGACCCCAGAAGTCGGGCATCGGATTTGCGAGCGGTTCCTACAACCCGGACGTGGACGTGGCCTGCACGGACGCCTGTGGTCGTCAGCCGGAGGGGGCGGAGGGGCTCGACGCCTGGGAGGACTGCCAGCACGCTTGCGGCAGCGACATCGAGGTCGGTTTCATCCTCGAGTACCACGCCTGCGTGGACGGCGCGATCGGTCAGACCGCGCCGGTGGTGGGGGACTTTCCGGCGCAGTTCAGCCTGGATATGCTGCTGCCCCCACCGCACCGGGCCTTCATGCGCTCCGACACGGGCGAGCGGGTGGCCCTCGGCTACTTCGTCGCGCTGGCGCCGAATGCGCCGTCCCTCAGCCTCTCCATGCAGTCCGAACCGCCCGCCTGGCTGCTCGGAGCGTCGGAGACGCACGTCCTCGTCTATGCCGCGGATCCGGTGAAGGCGGACTCGAGCTGGGGTGCTTACCTGGGCGGGTTCGCCCTGCCGATCGGCTACCACCTGCTGCGCGTGGAAGACGGCAACCGCTGTGGGCTGTCGGACGGGGAAAGTGCGTTCGAGCCCGAGCAGCCCCCGCCGCCCTTCAGCGCGGTAGAGCCGGCGCTGGCACCCCAGCCCGACACGCAGCCGATGGCGGACTCCGAAGGCATCCCGTACGAGGAGCCAAGCGCTATCTCCTCGCCGAGATCAGCGGTCAGCTTCACGTCTTCGAGCAGCAAGGCTCCGCGCGTGGCGACGCGGCGGAGCCGTCCACCGATCTCACAGCGGTGTTCGCCTGGCGCCCGCTGCTCGGCGCTGGCAAGCGCTTCTGACACGTCGCCGCGTTTGACTCCGGGCCCAGGCAGGGGGAAAGTTGCAGCGTCGTGCTGACTCTGTACGTTGCGGCGCTGATCTTCGGGCTGGGGACGCTCGCGAGCCAGCTCTTGTTTTCGCCCTCCGCGGATGCCGAAGCGCCGGGCACGCCCTTGTTGGGTGCACCCGGTGACGCGGAAGCGCCCCACGACCACGCGATCCAGCCCCACCACGCGCACCTTCCCGGCGAAACGCCGCTGATGCCCGGAGATTGGGCCAGCATCTTCCTGTCGCTGCGTTTCTACATGTTTGCAGCGATCGCCTTCGGTCTGGTCGGCGCGCCGGTGACCTTGCTTGGCGTCAACGGCACGGTCGCTACGTTCGTTGCAGCGCTCGTGACGGCGTTGTTGACGGGGTTCGGCGCCTCGCTCGGTTTCAGGGTGCTGGGCCGTCAGACGCTGAGTTCAGGGGTGGAACCGCGCGAGCTCGTCGGCCTCGTGGGCCGCGTCTTGCTCACCTGCGAGAAGGGGCGGCATGGCAAGGTGCGGCTGAACGTGCGGGGGCAAACCATCGACTACATCGCGACCACGGACGATGTCGCTCTGGGAACCGGCACGGCGGTGATCGTGCAAGAGGTGCACCCCGATCGCCTGGTCGTGTGTGCGGCCCCGATTGAGTTATTGTCAGAGTAGGTGGGGCGGCTAGACTGTGAGCATGGACGAGATAGAGATCGCGAGGGAGGGCGTGGGGCTCGTCGAGTGGCCCTGGTTGCCGCTGGCCGCCGTGGTAGCGGTCGTGCTGATCTGGCTCGCGCTCGCGGTGGTGAACCATCTGCTCACGATCTGTGGACCGAACGAGATCCTGGTGATCAGCGGCAGGCGCCATGCCCTGCCGGACGGGTCGACGGTAGGCTACAAGGTGCTGCACGGCGGCCGCGGCCTGCGCATCCCGATCCTCGAGGAGATCAACCGTATGGACACCCGGCTGATCCCGGTGACCGTGGAGGTGAAAAACGCCTACTCCAGAGGTGGCATTCCACTCGTGGTCCATGCGGTCGCCAACGTGAAGATCGCGACGGATCCGCGGCTGGTGAGAAACGCCATCGAACGCTTGCTCAGCGTGCCCACCTCGCAGATCGCCATGGTGGCCCAGCAGACGCTGGAGGGCGTACTGCGGGAGGTCGTCGCGGAGTTGACTCCGGAGGAGGTCAATGAGGACCGCCTCAAGTTTGCCGCGACGTTGATGAGGAATGCCAAGGACGATTTCGACAAGCTGGGCCTCGAGCTCGACGTTCTCAAGATTCAAAGCGTCTCCGACGAACAGGGCTACCTGAGGAACCTGGGTCGCGCGCTGATCGCCAACATGATTCGGGACGCGGAGAACGCTGAAAACGCTGCCAAGCAAGTGATTGCCGAGGCGGAGGCCGAGGCGCGGCAGCGCGCGGATTCGGCGACCAAACAGGCGGAGGCGACGGTGCTGACGCAGGAGAATCAGCTGCGCGCAGAACTGGCGAAGCTGGAGGCCGATGCCAAGGCGATCGAAAATGAGGCGGAGATCGCCCAGGAGACCGCGCGGGCTCAGGCCGAGCAGGAGCTGCAGCTGTTGCGCGCGGAGCTGGCACGCAAACGGCTCGAGGTCGAGGTGACGATCCCCGCCGAGGCGCAGCGCCGCGCTGCCGAGGCGCGCGCGCGGGCGGAAGCGGCGCCGGCGCTGGAGACGGGCAAGGCCACCGCGGAGGCGTTGACCTTGCTCGCGGCGCAGTGGGGCCATGCCGGTGCGGTCGGGCGCGAGTTGTACGTGCTGCAGCACCTGGACGAGATGGTGGCGCACGCCGCGGAGCGCGCTTCCAACAGCACGGTGGGGGAGTTGTCGATCGTGGACGGGGGGGACGGCGCCAGCTACACGCAGGCGGTCGCCATGTATCCCGCGGCCGTGGTGCGGGTTCTCGAAGGCATCGGACAGGTGCTGGGCGTGGACATGGCGCAGTTGCTCCGGGGCGATCGGCCGCCGGGTGGTGCGGCCCGAGCGGTGCTGCGCGGTACGGGGGAGTGAGCAAGCACATGGACAACCCCATCCTGCTCGTACTTTTCGCTGCCCTGGCCGTCGTCGTCTGCGCCGCGGTCTTCTACCTGTTGATCAAGAAGCTCCTGTATGTCGCCACCCCCAACGAGGTGTTGATCTTCTGCGGCTCGACCCACCAGGTGGGCGACAAACGCGTCGGCTATCGTTTCGTGCGCGGCGGCCGCTCGATGCGGGTGCCCTTGCTGGAGCGCGTGGAGCGCCTGGACCTCAACATGTTCACCGTCATGGTGAACGTCGAGCAGGCGTTTACCAAGGGCGGTATCCCGCTCGACATTCAGGGCGTTGCCAACTTCAAGCTGCCGGGGGACGAGCCGCTCTTGTCCAACGCGGTGGAGCGCTTCCTTGGACGCAGCCGGGATGAGATTTACCACGTTGCCAAGGAGACCCTCGAGGGCAACCTCCGGGGCGTGCTCGCGGGGTTGACGCCGGAAGAGGTCAATCAGGACAAGCAACGTTTCGCGGAGCGCCTGCTGGAAGAGGCGGAGCACGACATGACGCGGATGGGCCTGGTGCTCGACACGCTCAAGATTCAGAACGTGGCGGACAAGGTCAAGTACCTGTCGAGCCTCGGGCGCATCCGTGGTGCAGACCTCAACCAACGCCAGGCAGCGGCCGAGGCGTTGGCGCGTGCGGACGCGCGCGTACAGCAAGTCCAAAACTGGTGTGGGTCGCAGGTGGCCAAGCTCAGCGCCGACCTGCAGATCGCCCAGCAGGAGACCAAGAAGCGCATCGCCAATGCGACCAGCCGGCGCGCCGCCACGATCGCGGAGTCCAAAGGCCAGGTGCTGGCGCAGATCGCCGAGGTCAAGGCGGACATCGAGCGTCAGACGGCGCGTGGCCCGCAGATGCGTCGGCAGCTGGAGGCGGACATCATCGAACCCGCCCTGGCGCAGCAACGTGCCGCCGAAGAGGCCGCTCGCGGCGCAGCGGCCAAGATCACGGAGCGCGGTCGCGCGGACGCGGAGAGTCTCGCCAAGTTGCTGCAGGCGTACACACAGGGGGGCGCCGCAGCGCGAGACGTGCTGGTGTTGCAAAAGCTGCTGCCTCTGCTCGGGCAGATCGCGGGCTCGCAGCGGCCACTCCAGGTGGCGCGGATGACGGTGCTGCCCTCCGCTCAGACGCCGGGGGCCGAGGTGGCGCGGCTGAGCGTCGCGGCCACGGAGCAATTGAAGGCGGTGACCGGCGTCGACGTGGCGCAGCTGGCGCGGGGCCTGGTGACCCGGCTCGATGGCGCCACGCTGCCCAGGCCGGGCAGCGACTGAATCGCAACCGTCGTGCCAGCATTTTGCGGATGGAAAGGCCGCGAATCCATTGTTGCAGCTGCGCGGTTTTGCGCCCCGCGGCACAGCTTGGCACAGTAACTTTTGCGCGCGGAAGCGCTGCTGATCGGGCGCTGCCGGGAGCTAGCTTGCCCGTCGCCGGCGCACGCTTGCACGCCGGGTGATCCATGAGACACTCTAGCGATGTCCATGCGCGAGTGGCTGCTAGCTGCACGGTGGAACACTGGCCTGAAGTGGCTCGGTTGCGCCGTCCTGGTGAGCTGCGCGGCCACTCGCGCGAGCGACGATGCGCTCGGTACACCGGATGCCCTGGCGGCTTCGCCCGCGCGTACGCCTCGGGGCGAGATCGATCCAGAGAAGGATGTGACCGTGGACGTGGAGCTCGTCGCACCCGCCGTCGTGCCCGCACCCGTCCCCCATGACGCCGAGCCCGCCCCTTCACTCGAGCCCGTCGAGCCCTCGACCGAGCCCTCGGCGTCGAATGAGTGTTCGGACCCGTATTACCCGGCGCCCAGCTGGTCCCCCGGGGCATGGGTTCCCTATCCCCGCGGCGAGATGCCGAACGGCGTCGACGCGCAGACCTGGCTAGACGCGGTCCAGTCCGCCATGCCCGGCAGCCGGCACGGCATCGCCACCACGCCCTGGACCAACCCCTATGAGGTGGACCTGCGTTTCGACGAGGGCGGCGGCTACTCGTCGCGCTGCTCCAGTTTTCCAGACTCGTGTTGCGTGGCCTTCTATTACGGCACGAACGATGACACGCCGCTCAAGCAGTGGCGCGTGGACGACGCGACGCTCAGCGGCGACGTGTTCGGCGAGATCGACATCGCGCTTGACTACTTCACCGAGTACGGGCTACCCGCCTGGCAAGGCGAGCTCTCGTACATCGAGCGCGACGCTTCGGGGGACGGGATGCGCTTCGAGTTCGCCCGGGACGATGGCTACGGCCCCGTGCGCTTCGACCTGCGGCGCGTCCAGTGAGGTCGAGCGGGTCTTGCGAATTCGAGTGGCGCGCGCCCCTCGGAGCGTGGCGCTGGCTGCTCCTGGGCACGTTGGGGGTCGGCAGCGGCGCCTGCGCCGGCCAGAGCGAGGCCGCGCCGGCGGACGCCCAGAACGGAGCCAACGCGGGCTCGAGCGGCGAGCCTGGGTCGGGCGCCGCGTGTGTCGGAGAGACCGTCCTCGAGGGGGGCATGCGGCGCTGCGCGAACGGCTTGATGCACCGCGTGGCGGCCGAAGGTTGCCCCACGCCAACCCTGCCAGAACCTCGGCGGAATCCCCTTGCGTCGACCGACCCCCGTCTCGCGGGGTGCTTGCGCAACGCCGACTGCACGCAAAAGGCCCCCGGGCAATGCGTCAGCGGCTCGGGCGGCAACTACTGCCGCTACGGCTGCGCCACGGATGATGACTGCGGCGCAGACCAGCTCTGCCTGTGCGATGGCGGCCTCGGCCGCTGCGCATCGACGAACTGTCACACGGATGCGGAGTGCGCTGACGATCGGCTGTGCGCCAGCAACGACGTGTGCAGTAGCCTGAGTTTCGGCTGTCAGACGAACAGCGACGAGTGCGCCGTGGACGCCGACTGTGTGCGTGGGCAGCGCTGCGCACTCGTGTCCGGCGGGCTCGACTCGGCCGCACCCGGGACGGACTACCGCATCTGTGCGCTGGTGGATTGTGCCGTCCCCGGTCGCCCGTTTCTGGTGGCGGGCGCACTGCGCTGCGCCCCGAGCGTGGAGCGCGCGGACTGGTACTCGCTCGACGCAGCGGAGAGCCTGCCGGCGCAGGGACTGACGCCGGAGCTCCGGGCAGAGCTGCGGCGTGGCTGGGCCGAGCAAGCGCTGATGGAACACGCCTCGGTGGCCGCGTTTGCGCGCTTTGTGCTCCAGCTTTTCAGCCTGGGGGCACCCGCCGACCTCGTGGCGGCCGCGACCACGGCGATGCAAGACGAGATCCGGCACGCGCAGGACTGCTTCCGCCTGGCGCGGCGCCACTCGGACGCCGAACTCGGCCCGGGGCCGTTGCCCGTGGCGGGAGCGCTGCAGCAGACGGACCTGGGCGAGGTGGTCCTCGGCACGGTCCTGGAGGGCTGCATCGGCGAGACGCTGGCGGCGCTGGAAGCGGCCGAGGCCCTGCAGCACTGTGAGGATCCAGCGGCACGTGGGGTGCTCGAGCGCATCGCGGCGGAAGAGACCCGGCACGCCGAGCTCGCCTGGCGCTTCGTGGCCTGGGCGCTGGACGCTGCGGGCGAGACCGCAGCCGGACTGCGCCGCCGCATCCGCGACCTGTTCGAGCGAGAGCTCGCCGCGCAGCGGGACGGCGACCTCATCGGCAGCTTGGATCGCGAGCTGGCGCGCCACGGCCTGTTGAGCCAACCGGTGCGGCAAGCGTTGCGCAGGCGTGCGCTCGCTGAAGTGGTGGCGCCGTGTGCGCAGGCACTGCTCGCGCTACGCGCTCGGCGCGTGCAGCCGGCGCTCGCTGCCGCCGGCTCCTGCTGAGGTCTGCGGCGACGCGGAGGCCTGGCGCAGGCGCGCCGGTTCACGCCCGCCGCAGCCGGTGCACGACGTGGCCCACGCTCAGGCACACCCCGAACCAGAGCACGGGCACCAGCAGCACGCCGAGCAGGCTGAGCACCTCGCTGAAAAAGCGGCTCGCGATGTCGCCGGCCGCGAGCGCCGCCTGGAGCGAGTTCATCCAGAACGCGGGAGCCCAGCACACGCGATAGACGCCGTGCAGGATCCGTACGAGCGGGCCTTGCCCCAGCACGTTCTCCAGCAAGGCGCCGGCAACGCCGCTGCCGAGGCCGAGCAGTGTCATCAGCCACATGCCGCGCAGCGCGTGGCGGCTCGCCGGCGTGAGGCGCCCGCCGCTCGCCTGGCCCGCCCCGGCAAGCCGGGTGGCGACGACCATGCCCCCGCCCAACAGCAACAGGACCCCCACCAGGCGAGACCAGTCGATCTGATACAACATCGAGCGTGCCTGGCCAAACGCGGCGCCCAGCTATCTAGCACGCCCCGGCGAGCGGCTGGCGCACGGACGACCGCCAGCGCGGCGTCCCGACCGAGACCAGGGCGGATCCTGCTTTTTGCCCGCGAGTTTGCGTTACCATGCGGGCAATGGCTCCACCTGGCCCCCCGCGCGAAGAAACGCTACGCCTACATCAGGCGAACGAACGCACCATGCTGGCGTGGATACGCACCGGCATCGCGCTGATGGCGTTTGGTTTTGCGATCGCACGTTTCAGCATCTTCTTGCACCAGGTGATGAGGGTGAACCCGCCCGTCGCGCAGCCGCACGGCGTGGGCGCGGTCTGGGTCGGCGCGGCGCTGGTCGCCCTCGGCATGGTGGCGAACCTGCTCGCGACGCTTCGCTATGGCCGCATTCGCGGGGCGATCGAGCGTGGGGACACCGGCGCGCCGAGCGCGGTCCTGGTCTACGTCTTTGGCGCGTTGATCACCCTGGTCGGTCTGATCATGACGCTGCTCCTGGTGCGGACCATCGGGGAGTGAACGGGTACGCACGTGCGGCGAGCGCCGTCACCTCAGGCGCCCGGCCGCCACGGCGTCGCGCGCTCGATGCCTGGGCCACCTGCCGCTGACCGCCCGTCAGTCTCCGTGCTTCATCGCGCGATGACAGGTTCCGCAGGTCACCAGGAGCTCGGCGTACAACGCCGCCCGTTGCTCGGGTGTTTTTTTCGCCGGGGCGTTGGCGGCCAGCTGCGCGAAGTCGCCCGCGGCGCTCCGGGCGTACACGCCTCCGTCGTTCAAGACCTCGCTGGGAAATGGCTCGGCACCGAGCGCCTGCGCACCGGCAGCCCAGGCGTCGTTGGAGGGGACAATCAACCCTTCCCAGAGGCGCTCGGTCGCCCAGACGTGCCGCGCCATCCGGCGTTCGATGCTGCTGCTGGGGGGTGGTGCAGGCTCGTCCGACGCCTGGGGTCCACCGTGTCGCTGGTGGCACATTCCGCAGGACACACCGAGGTCCGCCGTGGCCGCGGCGGCCAGGCTGGAGGTCGTGCTGTCCTGGATGCGGCCCGCCACCCCTTGCATGCGTTCGACGAAGACTCGCCAGCCGTCAGGGAGGCGGTCCAAGTCTTGAATGTGGGTGAGCGCGTACGCCGGGTCCACCGCGTCCTCCGGGGCGCCCGCGATGACCGCCTGCCGGATCAGCAATGCGTCGTTGAAGTGCGCTTGCATGATCCGATCGATGGACGATCCGGCAGGTGGAACGTCAGGCCTGGGCTTGGGCATTGCTTTCGTCGTCTGCTCTGCCGTGCCGGCGCTCGGCTCCAGGGGCGCTGGCGCGACCGAAGCCGGCGCTGGCGACGCGGAAGCAGGTGGCGGTGACGAGCCACCACAGGCGCTCAGCCCTGCGACGAAGGTCCACCTCATGGCCCAGCTCGATCTCGATGCCCTCATGACCACTCCTGTATCGCGCCTGCACTCAGGCCCTGCGGCGAGCGCTGCACAAAGCGATCCACCTGCCGTGCCCGGCAAGAAGAAGCGCCTGTTCGGCAGCCCTCGGTCGATCTCGGAGCCTCGTCGCTCGGTATCTCCGCAGGTCTTGCGCCCCCGCGCGATGCGGCGCAACTCGTGCGTTACGGCGAGGAGCCGTGCCGAAGTGACTCGCTCAAGGAGGAGGGGGCCGCTGCGTCCTCCTCGGCACGCGCACGACGTGCACGCTACAGCCGACCCCCGCCGTGACCATCGACGCGACGGACTGCGACCAGGCGCGCCCGCCCTGCGACGGCGCACCGACCACCACCTGGTCGACGTTGTTGTGCCGGGCGAGCTCCACGATCACCTCAGCGGGCGAGCTGGACGCCACAGCATGCAAGGAGAGGCTGTCGCTCGGCAGCCCGAGCGGGGCTGCCCACTGCCGTAAGCTCGCGTGGTGCGCGAGCGGCGCATCGGACGGGGGCAATACCGTCAGGCAGATCAGTCGGAATTCCTGGCTGGCCGCCAGAATCGGAGTGACTGCGGCGCGGATCGCCGCGTGGCGTTCGTCCTCCAGATGTGCCGTGTCGATGGCGACCAGGATGATCGGGCTGCGGCTGAGCAGGGGGGCAGGAGAGCGCAGCCGCGGCCCGTGTTCGGCACGCGCCCGCAGAAAGCGCCGGAAGTGGGAGACCAGACTGGCGCGCTTGCTCTTGGTCGCGCGCGCACTCTGGACCACCTGCTCGGGATGACGCAGGTCGAATGCCACGTGCGCGGCCGACTGGTGGCGTAGTTCTGGATGCAGCTCGAGGTTGCGTAGAATGATCTCCTGCAGCCAGGCGGGCAGGTTGGGCACGAGCAGCGACGGAGGCACGGGCTCGAGCCAGAGCCGGTTGCGGACATCGGTGTCGGGCTCGCCAAACGGCAGCTTCCCCGTCGCGAGCTCGTACAAGACGACCCCCAGCGCAAACAGATCGCTGCGCCGGTCGTCCCGCGTGCCCAGGATCTGCTCGGGGGAAAGGTACGGCACCGAACCGACAGCGAAGCGCTTTTCCTCCGCCAGCACGTCCGGGTGATGGGTGTCATGGGCGAAGCCGAAGTCGATCAAGACGATCTTGCCGTCCCCGCGCACGATCGCGTTGCCGGGCTTCACATCCAGGTGAACGACTCCCTGCTGGTGCACGGCGTGCAGGGCATCCGCCAGGGCCGCGCCCAAGCGTACGACGTCGGCCAGGGGGAGAGGGGCGCCAGCGGCCCATTGCTCGAGCGTGCTGCCCTCGATCCACTCGGTCACGAGATACGGCGTCCTCGCCAGCTCTCCCGCGGCCACGAACCTGGGCACGTGAGGGCCGTGCAGCGCCGGAAGGATCATCGCCTCTGTCTGGAAGGCGAGGATGTTCTCGCTCGCTTCGTTCGGGCCGACGCGCGGCCGCTTCATCACCAATGGCCGATCGATGCCCGGTTTCGAGACCCGAAACAGGCTGCCCATCGGGCTGGCGTAGACGCGAGCTCCGAGCCGAAAACCATCGATCTCCGCTCCCGGAGTCCAGTTGTTCAGCTCGTCGGGCATGGCGCGACCGACCCCATCATGCGCCCGACGAGCGGCCTGATCAAGCTCGTCCGGGCTTCGGGACGGGTCAGGGCGCGAGGGACGGCGCACTGCGCAGGCCAGCCGGCACCCCCGCGGGAGCCAGGACAGCGCGGTTCCGTCCGGCGTCTTTGGCTTGATACAGGGCCTCGTCCGCCCGTTTCAGAAGCTGGTCGGCATCCTCGCCGCGCGCGTTCTCGGCGACCCCAATGCTGAGCGTCAGGGACGGCGCTCCCGCTTCATAGGGCGGGACGGTGCGCAACACCGCCGCGAGCCGCTCGGCGAAGTGCAGTCCGCGCTCGGCGCTCGTCTCGGGCAGCAGCAACGCAAACTCGTCGCCGCCGTAGCGGGCCGGGAGGTCCGTCTGGCGACAGCTGCTGCGCAAGCCGTTGGCGACGGTGGCGAGTGCGCTATCTCCCGCAGCGTGACCAAACCGGTCGTTGACGCGCTTGAAGTAGTCGATGTCGATCAAGAGCACCGTCAGGGGAGCGCCGTAACGTCGCGACCGGGCGATTTCCGTCGCCAGCGCCTGGACGAAGTGCCTGCGGTTGGCGAGCCCGGTGAGTGGGTCGGTGAGTGATCGCAGCCGCAAACGATCCTCATAGCGCCCGATCGAGTAACCACAGACGACCATCACGCAGGTGGTGGCGACCGTGAGATACAGATAGAGGGCAGGATCGGATTGGACCTGGGCGCTGACCCAAGCCAAGTCGAGACCATGATCGGTTTGAAGGGCGCGCAGGACCAGGAGCCCGAGCGGAGCACCGGCAGCGAGCACGGCACCCACTGCGGCCCACTGCGTGCTTCTGCGCAGCATGGCCTCGAACGGGCGTGAAGCGTCGGCCACCACGCTGCACAGCATACCCCAATCGCCATGCCGGCGGAGGGCGTTGGCGGCCTCGGAGCCAGGCCGGCTCTGGCCGCTTCGGGGCGCAAAACTAGCGCTGCGCACCCCACTCCGGCAGACCTTGCGTCGCGCCCTCGCCCGGATCGCTCCAAAAGACGCCCCGGTGACCCTTGGCGCTGCTGCCGGCGGACGACGGGCCCCCTGGCACGCCCCTCGCAAGGCTCGGAGTCGTGAGCCACTCCACACTCCAAATCCAGCAGTTCATGAGTCCGTGCCCCCTGTGCATCGATCAGGAGAAGCCCATGAGCGAGGCGCACCGCTTGATGCGGGAGAAACGCCTGCGTCACCTGCCGGTGTTGTCGCAGGGCCGCTTGGTGGGGCTCGTCTCCCTGGGCGACCTGCATCTGCTGGAGCGACTCGAGGGCGTGGACCCAGAGCGAGTCCGCGTGAAGGATGCCATGACGCCGGAGCCCTATTGCGTTCGCCCGGACGCACGGCTCGACGAGGTCGTGGACGTGATGGCGGGCAACAAGTACGGCTCTGCGCTCGTCGCCGATGCGGAGGGAGTCGTGGGGATCTTCACCACCGTCGATGCGTTGGAAGCGTTTGGCCGCGTGCTGAGGGGCGAGGCGCCGCTGCGGGTCGGCGCAGCGGCTCGCCGCAGTTCATGAATCAGTGGGAGTGAGGCGAGGTCATGAAGAATAGAGAGTCGCGATGGCGTTTTGAACCCCTGGTGCTGGCCGCTATCGGCGCAGCGCTGGCTAGCGGGTGTTTGCCGCTGACCAGCCAGGGTTACCCAGTCGGCGTCGTCTACAATGACACCAAAGCGCCGTCGGGGCTCGATCGCGCGGAGACCACCGGCGACAATAAGGCTGCCCCGAAGACGGGGCGCGCGTGCTCGGCAGGGGTCCTCGGAGTTGCCGCCTGGGGTGACGCGAGCATCGATGCCGCGAAGAAGGCCGGTGGCATCACGAGCGTGCATTCGGTCGAATACGAAGCCACAGCTGTGCTGGGGCTGGTCTACGTCAACGTGTGCACCGTCGTGCATGGCGCCTAGACGTCCGCCGTGTTGAGGACCGAAGCGGTGATTCGGCTCCTGATGGTCGGTCTGGCCTGGATGGCGTGGGCGGCGCCACTGCCGGCAGCGGAGGCGGAGCCCCTCGCGCGCGACGGGATCTTCGATGTGAAAGCGTCTCGACACTACTCGGGGATCGGGGTCGCGCGCATCTTCTCTCGGGCCACCGACGCGAACCGGTACGAGCCGGGGCTCGAGTTTCGATTTGCCGACGGGCTGGTGTGGAATCCGCCACTGACCCAGCTCGAGGGGTCGTACGGGGCCAGCCTTCGGGTGTTGTCTCAGGGGTACGCACTCTCAATGGGCCAAAGCACGGGTGTTGCGGGGCTGCGCTTCGGGCCGGTGCAGCTCAAAGCCGGCGTGAGCTTGTCGTTAGTCAACCTGGACGTCGTGCAGGAGCGCTGGGGTTTCGGCATGTTTTGGCCTCGCAGCATGGCCGGCGTGGGTCTCGCCTTCGGCCACGTGCGAGTGGACGCGCTCGCCCACGTCGAATATCTCTGGCGCTGGTCCGGCGCCGACCAGTACGTGCGTGGCGTGGGTGTGCTCTTTTCCCTGGAGCGGCGCCCCATCGGGCCGGATTTTCGCTGAGCTCCCCTCCCGGCGCCGCTCGTCCGCGTCATCCGTCAGCGCCGCCACGAGATTTGTGCGGCGCGCCGGGGAGGCGCTAGGATTGCGTGGGATCGCGAGGCAAACCCGCAACTGGCTGGGCGCGGGCTGGGCACACTTCTCGCATTCGGTAGGGGATGAACTCGCGCGCACTGACCGACATCGTCAAGGTTCCCTTCGTATTCGTGGGGGCAGACGCCAGCGTACGAGAAGCTCGCGAGCTTGCCGCCGCGTACGGTGTGCACCACCTGTCGGTGCGCCGCGGCGCTGAGCTGGTGGGGACGACGTGTGCGTGCTTGCTGGGCCGCGCTTCCGAGCAGGCTCGCGTGGCCGAAGCCATGCGGACGGACGTGGCCATGCTGCCCCACACCGCCTCCGCGAGCGAGGCCGCGCAGCTGCTGGAAGACACCGGTCATCCGTCACTGGTGGTGCTCGAATACGATGAACCCTGCGGCCTGCTCACGCGGGGCGATGTCGCAGAGTGGGATTGGGACGCGGATGCGCTAGCCGCGGCAGAGCGCTGTCAGTGTTGCGGCCTCGCCGAGCAACTGGTGAAGCTGGAGGACGGTCACTTCTCTTGCAGGGCCTGCCTGCACGCGCACGGGCGCAGCCCCGCCGAGCACGCGCACGCGTTCTGACACGAAGTGCCTTCCTCCACCTAGCCGGCGTCTCCGGCGACCATGAGTTCTGCGGACAGCGGCCCATCGCTCCGAGCGGCGCGCAGGCGCTCCCTCACGATCTGCCGTACGCTGGCGACCTGGAAGGGCTTGTCCAGGACCGGAGCATCCAACCGGGCCAAAAATCGCCGGCCGCGAGCGGTAAAGGCGCCGCCGGTCATGAACACGAAGCGTCGCGCGAGCTCTGGACGTGAGCTCACCACCTCGAGGTACACCTCCTCGCCGCTCATCTCGGGCATCATCAGGTCGCAGAGGATCAGGTCGAAGCGCTGCTCTCCGATTGGGCCGAGGGCATCCAGTGCCTCTTGCCCGCTACGCACCACCGTGAGGTCGTAGTCATCCAGGGACAGTGCGCGCCTCAAGAGCGTGCCGATCCCCGGCTCGTCGTCGACGATGAGCAGCCGCGGGCGGATCCCGGACCGGGGCGCCGTGGTGGAGGGCGCGGACCCCTCCGCAGGCGCTGCCTTCGGCAATGGCGTCAGGGCCGCCGGCGCAGCGGCGGGCAGAACGATTCGAAACACGCTGCCCTCGCCCAACTGGCTCTCGACGCTGATCTGGCCGCCGAAGCTCTGGACGATGCCCCGGACGATCGAGAGCCCGAGCCCCAGGCCCGTGCTGGTAGAGAATGGATCGAAGATCGTGGACTGCAGCTCCTCGGGGATGCCGCAACCGTTGTCCGCCACCAGGATGGCGACCTGCTTGCCTTCCAGGCGCGCGGTCACGCGGATCTCGTTGCGCCGAGGAGTTCCTTCCGGCAAGCATCGGACGGCATGGGCCAGCAGATTCACGAACACCTGGACCAACTGCGCTGGATTGCCGGTCACGTAAGCGTCGCGGTCGAGTTCACAGCTCACGCGCGCGCGATAGCGTAGCGTATTGGCCGCCAGGGCGATGCTCTGCTCGATCGTAGCGGCCACGTCGACACGTTCGCTCTCGGTCACATCCCCGTGCGCGAGGTGCTTCATGTTTTTCACGATTTCGCGCACGCGCGCCGCATCCTCGCGCGCATTGGAGAGCAGTTCGCGCAGCGCGATGGTATCGAGCGATCCGTGCTCGAGATCGTCGAGCGCGAGCTCGAGGTTGCCGAGCACCGCGGCCAAAGGGTTGTTGATCTCGTGAGCGATGCCCGTGGCGAGCGATGCCAGCGCCACTAGCCGCTCGCGCGCTTCGAGCTCTCGCTGCATTTCCCGTAGCGCCTCTTCGGCCCGCTTGCGCCGCGTGATGTCAGCGACGAGCACGCAGAAGCCTTCGACCTTGCCATTGACGATATGAGGGATGTAGTGGGCCTGACTGAATCGCGCTGGGCCCTGCGCTGGGTCAGGGATCTCGCGCTCGAACTCCTGAGCCTCCCCGCGCAACGCCCGTTCGATGTGCGGGAGATTGAGCGCGTAGAGCGGCCCGAGCAGCTCCTGCATATGCATGCCGATCACCGCCTCGGGGCTCACGCCGAACCACTTTTCGTAGGCGCGATTGGCGAACCTGCAGCGCTGGTTCTTGTCCCAATAGGCCAGCATTCCCGGTACCTTGTCGACGAGCACGCGCAGTAGCGCGACCTGCTCGGAGGCGCCGTCGTCTTGCGTCATCGGATGCATGCGTGGGCCCTCCTTGGCTCGCGAGGCCCGCCGTGCCTTGCGGGGTTGGCAGGTAGGCGTCGCGCACCCCACTCAGCAAGCGCCGTGCCGCCCCAATGGGCGCAGTGTCGTGCCGCGGACCCGTCAGTATCGAGGGTTGCAGGCCGTGCTCGCGCGCTCTCGGCGGCGGCAGGTGCACGGGCTGCGCCTCAGGCGCCGCCGGCGCAAAGGGCGCGCCAAGGGCGCGCAAAGGCGGGGGCGTTCCGTCGGCGGCGCGGAGCCGCCTGGGGCCTGCGCGACCTGGCCTGGCAGTACCCGAGCGGGCGGCACGGATCCTGCCTGGGGTCTGTTCATCTCAGGAAGGAATCATCATGGAAGCCAAGAACAGCAGTTCGAACGACGGCGCAAAGGGCACGGACCTCGCCGCCAAGGCCAACGCAAAAATCGCCGAGGTCACGGAGAAGGCGGAGGCCGTGGCGTCGGACGCGCAGGGCAAGGTGGGGGAGTTGGCCAAGAAGGGTGGGCACCGCTTGCAGGAAGCCGCGCAGAAGGCGGGCCACGTCGCACAAGAGGTCACCTCGAAAGTGATCCACTCGGCGCTCGAAGCCGCGCAGAAGGGGGTACATCGCGCCAAGGAAATCACCAACAGCGCCGAACACCGCCTCCAGGAGCTCACAGGCAAGGCCGGCGACCCACCCAAGGAGTCGTAAGTCCTCGCGAGCCCCCTGGCGATCGCCTGCCAGTAGGCCGCCATCCAGCCGTTCGCCGTGAGATGAAGACGCCGGGGCTCGCGCAGCCCCGGGCGTAGGTCTTGGGAGAGCCGCCCCGCTTCAGGGGTGGCGCAGGAAGAGCGCCGTGTCTTCGAAGCGGGCGAGGAGCTCGGGAGCGGGCTCGCGATCGGTGACCAGTTCGATGTCCCAGTCTTCTCTCCAGGTGCCGGTGACGTCGCGCCGCCAACGTCCGTCCATGGCGACCTGGCCCGTGGCGGTCCGTGTCCAGCGGAACTCGACTTCTCCCGAGGTTTGGGCGGGTGCCTCGCTCCACCAGCCGCGGAACACACCGTCGGCGACACTGCCGACGACGGTGCCTTCGTTGTAGGAGTAGGCGCCCCAGACTTCATCTCCGACCTGGCGGAGCAGCATGTCGCCCCAGTCCCCGCTGTAGAAGCCGAGGACGTCGCGGACAAAGAGTCCGCTGTCGCCGAGGCTCTGGTCGGCAAGGTTCTGATCGCCGAGGGTCGGGGCGCCGGGGTTCTGATCGCCGAGGGTTGGGCCGCCGAGCAGAGCGCAATCTCCCGTCGAGCAGTTGAGGATGCTCGCGCACACCACGATCAGGCTCGCGCTGCCGTCACTGGTCACGACCTGTGCCGAATACGTCACCTCGTGGCAGATGGGCGCCAGGCCGCCGCAGGCGCCGCTGTCGAGGCGGATGTCGATTTCGAGCGTGCCCGATTCCTGCTCGCCCGCGCTGCCCGCCGGTGCCGAGTAGTGGGTGGCCTCGTCGACCTGAACGTTCGCCGCCGCGATGGGACCCCCCAGCCAGGGCACGCGCAGCACGGACGAGCCCGACGGGGCGATGCTGGCGCTCGACTGCACCGGCACCGCCACCGGTTGCGGGCCCGAAGAGGAACCCGGAACGAGAGGGCCCGCCACGGGCGTCAGCCCCGGAAATTCCAGATGTTGGGCGAAGGCTTCCTGTACGGAGGGCCGCCTGTCGTCCAGCGTACAGGCGAACGCCAGGATGGCGCCCACCGCGAGAAAGAAAGCATGCTTCATGAGTCACCCACGCCACGGCCGGCCCCCGCTGGGTGTGGGCCATGGCGCCTTCGCAGGGATCCAAACCATTCGCCGTGCCGAGCGTCAATCTGGATTGGCGCCCCGGGGGTGATCGCCGAGCGACCAGGGGGCACGAGGCGCCTCGTGCCGTGGGTGCGGGACGTGTGCGAGGGGCTAGGGAGACGGCGCGCGTAGCACCGGCGTCAGCCGTTCGAGCAGCGCCTGCACGGTGGGGCGGTAGCCGTAGCTCGACTGCGTATCGTTCTCGGTGTTGCGCGCGCAGATCGAGCCCAAGGCCGCGTTGCCACCTCGCTCGCTGTAGCCGCGCAGCACCTGCGCCCAGGCTCGACGAGATCACGGCCACGTTGATGTCCGTGAGCGGCTGGAACTCCGGCGTGTAGCCCGACGGACACACGCCGCCGACCCACGCAAGCGCGCCGTGGTTGCCCTGCGCGTCCACACAATCGGGCTCACGCAAGCGGCGCAGCAGCTCGGTCACCGCGTCGGCGAAGAAGGGGTGTTTTTCCTCCATGGACAGCGAGTTGTCGACCATCAGCACCAGGTCCACCTGCTCGGGTCGCGGCGCTGTCTGCGTCACGCCGCCCGCATCCGCAGTGGATGAAGTGCTGCCGCCCGAGCCGGCGTTGGCCGTGGGTGTCAGCGGATCGTCCGGATTGTGCCCCGAAGCGCCACATGCGCTCACGAGTAGACCACACATGGCCGACCACAGAATAGAAGCCAAGAATCCGCAGCCTTGACCTGACATGCTGGGTTCCTCTCGCGACGGCTCGCGCGCCTTTCCCGCTCTACGGAGCGGGAGCGCGCGTGTATCGGAACGGACGCCCCAGAACAGAATGGAGCGATTTTGTTGGGCCGCGCCTCCACCCCACGGCTTCGCGCGGCGCCTCGGTGCACCTTCCGCCGCGGGCTGCCCCCCGGCGCCAACATCCCACCCCTGCCGCGGCAGGGGTGCGCGGTCGCCCCGCAGGCCGCTACTTTGCGAGTTGCCTGGAGCTCTCTGTCTGCCGCGCCTGGCACTCCATCACGCGATGCAGGTCATCGTACCGTTGCAGTAGGTACGCCGTCACGATCACCGAGCCTTTGCTGAGTCCGGGTGCCGGGGGCAACACGACCGGCTGTTGACTCACGACCTGCAGCGTCGTGTCGAGCAACACCTTGGGTTCCGCAGCCGTGCCCTGCGCTGCGGCTTCGTCGATGTGAAGCGCGATGCCGAACGACGGATCCGCTCCTTCGGGTAGATGAGCGGTCAGCGTGATGGAGCGTTTCATGGACGCACAGACCGCGTCGACGCATTGCCCCCAGGGCATACTGGTGGGGACGTCGGGAAAGGCGACGAGATTTGCCGACGAGCGCACGCTCACGGCGTTTGCCTCGAGAAAATTCCCGAGCGGTTGCGGCAGCTGGGGCGTGCTCACCTCGACGACCTCCACGAACAGACGCGCGTTGGCGCGATCCAGTGGCGCCGCGCCCGCGTCGAGCCCGGGGCAGCGCTGCGCCACGAGCGAGGTGCGTTCGGCGCTCTCTGGCGTGGCTGGAGGTGGAGTGCTGCCGCCGCAGGCAAGCCCGGCGGCTACGCCGGCGCCCGCAAGGAATTTCCAGGTCAGCGCGTTCAATCGCATGGCTGCTTCCACATGCGCTCTGAGAACGGCGAGTCGAGAGGCGGGGATAGGCCGCGCTACTGGAGCGTCAGGCCTGTGGGTTCGTTCAGACCGAGGAGCACGGGCACGGGAGCGCTGCCGTCCCGATGGGCGCGCAGAATGCTGCCGTTCGCTCCTCCGTCGACGAAGTAGAGGACGCGGCCGTCCACGCTGGCACAAACGGCAGCAGTGACGCCGAGCTACGAGGCGCCGCCGCGAGACGGCGCCGCGTTCCAGCTCGAGCAGCCCACACCTGTGGCAGGGCTGCGGCCGGGGCACTGGGCGCTGGTGTGCCTCGCTGCCGCGGGATGTGCTGCGCTGGGGTATGCGGCCGTCACGCTCGGGCTCGCCCCCTAAAGGCCCCGCCGGCCAGCGCCGTTGCGGCTCCGGGGCCCCGAGGGCCTGGGAGGTTTCGGCGATGCTCGAGAGGCTGTGCGCGGTAGTGATCGGACTGGCTGCCCTGGCAGCGCCGGGCCTGGCTCAGGCGGGCATTCCCGAATGCAACAACGTGCGGCTGGAAGACGTCGCCAGCGGCGGCTGCGAGCTGCGGGGCAGCGCGCAGTGCAGCGCCAGCTGCGACCGCCTCGGCATCTACAAGAAGGCCTGCGCCACCAAACTGCAAACCGTGTGCCGGCAGGACTGCACGTTCACTGCCGATGCGAGCTGCAGCGATGAGTGTACGGTGTCGTGCAAGAGCGAGTGTGACCGCGGGGTCAGCATCACCTGCCACGGCAACTGCTTCGGCGAATGCAGCGGCTCCTGCGACGCGAAATGTGAAGGCGCGGCCGATGCGGCGCAATGCCGGGCGAGCTGCGAGGCCACCTGTGACGGAGAGTGCGACGTGAGTTGCCCCAGCGTCGATGCCGCCTGCTACACGCACTGCGTCGAATGCTGCGGCGGCTCGTGTACCGCTCAGGCCAACATGGACTGTCAGACCACGTGCCAGGACCAAGAGTTCGAGACCTGCGAGCGCGATCTCGAGATCGATTGCTCGGGTTCGTGTAGCGTGGAGGGCGCGCTGTTCTGCAACGGCCAGTACATCATCTCGGGTTCGGAACTCCCGGGGTGTGTAGAGGCGCTGATCGCGCGCGGCACGCTGGAGGCGAGCGCGTCGGGCAGCGTCACCCTGGGCGGTCCGGACGGTCTGAGCGCTCCGAGCAGCAGCGTCGGTTGTAGCCTCGGTCGCCGTCGGGCGGCGCCCGCGTTCGGCGCAGGTCTGGCGTCGTTCGCGCTCCTGGCGCTGGCACGGCGCCGCCGCCGCTAGTCGCTGTGCTCTGCTGAGCCGTCCCGGCGAGCGAGCACCCACGCTGCGCTGCTCGCCGGCAGAGGGGTTGGTGTTTCCGTGCGCGCCCAGGCGGGCGCCGTTGTGCGGCGCGTGCAGCTGCGCACGCCTGGCGCCCCTGCGCGACCTCCCCACCCGATCCGCTCGTCCCTTCTGGTGCAGCTACCGGGTGGGATACGCGGCGCCGTCTCGCAGCGTCAAAAATGCGGGAACCATTTGCTGCGTGGCCTCGTCCAACCTCTCATCCATCCCGGGACACACCGCCCGGCGCATGGGTGCTTATCGCTGTTTGTAAGACCTTGGCTTAGAGGATTCGATGCTCTCGCACGCTACCCCGCTCAGGCATTCTTGGCTTATTCTTCTTTCTGCCGGCTGGCTCGGATGCTCCGGAACAGAGCCGTCGGACACGGGTGGCGAGCACAGTGAAGTGGCGCTCGCCGCGCTGGGCACGGTGTCGATGAGCGACCCGGGGGCCTGCATCATCACTGCAGGCGCTCCGGCGCTGCCGTTGCCCGATGCGCGCGGGGCCGACGTCACGCGGCGCTGGCGCAGTTACGACGCTGCGCAGCGCATTCTTCGCGACGTCTCGGTGGACGCAGACGGCAAACCACTCGAGCCCGATGCGCCCGGCAATACTTCGATCTATCTGCTGCTCAGCGAGCAAGGTCGGCCGTTGATCTCGGCACGGGAAGCCGGAGCAGGAGCACTGCAACGCTCCGACTACGCTCGGGACAAGCATGGCAACGTCAGGTCGTACCGGGAGACGCGGACGGCCACGCGCGGCGTCATCGCGCTGCCACCCGAGTTGCCGACAGTGGCCTACGACTTCGTCAACCACTACGATGCGTCCGGCCTGCTCATCAAGCATAACCGCGCTGATGGCAGCGCCGGCATCAACTACACGCATGATGCGAGCGGGCGCTGTGAATCCAGCATCGATGAGCTGTGGATCGAACGCCGACAATACGATGCGAATGGGCAACTCGGCAGCCGGCGCATCGATCCGCTGGACCCGCTCGCGCCGGCTGTTGCAGGCGGATCCACCGCTAGCTCAATCACGAGTTATCGCTACGATAGCCAGGGGCGGCCCCTGGCCATCGAAGAGGACGGTGGCGGCCCCGGCGCCCTGCCGATCGACGGCAACGCCGACGCGTTGACTCGCTGGAACTACGCCGATGATGGTGGTGCGGTCGGAGAGTACATCGACTACGGCAGCGACACTCCCAACGACAGCATGGATCGTGACGGAGAGCTCGTGAGCGCTCTGCACCGCTGGGAGTCTTGGTCGCCCGGGTGCAACGCTGTCCAGGCCAATATTCCAGTGCCTACCGGGCAAGCCTGCGCCACGCAATAGCCGTCTCGGTGCGGTACGGGTTCTCTAAACTCGGTTCGGTGCCGGCCGTTGCCGGCCACGGGGCTTTTCCTGGAGGCGACATGATACGTCGAAGTCACGAGGCAATGATGGTGGGGGTATTGCTGGCAGGGTCGCTGGCGATATCGTCTGGCGCTCACGCGGCCAAGGACGGCAAGGGTGCGCCGCCAGCGAGCCCTGCGCGCGGCGCTGCGGCGTCGAAGGGCAACCACGCGGCGAATCCAGCGCTCGAGGGCAAGGCTGCCCCCGGCTCGAAGGCGAAAGGCCAGGCCCCTGGCCACGCCGCGGACGCCCAGGAAAAGGCCGCCGCGGACAAGGATGGTCCCGGGCGGAAGGGACCCCACGCGGGCGGCGAGCCCGCAGGGCCGGAGCGCGCTGCGGCTCGAGCCGAGCGCGCGGAGTTCAAGAGCGCCGTCGCCGAGCTGCGCGAGCGCCAGGCTCAGGGCAAGCTGAGCAAAGACGAGCTGCAGAAGGAGCTCGCAGCGCTGCGCGAGACGCGCAAGGCAAGGCGTACGCAGCACGGCGAAGCCCTCAAGGCGCGCTGGGGCAACCACTTGGCCAAACCAACGATGCAGCAAGAGTTGCGTCACCACGAGCGGCGCATGGCGCAGCTCGAGCGCATGAGTCTGCTGGCCGAGACCGAACGCAAGGGAGCCGCCAAGGACAAGCTGGTCGCGCGGATCCAGAAGCTGACCGAGCTGGAAAACGAACGTCACGAACGCAAGATGAAGGTGCTTCAGGTCCACGCCGGCACCACTCGACCCGCGGCCGCAGTGGAGGAAGGTAGCGCGCCAGGCAAGACCGCCGCCGCTACGCCTGCCACTGAGAAGGCCGAGAAGGAAGCCGCCCAATGAACTCGATGAAGATTCGCCTGACGTGTCTGATCTTTGCGTGCCTGGGCGCGGCGCTCGCTTGCGAGAAGGCAGAGCCGCCGAGCCCCGCTCCCGAAGCGGCAGCAGTGGTCCCCGCCGTTCCCTCCCCGAGCGCCGCCCCGGCGACCGTGGCCACGGCCCCGACCGTGGACGTGGCAGCCGTACCGGCACGAGAAGACTTCGAGGAAGAGGCACAGAGCGCGATCACGCCCGCCAATCTGGAGCAGCAACTCGAGGCTCTGGAACGCGAAGTCGCGGCGGAATGACCTGGGTCCGGGCTGGCGCTCCTGGCGTCGGCCCGGCTTCGCCGTTGCCGGCTACGCCTTCTTGAAGAATCGGGAGAGCACGCCGGAATTCGCCGCCGCCTGCTCCTCGCGTGCGCGGTACAGCCGGACCTCCCGGATCGCTTCCAGATTCTTCTCGTCCATGCTGGCCACGACGGAGAAGTCCCGCATCGCTTCGTCGCGGCGGCCCAGCCGCGACAGCACGCGCGCGCGGTACAAGCGGATCTCGAGATCGGTGCGCTCCTGGCGCACGGCCCAGGTCAGGGTCGCCAGGATCTCATCCGCTGCCGGTCCCGGTTGCAGTTCTCCGCATTCCACGCGTAGCCAGGCATGCAGAGCCCGGTATTGCGGATGCTCCGGGTCGGCCAGGATGGCCTGCTCGGCGAGGGCCAGGGCTTCTCTGGTGGCGCCGCGCTTGAGATGAATGCGGGCCGCCGCGAACGCTTGCTCCGGCGTCCATACGCCTGCGGCGACGAGCGACGCACTGGACGGAGTCGCGCGCGGCCCTCCCGGCAAATCGGGCTGGGTCGGGCGCTGATGCGGCAGGCCCGGGGCGCGGAAGTTGGACTGGCTCGAGCGCGCACTCGGCAGACTCGAGGGGCGGAAACCGGGCTGACTCGGGTGGGGACTCGGGATACTCGCGCTGCTGGGGGCGCGCACGCCGGTCAGGCCCGGGCGCAGCGTCGGCATGCTCGAGGGGCGGAAGGCGGGTTGGCTCGCCCGGGAGCTCGGCATGCCCGGGCTGCTCGGAGCGCGCAGGGCGGGTTGGCTCGCCCGGGAGCTGGGCATGCCCGGGCTGCTCGGAGCGCGCAGGGCGGGTTGGCTCGCCCGGGAGCTGGGTGGTTTCGAGTAGACCGCAGAGAGATGCGGATAGTTGCGCAGGCTCTCCAGGTATTGCTGGCGGGTGCCTGCGTTCTCCAGGACCTGAAAGGCAGCCCCGATCCGGCACACGATCTCCTGGGCGAATGGCCGCATGCGTTCCTCCGCGTCGCGCAGGAGATCGGGGTGAAACTTGCGCAGGGCCTGATTGAAGGCCCGGCGAATCGTGTCCTCGTCCGCGTTCTCCGGCACCTCGAGCACCTCGAAGTGGTTGAGGCGGCTCAGCTGTGCGTGCCGCACCATGATGCGCGATCCGAGGGAGCTCGGGGGGGCCGGGGTCGACCCCCGCGCGCTCTGTGGACCAGATTCGGGAGACGACTTCGGCGGCGCGATGGAGGTCTGGCTGTAGCGGGACGAGTGGGGCGGAAGCGACGCCTTGGGGTTCGTCATGGATCTCTGAATCTCCGGCGACCTGAGCTGCGAACGTGTGGAAGCGGTACGCGCGAGTCCGAGTCCCGAAACGGAACCCCAGCGGCAATCAGCACAAGCTGAAGCGTAGGACGGAGCGGACGCCCGCCGAGTTCCCTCTTTTGTGAAAGAAACCAAAGCACGGTCGGCGGTGTGCGCTCGGGGGAATGCGGACGGATCATCCGGCCGCGCTGGCCGCAACGGCGCGGCGATGAGGCCGCGCGAGGCATGCGTATTGCACACCGATCCGCTGTGGCACGTCGCACCCATCGCGAGCTCCGCCTCGGTTCGAGTGGGGCCCGCCCGGCCACCGCAGTGTCAGCGGGGGGCCGCCACTCGTGGCCGGCGCTGCGAGGGGCGCTGTCGCGCGTCCTGGCGCTGGGCATGCTCGGCAGTGCGTGCCGAAATCCCGCTGCCGACGGCGATGCTACTTCCGCGCGGCTCCGGGAGGACGACCGTCGCGCTGTCGCTGTCGCCGACGGCGGCGCCAGCACGCCCGCGGCGTCGCGCAGCGCCAGCTGGCAAGCAGCGGTGACCGAACGCCAGGCGGAACGCGAGCAAATGGTGGAGGCGCAGCTCGTGGCGCGCGGCATCGAGGACCCGCGGGTGCTCCGGGCCATGCGCACCGTGCCTCGGCACCGTTTCGTGCCTGCACTCCTTCGGCAGGGGGCGTACCTCGACGGGCCCTTACCCATCGTTGGCGATCAGACCATCAGCCAACCCTACATCGTGGCCTTCATGAGCGAAGCGGCGCGCGTCCCGCCGGGCGCGCGCTGTCTGGAGATCGGCACGGGTAGTGGATATCAGGCGGCCATCCTGGCCGAGCTGTGTCGAGAGACCTACACGATCGAATATCTCCCCGAGGTGGCGGAGTTTGGTCGCCGAAATCTGGAGGCGCTCGGCTATCTGGAGCGCGCGCTGTTCGTGCGCGTGGGCGACGGGTACGGAGGTTGGCCGGAGCGGGCGCCCTTCGACGTCATCGTCGTGACCGCCGCTCCGGAACGAGTACCGCAGCCGCTGCTCCAGCAGCTCGCACGGGGAGGGCGCCTCGTCATTCCGGTCGGCCCGGAACGCGAGCAGCGGATCGAGGTCTGGACCCGCCTCTCCGCCGGTGACGGCCCCCGAGCTTTGGCGCGGCAGCAGCTGATCGGCGTGCGTTTCGTGCCGTTTCTGGGCCCTCAGGGCAGGTGAGGGGAGGTTGCGCTCGCCGGCCAAACGAGGCTTCTCGCGGCAGCTCGAGCTGCGGCGTGGGATGGGGTGTGCGGCAGCCTCGACTAGAGTAAAGCAGGCGCCCATGCGAAGCGTTTGCGACAGCGTGCGGGCTCGGGGAGTGCCGGCGATCCTGCTGGCCGTGTTCCTGGGTGCCTGTTCCAGCATGAGAAGTGAAGTCACGATCAACGCACCCCCCGAACGCGTGTGGGCCGTGTTGGCGGACATGCAGGCGTATCCGGAATGGAACCCTTTCTTTGTGAAGGCGAAAGGCAACCTCGTCGTGGGTGAGGATCTGGACTTGACCATGCTGCCCGTAGGCAAGTCCGCCCAGGACTTTTCACCGACCGTGGTCGAGGTGTCGCGCCCCAGAAAGCTCGTCTGGCGCGGTCGATGGGGAGTGCGAGGGCTGTTCGACGGCACTCACTCCTTCGTGATCGAGCCCGTGAATGAGCGCTCGGTGAAGTTCAGCCAGCACGAAGATTTCAGCGGCATCTTCGTGCCGTTCGTCGGCTTCGAACCCTACCACCAGGGTTGGGAGAAGATGAATGCGGCCCTGAAGCAGCGTGCGGAGCAACCGATGCCTGCCGCCGCTGCTGCGGCGCACGAGCGCTCGCGCGCGCGCCGGTTCACCCCGAACGCTTCGGCGGGCACGCTCTAGACGCCGTGAGTTTTCCGGTCTGCCATGCGAGCGCCCGCAGCTTCCCGGGTTCTGCCGGGTGAGCATAGCCTTGCTCATTTCCCAGGGGTCCGCCTGGCGGAAATCGGTTGCCCCCAGCGCGCTGGATTGCGATCCCAGGAGCATGAGCAAAAGTGGCGACGAGCACTCCGGGCCCGACGGAGTGCGGCCCGCTGCCGAGCAGGAGGACCTGAGCGGGCTGGAACACGCGCCGTGTCCCTTGGGGTGCAGCGCTCGGGATGCGAGTGTGCTGGTGAGTCGCGACCGGCAACATGGTCTCGGCGGGACTTTCCCGGTGGTGCGCTGCGCCTGTGGCCTGCTGCGGACTCAGCCGCGGCCGACGCGCGCAGCGATCGGGAGGTATTATCCGCGAGCCTACGCGCCCTACGGCGCGCCGCGTGCCGAGCACGGCCTGTTGCCCGCTGCGCAGGCGCGCACCGGGACGGCGCAAGCACGGCGTTTCGGTCGACACGAGTTGATTCCGAGCGCAGCACCGGGGCGGGCCCTCGAGGTCGGCTGTGCCGGGGGCCATTTCATGCGCGAACTACGCGCTCGAGGCTGGGACGTGTGGGGCATCGAGACCTCTCCGGAGGCCGCCGAGAGGGCGCGTGCGCAGGGCTTCGAGGTGGAGTGTGCGCCTCTCGAGGATGCGCGCGGTTTCGACCTACAGTTCGATCTGATCGTCGCATCACACAGTCTCGAGCACCTGCACGAGCCTCTGCTCGGGCTACAGCGCCTGCATACCTGGGCCAGACCGGGGGCGTGGCTCAGCGTGGCTGTCCCCGACGCGAGCAGCCTGCTCTTCCGCCAGTTTGGGGCAGCCTGGTACGATCTCGACGTGCCGCGGCATCTGTTTCATTTCACGCCGGCCACGCTGCGGGCGCTGCTGATTCGCGCGGGTTGGCAGCCGCAACGCCTGCGCGGTCAGGCGACCGTCAACAGCCTGGCGGGCACGCTCGGCAATTGGCTCGTGGATCGCGATCGGCGGCGGCTCGGCTCCGCCTTGCAAGCGCTCCCCCGCAGCAGCGGCCGCGCGCGCAGCTTGCTCAGGCCGCTCGGATCGCTGCTGGCGGCGTTGGGTCAGAGCGGACGCATGGTGGCCTGGTCGCGCAAGCCGGAGCGGGCTTAGCTGGGCCGCGGCTTCGGTGCGCGGGCCTTGGGCAACGTCAAGGTCAGGATGCCGTTGCAGTAATCGGCGTCGGCTCGTTCCGCATCTACTGCCGCGGGCAGCGCGACCGTGCAGTCGAAGAAGCCGAGGTGCCGCTTGCCCGCCAGCGAGACGCCCTTGCCATCCGCGAACACCGACAGCGCAGCGGGCTCGATGCCCGTCATCTCGGCGCGCAGATACAGGTTGTCGTCGTCCTGAGTGATGCTCATCGGAGGGAAGCCGTCCGTCTGCGGCTCCGTCTCGGACCGAGCCGACTCAGCTGCTCGAGCGGGGCCGGCGTTATCGAAGGTGATCCGCAAGGGTACGACGCAGCGAGCGTTCTTGCGCCCACTTCGCTCGTACAAATTTCCACGAATCGACACGATTACACCCTAGCGGTCGAAACACTTCGCCCGCGACGACGCGCAACCTAGTCGCTGGAGCGCTCACGTCAAGTGACGAGCCAGGTGCGCTCCGAACGTTGCGCCGGACTGGCACGGAAAAATCGGGTCGAGCGGCTCCGGTGTGCCGCTCAGGGCTGGTCCTCGCCCGCCTCTGTTTCCGAGCCGTCATCTTCCGCGCCCTCGTCGTCGCCTTCCGAGCCGTCATCTTCCGAGCCGTCATCTTCCGAGCCGTCGTCGGCGCTGTCGTCTCCGGAGCTGTCGTCTCCGGAGCCGTCGTCTTCGGCGCCGTCGTCTCCGGAGCCGTCGTCTTCGGCCCCGTCGCCCTCGGAGCCGTCGTCTTCGGCCCCGTCCCCCTCGGAGCCATCGCCCTCGGAGCCGTCGTCTTGCGGGGCGTCCGCCAGCGACTCGATCCATTGCCGCATGAACTCCGTGATGATCGGGTCTGCTTGTTTGGTCGACAGCGGGGGCATCGAGTACGCCTCGCCCCGCGAGCTGGCGCGCACGAACAGGGCGCTGCCCTCCGGCGAGCCCGGCGCGATGATCAGCGGCACGTCGCCCTGGGGCCCCAGCAGCGACAGGCTCACCTTCTGGCCCACCGTGGACAGATACGTGGGCGTCTCCTGCACGGAACTCAGCGCATCGGTACGCAGCCACAGCGACAGCGACACGCGGGACGACACGCTGGAACGCGGCTGGTGACAGTGCCCGCAGTTGGCGTGCAGATAGCCCAGCACCTCGCGCGCCAACTGGTTCTCCGGAAAGAGCTGAATCTCCGGTGGGGCCTGGGTCAGCTTGCCCTCGGCCTGCAGGCGAGAGAGAGACCACTGTGTCGGGTCGACGGGCTCCACCTCCTGCGAGAGCTGGATCGCCGAGAAGCCGAGGGCCTTGTCGGGCATGCGCAGATGACAGGTGCGGCAGTCCTCCGTGCTGGGAATGTCGTGCTCCGTGCCGGACGCGTTGACGACGCCGTTGGGCACGGCATCCGCGTCAGACTGGTCCTCTCGCCACTGATACGACATCATCCACCAGGCGCCGTTCGCCTGCCGGTGCAGCAGGCGCGTCTCCACGCGTACGCCGTTCACCGAGAACTCCTTGTACAGGCGCGTTCCTGCGGGGTAGCTCCAGTACTCCATGCTCGAGGTGTCGATCTGCGCTCCCTCTGGCAAAAAGACCCAGCGCCGCTTGTCCGCACCGTCGCTCCAGAGCGAGAAGCGCGGCTCGTACGGGCGTACGCCCGCGGCCAGCGTCTGCATGTCGCCTTCGAACAAACCGGTCTGCGAGAGCAACGTAGGGATCGCTTCGAGCGCTGACGCTACTTCCGAGCCCGCCGCTCCTTCGTCCGCAGCCGTACCGGCACCTCCCGCTGCGCCAACTCCCGCGTCGGCGCCGCTCGCCGGCTCCGCCGGACTGCCGGCGTCCGGACGATTCTCGGCGACCACGACCCCGGCGGGCGCTGCCAGCGCCGTCGGGCTGCGCACCTCCGTGCAGGCGACGACGGCACAACACGCGCTCAGCAGGAGCGCACAGGTCGATTCGATGCTCAGGTTTCCTAGCGAAGAAGACGCAGACATGTAAGCAGCTCACTTCAGAGCGTGATGGAAAGATGGCTGGGCTACCACAATCCGGATTCCGAGAAAGCACCGGTTTGGCAAAAATGGGCAGCTCCTATCCACGGCCAGCATCAAGGTCCGCGGGCGATCCGAGGCTTGTTGCAGCAATGCTCGTCGGCTCGACCGATCGCTGTGAACGTGACCAGTGCGAGCTGCCGGACCGCAGGCGTGGCCACGGCCGTCGTCACGGCGACGCCATGTGTGCCGCCGCGACGTCCCATCGGCACCGGTCCGCTCGCACTGTCTCACCACGCGCAGCGCCCGCCGAACATGCGCCTGCGGCTGCGCTGGAAGCAGCCCCGGCGCGCGCATCTGGCACGGACCCCGGTGCGTCGCCCTCGCCTTGACCGGACCTCTCCCGATGGCATGCTTCCTGCTCTTGCTGGAAGCGTATGCCCTCGAACTGTATCTATCGCACCACACCGCGTGCCTTCGCTACCCTCGCAGCGAGCCTGCTCGCCGCGTGCTCTAGCTCCCCCGGTGAGTCGGAATTGCGCGTGTTATCGCCGGACGAGGGGAGCGAGCTCTGGCGGGAGCGCATTGCCGCGGAGTGGTTCACTTCGGACCCGCTGGCACCGGACGGGGTGCTTCGCGTCAACGGCAGCGACTATTGCGGCGCTGCGAATGTCACGATCGACTTTGATCGCGAAACCGGCGTTCGGCTCGCTGAAACGCCGACCGGGCCGCGCACGCCGAGCCGAGCCGATCTGGAAGCGATCGATCCGCCCAGCCCCTGCGCGCAGCAGTTGGCCGTCCAGCGTGTGGCGCTTTCGAGCGGCGAGCAACTCGACATCTGTGGGCGCGACGCACGGGAGGCGCCGCTCGTGGTGATGAACGTGGCCGCGCGCACGGAGCGCTTCCAGCTGCCCGCCAGCGGAGTGGTGAATCCGTGGGTGTTCGCGGACCGGTTGCTGCTCACGCCGGTGGGTGTGGAAGGGCGCATCGAGGTGTTCTCGCTCGATACAGGCGCGCCGCTCTGGGCCTGGACGCCGCCGGAAGAGTTCACCTATGTGCAAGGTGTGGATGCGGAACGGGTCTACGCCTGGGCCGAGACGAGCCGCGAGACGTATGCGCTGGCGCTCGCGGATGGCGGGAGCGTGTGGCAAGAAAACCTCGGCTGTGAATGGCTGGCACTGGCGAGCGAGCGGCTCATCTGCGGGCGGTCGCTCAGCGAGTCGAGCTGCGAAGCGAGCGACTGAGGCGCCTCCGGGCTCGAAGCGTCACGGCACTCGCTTGCCGAACCCCACGGCGGTGGCGACGTAGCCCGGGCGCTCGGCGCCACCCTCAAAGAAGAAGCGGAACTCCGGTGGGCGGAGGGCGGGGGCCCCGCGCGCATAGTCGATCACCAGGTGGCCCTCTTCCACCGCGACGTCCAGCTGCCCGAGTTGCCCCACCTCATCCACGTAGTGACCTGCATAGGTCTCGAGCGGGTGAGAGGGCGTTGGATCGCTCCAGTCTGTGGGCAGACCGAGGAAGGTGCTGAGCGCGCGACCGCCTGCCCCCGCCGGGAATGGATCTGCCGAACGCGCGAAGGCGACCACGCCAAACGTCGGCTCCGGCGCCCAGCCGGCAAAGGCAGTAAAATCGTCGATCCGCCCCGAGTGGGCGAAGACGCTGAGCCCACCCAGCTCGATGCGGCCGATGCCCAGGCCGTAGCTCTCGTCGTGGGCGCCGCCCGTCTTCATGCGTGGGGCCGTGACCTCCTCGACCAGGGAGCGGCCGAGAGGGGATCGGTCGAGCAGCGCCAGCGCCTCGACCCAGCGAGCGAACTCGCGAATGTCGAGCACGACCATCGAGGACCATACCGCACCGCAGTGCCGCGAGGGGACGTCGCCGACCAAACTGTCCGGGCCGAAGCGCGGACGGGGCACCCCTGCCGGAGCCAACACGCGCTCCGTGCTGACCGCTGCGAAGGACTGCCGAGTGACCCGCTCGATGACGGCCACGGCCAGCACGTAACCGAGCGTCGAATAGCTGTAGGCGACGCCCGGAGGTGCACCGAGCGGCTGATTGCCATAGCGCCGGACGATGTCGGCGACCTGATTGTTGCCGGGCTCGCACAGGGGTGGATCACCCAGCCCTGCGCTGTGGGACAAGAGCTGGTTCAAATTGGCGCTGCCCACACCGTGGGGCGCGTCGAGTTCGGGCAAGTAGCTCACGATCGGCTCGCTCAGGCTGAGCTGGCCGTCTGCGGCGAGGGCCGCGACGGTGGCGCCCACGATCCCCTTGCTGACCGAGCCCAGAGGAAAGTCGGTGCTATCGGTGATCGGCGCTGTCGAGCTGGTGGCATCGGAGGCCACCGTGCGCACCTCACCCTGGGCATTGACGGTGGCGAGGATCGCCGAAACGCCACGCTCCGCGCTACGTTTCTGGAACTCCTGCGCAAAGCACTCGAAGCGCTCGTTCTCGGTGCCCGTACACGTGGGCCGCGGCTCCCGAACGGGCTCGGGAAACAGCGTGAAGGCGTCCCCACCGAGCGGAGACAGCGCGCGCTCGTTCATGTGGCCACACGCAGTCGAGCTCAGCAACAAGAGTACGACTGCCGTCGCACCTCGCAGGGCGCCGATCGAAATCATGGTTTCTCCAGGCGTTCCAGCAGGGCTCGCCGATGGCTGCGGCTCAAGGGCACCGCGGAGCCGTCGTCGAGCGTGATGATGCCGTCGCCGTGCGCGCAGGATTCGACGTGCCGAACCGCGGCCACGCGCACGATTTCTCCACGATGCACCCGCACAAAGCCGGCGTCGCCCAGGCGCTGCTCCAGCTTGCGCAGGCTGCTGCGCGCGACGAGCTTGCTGCCCAGGCTGCTGATCTCGACGTGTTTGCCGAGAGCCGAGAGCCGCCGCACGGTGTCGAGCTCCAGGCTCGACCAGCCCGCTTCCGTCCGCAGCACGAGCCGGCGCCGCGGCGGCGGATGCGGCGGATCGTGCACGATCTCTCGAATGCCCTCCCGGACGCCCTCTCGCGCCAGCCTCGAGCCGAGCAGTTGATGGTGTGCCTTGTGGAGAGCCCGGGCGACGCGCTCGGGGTCGTAAGGTTTGAGCAAGTAGTCGAGCGCGTGGGCCTGGAAGGCGTCGAGGGCGCGATCGTCGTGAGCGGTGGCGAAGATCACGCTGAAGTCACTGGCGCCATCCAGGGCGGCGAGCATCTCGAAGCCGTTGCAGCGTGGCATCTCGATGTCGAGCAAGACCAGATCCGGTCGGAGCGCCTCGATCTGCTCGAGACCACTGATCCCGTCCGCGGCTTGCCCGACCACCGAAAAGCGTTCGTCCCGCGACACGATGCGCTCGAGATTGGCGCGTGCGTGGCGCTCGTCTTCCACGATCAGAACGCGGTGGGTCATCCCGTTGCCTCGACGATATCCAGGGTCACGCGCGTGGGTTTCGTGCCCGGCGGGTCCACCACGAGCTTGGAGCCCACGCCGAACGCGAGCCTCACGACCTCGGCGAGTCGCAAGAGGCTGCGGCCGTGCTGGTCGAGGCGAAAATCGCGCCCAAATCCACGTCCGTCGTCCTCCACCGAAAGCGCCACGCCGCCGGCGCGTCGCTCCACCCGAACGAAGACGTTCAGTAGGTCGCCGCGGTCGGCGTTGTGCTTGACCGCGTTCTCGATCAGCGTCTGGATGGCGAAGCGAGGCACCCTCAGCCCCGACAGATCGGTCGGTAGCGCGTGGGACACGCTCAGACGATCGCCAAAGCGCGCCAGGACGAGTTCGACGTAGTTCTGGGCGTGCTCCCACTCCTCCTCGAGACTCCAGGTGGGGCCGCGCGCATCGAGCAGGGCCCGCAACATGTTCCCCAGGCCAGCGAGCAAGCGCTCGGTGCGCGGCACGTCTACGTGCATCAGCGCACTGATGGTATTGAGAGCGTTGAACAGAAAATGAGGGTCCAGGCGCGCGCTCAAGGCCTCGAGCCTGGTCTCCGCCAGTCGGGCGTCCAGGCGCGTCGCCGCAAGCAGCGCCGCGCGGTGCTCCTGCCATCCCAAGAGCACGCTCAGGCCTCCGGACACCGCCCCATACAAGAGCAAATTGCCCTGCACCTCGAAAGCGATCTGCGTCATCATACTACCGGAGGGACGGGGAAGGCCGAACCAGCCGCGAGAGAGCCAGCGCAGGCCCCACAGGACGCTGAGTTGCACCACGTTGAAGGCTAGGTAGCCGAGCACGTGGCCGAGCGCGAAGCGCCCCCAGCCGATGCGCGGCGACGGAGCATTGACGACCACGAGCAACACCACTGGCAGCGTCAACCACGCCGATAGCCCACCGCTCACTTGATTGAAGACCGGCAAGAAGTGCGGCAGCCGCGAGCCTTCGCGGATCAGCGCCCAAGACATGGTCAACGATTGAGCCAGACCCGCACACACGAACGTGGCCAGGAGCACGAGCGCCACGGGTGCGCTGACCGAAGGCAAGGCCCAACCCTTGACGTACCGAATCCCGATCAGCTCGCGCTGTGGGCTTTCCAGGGTTGTGCTCGCCGTCACGGGGGCCAGGACGATGGGGTGGCTGCTGGGCAGCATCCGCTTACTGTATCCCAGCGTCGGGTCACCGACACACCGAACGGTTCGAAACGGACCCGCAGCGGCTCGAACCGCACCGCCGGGCCTCCAGTGTCGGTGAACGTCCGCCCGAGTCGTGGCCTGTCGTGATGCGGCATTAGTGGGACCGCCCGCGGCGCGAGCGGCGTCGTCGCCTCCGGGAGCGGACGCTATCGTTCTTTGCATGAGCCTCATGCGACGCTCGACCATGCCGCCCCCGCCGTCCGAGCTCCCGGCCGCCGCCGCCGCGCCACGCCTGCGTTCCGCGCCGTGGAATTGCCCCTTTGAAGGTGGGTTGTTCTGCCTGGCGCTGCTCTCGCTGCTGCCCGGATTGCTCGTCGGGCCCGTGCTCGACGATTGGGTTCACGCGTACCAGAGCCACGCCCCCCTCGGCTGGTGGCGGAGGCTCTTTGGGCTCTACGAATTTTTTCATGTCGGCGAGGTGAAGCTCGCGCTGCACGGTGGCGTGTTGCCGTGGTGGAGCGACGAGGAGCTCTCGATCGCTTTCTTTCGTCCGCTCTCGAGCCTGCTGCTCGCGGTCGACCATCTGCTGCTCGATGGCGGTGGGCACTGGTCGCACTTGCATGCTCTGCTCTGGTACGTACTGGTGGTTCTGGCGGCCCGCCGAGTGCTGGTGTTGCTGTTTGGCGCGACCGAAGCGCGCTGGGGGACGCTCTTATTTGCGCTCTCCTCGGTCCACGTGACGCCGCTGGCCTTCGTCGCCTGCCGGCACGCGCACGTGAGCGCCGTGTTTGCGCTGCTCAGCTTCGAGTGTCTGCTCCGTGCTCGACGCCAGGGGCAGTGGCGCTGGCAGATCGGGTCCGTGCTCTGGTTCATGGTCGCGCTCGCCGGCGGAGAAAGCGCGCTGGCACTGCTGCCGATCGCCTTTGCGGTTCTGGTCGCGGAAGCCGGCTGGCGGTGCGCCTGCGCGCGGCTGGCGCCGCACGCCGTGGCGAGCCTGGCGTTCCTCTGCCTGTACTTCACGTTGGGCTATGGCACGCACCACTCCGGCGCCTATCTGCAGCCCGGCAGCCTCGAGTTCTTCCGCGCCTTGCTGCCGCGCTGGCTGGTGCTCACGGGTGGCCTGCTCACGGGCGCGCCACCGGACCTGTGGATGCTCGGCGCGCAATCGCAACTGGTGTTGCTCGGCGTCCTGACGCTGCCGCTCGCTGCCCTCGTGCTGCGCAGCGTGGCGGGGGGCGGGAGGCCTGGGCTCGACCGCCTCGCAGCCCGGCGTTTGGCCGCGCTGTGCGGGGGCGCTCTGCTTGCGCTGCTGCCGCTCAGCGCCGGCATTCCCGGCGGCCGCTTGCTGGTGCTGCCGAGCGTCGTCAGTGCTGCGCTGTTTGCCGTCGCGGCGCGGTGTGCAGCGCAGGCGTGGGGGGCGGGGCAGAAGTGGATCGGGCTGCTCTTGGGGACGTGGGTCGCGCTCTTCGGCATCGGCGCGCATGCGGTGTTCCGCGCGCTGGTCCCTCTCGACCTGGCCCGTATCGGCGGAGAGCTGACTGCCGCTGCCGACAGCGTTGCTCGGCGCTGCCCTGCAGCCAGCGTGCTCGCACTCGGCGTCCCGGACGGCAACATGGCGTATCTGCCGGTCCTATTTCTGCAGCGCGCGGACGGAGTGCGTCCCCCGGGCTTCCACATCCTCTCCATGAGCGCCGGCAGGCACCGGCTTCGCCAGCTCGCGGGCGATCGCTTTGAGCTCACGATCGAGTCGGGCTTCCTCGCGCTGCCCTGGGCGCGCATCTACCGGGGCAGCCCCGTTCCCCCCGGGCTGACGCGTGGCCTACAGGGGGTCGACGTCGAAGTGCTCGAAGCTCGAGCCGACTTCGTGCGCCTGGCGCTGCACGTGCGAGACCGAGCCCCCGCCTGTTGGCTCACGCTGGAGCAGGGCCGCCTCGTGCCCCTCGAGCCTGCTCTCGGCCGCACCCTCGATTGGACGCCGTCGCTGCGCCCGCAGTAGGGGTTGGGCGCGGCGCTCGCGCGCTGAGCTCGTGAAGCCGTGGGTCCGGCGCTTTTCGCTGGGCAAGCGGGGAGCCCTGCGGGCAGACTGCGCGCCATGTTTAACGCTCACCGCTCGCCGTGTGGCATTGCGCGACAACTACTGGGGGCCAGCTTCGCGCTGGCGCTCGCGGCCAGCTGCACGAAGCAGGATCAAGCCGTTCCAGAGGCGCCGCCGTCGGTCGCGGCTGCGAGCTCCGCGCCCGCCCCTGCGGAGCCGGCGGGCAACCCAACATCGGGCAGCCCGGGCGCGGGCCCCACGGAAGTAGCGTCGGGCAGCCCTGCATCGGGCAGCCCAGGCGCCGGCCCCACGGAAGCGGCCGACGGCACGGTTGCCGTGCCGGGCTCCAGCGCGCGCAACGGCCCGAGTGACGCGCCGAAAGGGCCGCCGACGCTCGCGGGGCTGAAGCTGCCGCCCGGGTTCTCGATCGAAGTCTACTCCGCCGAGGTGCCGAACGCGCGCTCGCTCGCGCTGGGGCCGAAAGGCGTGGTGTTCGTCAGCAACCGCACCGGGGACAAGGTGTTTGCGTTGGTCGACAAGAACGGAGACCATCGTGCCGATGCCGTCAAGGTCGTGGCGCGCGGCCTCGACACGCCCAACGGCATCGCCTACCGCGACGGGTCCCTCTACATCGCCGAGGTGGGGCGTCTTCTGCGCATCGACGGCATCGATGGCAAGCTCGATGATCCACCGCTCTCTGATCCCTCCAAGGCCAAACTCGTGACGGACCAGCTGCCGAAAGATGGCTGGCACGGCTGGCGCTACATCAGCTTCGGTCCCGACGGTTGGCTCTATACCCCGATCGGCGCGCCTTGCAACGTGTGCGAGCGCGAGGACCCGCGCTTTGCCAGCATCGTGCGCATGAAGCCGGACGGCACGGGGCTCGAGGTGTTCGCGAGCGGTGTGCGCAACTCGGTCGGCTACGCCTGGCACCCGCAGACGAAGGAGCTCTGGTTCACCGAGAACGGCCGTGACGAGCTCGGGGACGATCAGCCCGGCGACGAGCTGAACCGGGCGGGGAAGGCCGGCCTGCACTTCGGCTTCCCCTACTGTCACCAGGGCAATCTGCTCGATCCGTCGTTCGGAAAGGGCAAATCTTGCGCCAACTACGAGCCGCCGGCGCGCGTGCTCGGCGCCCACGTGGCTGCGCTCGGCATGCGCTTTTACACGGGCAAGATGTTCCCCGAGAAGTATCGCAATGCCATCTTCCTCGCGGAGCACGGTTCCTGGAACCGCGCGCCCAAGGGCGGCTATCGGGTGATGGTGGCCCAGCTCGATGGCAATCGCGTCACTTCGTATGAGCCGCTGATCCAGGGTTGGCTCGACGAGCAGACCGATCAGGTGTCGGGCAGGCCCACCGACGTCGAGGTGCTCGACGACGGCTCGCTGCTCGTCAGCGACGACTACCGGGGCGCCGTCTACCGCGTGACCTACCGCTCGCCCTCCTGAGCGCCGCGCGGCCACCCTGGCCGGCGCACGGCGGGGCGCATGAATTCCCACGCAAACGGGAGTGGCACGCCGCGCGGCAAGACGCGTCGCGCGGCCCGTGGCAGCGCCTCGCCGTGACAAACGCAAGCGCCGGGTGTTAGCGTGTGCAAACAATGACGCGCTCACTGCCCTTTTACGTCTCGCCGGAGGATCCCCCCGCCCGTCAGAAGATCCTGCTGGCCGCCATGAAGCTGTTTTCGGAGCGGGGCCTGTCCTCCACGTCCATCCGGGACATTGCCGAGGAGAGCGGGTACACCAATCCGGCGCTGTACCGGCACTTCGCCAGCAAGGAGGCGCTGGCGCTCTACCTGTTTGAGACGGTGTACACGCGCATCCTGACTGATCTGGACCGGGCGATGGCGGACGCCGGTTCCGCGCAGGACAAGCTGGCCAGGTACATCCGCACCACCATCCAGCTCTTTGAGGCGCATCCAGCGGCGTTTCTGTTCATGAACGATCACCTGCGGGAGCTCTGGCCGCACGTCCCCCGGCGGATGAAACAGCGAACGCTGGTGACCCAGGCACGTGAGCTGGTGGAACAGGTCGCCGGGGCCGGCATCCGCCCGGAACGGCTGGAGCTGGCCACGGCGGCGCTGCTGGGGACGTTTGCTCAGTGGGCACGTCTGATCCACTTTGGGGGCCTGCCCGGTCCACCCAGCCAGTGGGTGGATGAGATGACCCGTTTGGCCCTCCGCATCCTGGCCTGACCGGGCCAGGCTCCTGCGCCGAGGACCCCGGATTGACAAGCCAGCAGCCGGGTGTTAGCATTTGCTAACATGACAAAGCGGGCGCTGAGTTGGACACTGGCATTTTGGGCGTTGTGGTTGGCGGGGTGCGGGGGTGTCGGAGAGCACGTGCTGACGCCGTGGCGGGTGGAGGCGGGGCAGGGCGGCAGGACCTGGCAGGGTGTGTTCGCACAGCCGGCGGAGCTGCGGGTGACGGCGTGGGTGACCGGGGAGGTCTTCACGGGGCCAGCGATCCTGATCGATGCGAAAAATCCGCGCACCCCGGCTGCCGACAAGCGAGAGCAGTGGGTTCCGTCCGTGGCGTACCTGGTGGAGCATCCCAGCCAGGGGCGCTTTCTGATGGATGCCGGCGTGGCGCCCGCGCAAACCGGTCCCTGCGCGTACGGCATCCGGCCCTTTTACTGGGTGCCGTGCCGGACCGCGCCAGGGCGGGACGTCGTGGCGCGCTTGCACGGGCGGGGGCTAGCTGCGCGTGACTTGCGGTTCGTGATGCTGAGCCATTTCCACGGCGACCACGTGGGTGGGTTGCAGTCCTTGCTCCTGGACGGTCTCGAGACCGTGCTCACCACGCCCGAGGAATGGAGCGCGGTGACCAGCTGGAAAAGCCCGCTCGAGGGCTATCTCGATGCGCAGGTGCGCGGCTCGTATGCGGTGGCCGTCCTGGACCGCGCGCGAGCGGTGGACATGCCCTACGTCGGCCGGGTCTGGGATCTGTTTGGCGATGGTTCGGTGTGGCTCATTCCCATTGCGGGCCATTCACGCGGGCAGCTGGCGGCATTGCTCAACACGTCGCAGGGGCCGCTGCTCTTCACGTTCGATGCCTCGCACCTGCGGTCCAATCTCGAGCATCGTGTCATCCCGGGCGCCACCGTGGATGAAACGCAGGCCATGGATGCCATCGATCGCCTGCGGGCGCTGCGGGCGGCGTATCCCGCGCTGCGCGTGTTCTACGGGCACGAGCCGACGCAGTGGGCGCAGGCTGGAGCGGAGGTGGTACTGGCACAGCCTGGGAGTGGCGGCATCACCCCTGAAGGCAGCGGGGTCTTTGCTCGCCGCGCTGCTGAGTAAGTGCAGCGTGCGTCGAGGTCGCCCACGTGATCGGCGTGGCCGAGTGCGCCGATCCGGCGGCGTAACACCTGCACGCTGGGTGGCCGCCCAGCGCCCGAGCGGGGAGCGCCACTACACCCTTCGCGGCCAGAGTGTGCGATGCTCGCGGTATGGACGCGGCCACTCACGATGCCAATGAGCGCCATCGCGCGGCAGCGCGGCGCCTGCACGATCTCGCCAAGCCACTGCGCGTGCTGTCCGCGTTCGGCTGGGACGGCGGGCTGCGCGAGGCCTTCTTGGCCTCGGGCGGCGAGAAGCTGCCGGAGCCGCGCTATGCGCCGTTTGACGCCACGCCCGTCGTCGAAGGCATCGCCGGCGTACGCCGCCTGCTCCAGCCCGGAGCCGTCGCGGACGACTGGCTCGGGCGCGAGGCGAATGCCATCGAGGCGACGGCGCGCATGCTCGCCAGCGCGGGCACGCCGGCCTTTCACGAGTACAGCCGCGAGCTGTACGGCGTCCCTACGAGGCCGATCCGCTTCGACCCGACCACGCCGCTCGAGCTGGCCCAACAGGTGCATCAGGCCATCGCGGAGCTCACCCAGTCGAGGCTGATGGCGCCGGCGCTCCGCGATCGCACGGCAGAGGAGGTGGCGGCCGAGCTCCAGGCGGGCGTGCACCTGCATTTCGGCGACGCGGCGCCGAAGATCGAGCTGGTGGATGAGCTGTCCGCCAACGCCCTCGCCACGGCGACCCGCATCAAGGTGCGACGCGGCGCCAGGTTCACGCGGCGCGACGCCGCGCAGCTGCTCAATCACGAGGCGTTCATCCATGTCGCCACGGCGCTGAACGGCAAGGAGCAGACGGATCTACCGATCCTGGCGATCGGCCATCCGGGCACCACGCGCACCCAGGAAGGCCTGGCCGTGTTCAGCGAGTTCGTGTCCGGGACGCTCGATCTCGATCGCTTGCGGCGGCTCGCCGATCGGGTGGTCGCGGTGCAGATGGTGTGCGAAGGCGCGGATTTCGTCACGCTCTACCGCTGGTTTGCCGAGCGCAGCGACAGCCCCGAGCAAGCGTTCGAGGCAACCCGGCGCATCTTTCGCGGCGCGCCGCTGAGCGGCGGCGCCCCGTTCACCAAGGACTGCGGTTACCTGTCGGGTCTGCTCGGGGTATTGATGTTCGTGCGTGCGGCGTTCGCCTGCAACCGCAGCGATACCCTGGGCCTGTTGTTCGCGGGCAAGCTCGATCTGTCCGCGATCCCCGCCCTGGCGGATCTGCGCCGTCGCGGCCTGTGCCGCCGCGCTCGCTTTTTGCCGCCGTGGGCGTCCGACCCCGGCTGGGTGCTGAGCTACCTCACGCTCTCGACGTTCCTCTCTCGGGTGGACCTGACGGCGGTCGCCGAGGGCGTGAAGCAAGCGCTCGCCGACTGCCCGCCCCCCGACTATGCCGCCGAGGCGGAGCGAGCTCCCGCGTCCTGA